>DHKFJ23503__coassemble_544_pt1 | contig 290498 bp, 262 predicted proteins | sample DHKFJ23503__metabat2_high_PE_042 | metagenome-assembled genome bin DHKFJ23503
TGTTATTTTCTCCTGTTGGGGTTGGGAGGGTTTACACCGTTTTCCTGACAGTCCCTGCCACCGCCTTCACCGCCACCTTATAAGAGATCTTTCTGGCGGAACCTAGGGGAGTTTGTCAGAACGATACACCGCATCGTGTGGGTTGCAGGTATGTTTGTAGGGATTCCTTTTGTGATAATTCCTGTGCTGGGCTGGATCCCTCAGGTGCGTGCTACTTTTGGCTACTGCGCTATCTGGGGTCTGACTATTAGCTTCGTTCTTCACCTTGTAAATGACTTGCAGGCCAGGGGAATTCTTTCCTGGTGAATCAATTGTCTTGGGCGTATTGGTGTTGGGTTATCGCGTAGAATAGTGGCTAGTGCCTTAGCAGGTGCTAGTAAAATCATGTGACGCTACCTCTTGGCTCTAGTGTTTTGCTCTCGTGCATGGAAGCTCTTTTCTGGCTAGAGCGCAGGGGGAGCGTCGGTCCGGTCTTCTCTTGTGGTGAGAGGAGACTGGGCGAGAACGCCGCTTTACCCTTTTGGGGTAGAGCGGCGTTCTTCTTGTCGGCATAGTCACTCAACGCGGTGAGAGTGCTTCCGAGTAAATGTATGCTTAACCTCGTTCGTGCTAGTAGGGGGCAAGCCAGCCTCCCCTATGCGTGCAATCACCAATTACAAGTATCGTAAATAGGTTTCTTGCCCTCCCTAACAATCTGCTGGATTGTCGGGATACGGTCACGCCACTGCGGATTACTCGGGCGGATACTTTCTAAATCAATGGTTCTTGTAGCAGGAAGCCCGACAACATGGCACTCCCATTGCTGAGCCATGCTTTCGCTACTCATAGAACGCGGATGGTGTTCCCGCAAATCAGCAAGCCCATCACGGTATACCTTGTCCATCTGTCCAACACCCCATAAGGCACGAGCCTTAAGAGTAACTTTAATGGCAATATGCCAATGAGTCTTAGCCGTCCATTGTTCAGTTACGACTTGACTAATTATTCCACGAGAATAAACCGGATCTGCAATAATTGGGTAGGCGTACTCTCCTGATTTATGATCGACATGTTGCACTAACTTGTTATCCCTTATGTCAAAGAAAGTAGGAACAGTTTCACCCGCTGCGTCTTTAGCCCAAGGCTCGTCAATCACCGCAGAGATTTCTCCTTTGGAATCCAGGACAACGATGTACTTGTCTACTTTTGAAAATTTCTCGCCTTCAGGCAGAACAAAATTATATTCATATTCAGACGGGGCATTTATATTTTTTATTGCTGTGGAAAACTGAAGATCCCCAGTTTCTTTTAAGGAAGTGTAGGAGTCATAGTTTATTCCTTCAAATCCTGCTACAGAATCAGCGACAACCTGGGCGTCTGATGCACCTTCTTCCGTCGGCATCGTAATCAATGTTCTTGAATTGGAGTCTTCAATCGATACTGGTGAATCTGAGTCCTTAGGGACTTCAATTTTTAATTCCCCTGAGTCGAGAAGAAAAATATTCTCTGAATCCCCCTCCGTGGTTTCACCAGGTAAGTTTCCTTCCAAGGGGTGGTATGTGGCATCTAGTGAAACATTGGAAATCGATTCTAATGATCCATCTAATTGGGAATCCATGGCAAAGGATGGAGAGTATAAAAGAGGTATCACTAAAGTTGTAACAGAAAGAATCTTTAATTTTTTTAACATTTTTACCCACTTTTGTCGAAGAGATATCCTAAAACACCTGTCAGTACGATTACCCAGTACAGGATAAACAAGGCAGCTATAGTGAATGCGGCGATTTTAAGCTTGCGAGGCAACCTGAACTCACATCCTTCCTATGACACAGTTCATACTACATGGGTTTGGGGGTGGAGTCTAGGTAATCGCTGAGGTAATCCCGCCGCGTGGTTTCAAAATCTTCCATGTTATGCCCCTGGGGTTCAAGTATCGCAAGTACCTTTAAAGAAAGGAAGGAAACGATGACCTACGGAACTAACGAATACTACGAAAACTACTCACGAGCTATCGAGGTGGGCGAAGTTGAAGGGGACCCCAGCACCATCCGTCGAGATAACGCTGGGGCTCTTGAGCTGATTCTTGCAGCTACTAGCGCATCCAGTGAAGAGGAAGCTCTGGCAATGTTTGCCCCTGGTCGCCCTCAGGTGGGGAAAGAACGGGGCGTCTCCCCTTCTATCCGTGCGCGGGTACCTCAGCAGCTTAAGGACAGCATCGCCCTTCTAGCTGCACGCCAAGGTAAGAAAGAATCTGAGATTGTGCGTTCGGCGGTTGCAGAGTACGTCAAGGCACACACAGCATAAGGGGCAGGGCTGGGGCCTGGGTCTAGGCATAATCCCATTTTGGGGCAGGGGGGCGTTCTTCTTTTACCTTCTAAACTATGGTTGCAGAGGGTCTTTGGTGTAATCCGCATCAGAATCCTAGTAAAAAAGTATACCCCCTCTATACTTTTAAGTATAGAGGGGGTATACTAGAATTATGGTTAAACCAATGAAGTACAAAGACCTTGCCACCAAGCTCAAGGAGGCAGGATTCATTCGCTCTGAAGGCAAAGGGGACCATGAAAAGTGGACTTATCCAGGGATTAAACGTCCTGTAATTCTTACTCAGACCAGAGAGCTATCACCGGCTGTCACTAGAAACGCTCTCAAAGCTATCGCCGAGAAGGAAGAAGCTAATGACTAAAAAAATTACCGTTACAGCCAACCGTTGGGCACACGGGTGGGAGCTGATTATCGATGAAGATAAGGCCACTCAGGTGCGTTCTCTTGCTAAAGCCCAGCAACAGGTACGTGACTATTTAGACACCCTAGAACCTGAAACTGACCATAGTGACCTTGCTGTCCACCTTGTATATGCAGATATAGAGGAGGAACTTCGTCAAGCGCGTGCTGCGCAGGCTGCTGCGCGAAAGGCTGAGGAAGAAGCCGCACGAAAGGTGCGGTCAGTCGTCGCGCAGCTTCGCAGCGAAGGGGTGTCTCTGGCTGATACTGCTGCACTTCTAGAAGTATCAAAATCTAGGATTCAGCAACTCCAGGCTGCGTAGTTCCTAGCTAAGGGGACTGTAGCAACTTAAAGCAACCAGCTATTGGCCGGTGTATCTACTAGATACGTCGGCCAATAATCTTTTAAACGCCTGATGAAGAAGATAGGGTAGAGTCATGAGCAAAGAGCAGCAGCGATTTTTCAGTCATGTTGTCAAAGGCCCCGCACCAGAATCCTGTTGGATCTGGACAGGTGCTATCAGCGATGATGGCTACGGAATCTTCTGGCGTAAAGGCTCCAATACTGGCAAGGATGCCCCCATGCGTGCTCACCGCTACGCGCTATCCCTCGTACATGATGATTTCACTGATCTGCACGCCCTGCACCAGAGTAAAGAGGGTGGGCGGGCAGACTATTAAGAGGTCTCCGGTGTTCCTTGTGAAAAGTGAAAGTGGCTCTCTCTGAAACTCAGAGAGAGCCACTTTTTACTTCACTGAGCCTCGTCAGTAAGCTGGGAGTTGAACCAAATCTTTGTAGCTACACCGGCAAGAGCAGGTACAGCCAGGAAAAGTAAAAACTTAAGATACGGTTCACCTACTATATGTAGGGTAGGTAGATACCGGAATGATATGATACCTAGTCCCAGAGTGAAGAAAATTGCTAGGGGTGTATGCTGATTTTCTTTTCTTTTTGCGGGAAGGCTTGTAAATCCCCAGCAATATGAAACAAAAATAGAGAATATTGCGACAGTAAGAAAATGAATCATTAGATCTCCGGGAATCCCGCGAACTGAACGCCTAGATCATAACAAGAGCCAATACCTAAAATACCTACAAGGGTTCCACCTCCGAGCTTAAGGAGGTCCTCAATATCTTTGACCTGGCTGGCAGATAGCTCCGTACGATCGGTGAAATACTTGCGAATCTTATCGATTACGCTATCCATTTTGTCGCCAAGTCGTGCATAAAGGCGAATCATCTTCTCGGACCCTTTGATAAATTTCTCAGCTTTCACAAAGATTTGAGCTACTTTAGCGCCAGCTACAGCATAGGCTGCTAACTCTCCTACACAGGCGGCAGTGGTTCCAACATTTTGCCACCATTCAGGATCTGCTGTAACAGGGAAAGCTGTGTCATGAGAGAACTCAACATGCTGAGTCAGGGTTGAATCTTCAATCTCAAACCAAGTCTTTACGGGATTTCCGTTAGCATCATAGGCCCAGGGCTTCTTAACTTCCCCAATTACTAGCCGGTCTTCATTGGAGATGTCAACAGAGCCATCTTCATCCATCGCCAGGAAAGTTCCTTCTTGCAGCGCGAGATCAAAGGAGTACTCGCTAGGCGCGCTTGAAGACTCAATTGTGATGACGCTCTGCGCTCCAGTTTCTGTTGCTCCTGTCGTGATGGAGGCAGCATCACCTATCTTTGTTGAAATCTGTTGATCTTCTTCATCGAATCGAATGAGACTATCTATGGAATGGTTGTTGGTATCAGGGGCTTGGACTTCAGTCGGATCCCCAACCTGTGTTATCTCTTGAATTGGAGAGCTGAGGTCGAAAGCGGTTTTCTGTCCTTCCATGGACGAGACAGGGGTGTAGCTTTCAAGAATTTCCTGTATGAGTCTTTCTGTATCTTGGTGGGTGCTCTCTAAGGTGGTTGCTTGTGCTACCGGTACGGTGACTATGCTTCCTGCAAGGAGTAGAGCAAGAGCGGTAGCCTTACGGAAGGGCGGCATGGGCTTTTACCTCTTTCTGCTGGTAAATAGGTCACTTCATCAGCTGCCTGATGTTTTAACACTAGACAGGGGTTGTGGGTCTCTGTAAGCACACCTCTATAGGTTTGATACTGCTCTTGGTTTGGTGTAACAGAGATGTTTTTATGTGGGTTTGCTTGCTTTTCCTTCGTTGCGCTCCCCAGGTGTTGGTTGCAAATAATCAAGTGGTTTTTGGGATTATTTCGATTTAGTTGGCTTCTCATGGGTTACGAAAAATGAGAATATTTCCAAATAATTGTTTATTTACGAATATGCATGTGCTCTATGTTACTAAATATTACAGGGCTTTAGTGTCTTTTTTGACGAGTATGTAGCTAGGTTCCAAGCTGTGAGGGAGTAGTTCTGAGTGGGGCAGATATGTGGAGTATATGATGCCGATATGTTAGCGCGGGTGCTAGCTTGCTCGGGCGCGGAGAATACTCTCTTCCCGTATACGGATAATCCGTGGGTCGTGGGTTCGAGCCCCACAGGGCGCACAGTGTATAGCCCCGCTGGCATAGCTAGCGGGGCTTTATTGTGCCTACAATCTACGGTCCAGGAATTTGGGGCTTAGGATAGGCTCACAGATTTGCTTATGTCTTAGTGGCAATTATTGCGCCATGAGGGCGGGCGCCTTCATCGGCTCGTTGCTCCTGATGAAGAATATAAAACCCTGCCTGACTAAGAATCTCTGTGATAAAGCTATCTGGCCAGTACCAGGCTGGGGTAATGGAGTGGTCAAAAATTTCCAGTGAATCTCCCCGAAAGTACCCGAGTAGAAGGGTGCCATTGGCCTGAATCGCTGACCAAATAATTTTAAGTTCCTGTAGAAGCTCGTCAGGGGAGCAATGTATGAGAGAGTACCAAGCAAGAACGCCACCGTATTCATTTCTCACATCTGCACTTGTTCCCACCTCAAACTGCTCGTGAGGATACCTTTTCGAGGCAATTTCAATGAAACGGGACGTAGGGTCAATTCCTTTTACACTCTTGCCTAACAAAGCGATGAAGTGAGTCCAGTGCCCAGGTCCGCACCCAAGGTCAAGAATGCTCCCTGATACGGAGTTGGACCATGAACGGATTAACTTTCGGTCAGGCTCTTTTGTAGCTTCAAGATGCCCTAATGCTGTGGAGTACTCTTGCGCTCGCTCAGAGTAGGCAGAGATGGTCTGCGCGTGGCTTTCATGAGTTGGCATCTGGGTGCTTCCTTACCCCCTCAATGACGGGTGAACTCTGCTCAATCCACAAAGCGGCACTGTCTGAGATGAGCGATGCTAAGAAATAGATGGAAGTTCGTAAGCTCTGTACATATGCAACATCTTCCTCATAGCTTCCCTTGATGATTGGTTCATGGTGGTAAAAACGATTGCGGTTGATGTACACAAAGTTGAGATTGCGCTCAAATTCGACTCTGCTGACCTTGCTCGAAAGGTGAGTAGCAAACTTCGGCCAGACCGTTGCTTGGTAGTACTTTGAGAACAGGTATCTCCAGAAATCAAAGGGTAGTTCTGCGATGACCCGACCAGCTTCCAGGGGCTTGGTGCCACGTCTCGTGGCGCGTTTGACTGCCTTGTGCACGCTTTTCTTAGCTTGAGCACTTAGAGGCAAAGCAGGGTTTTGAAACCAGTATCTACCGTATCCATCATTGTTGCTGAGAGTCTTATCGACCGCATTTCTGAGCAGGATTTCAAGATGGCCGATATCAACGAGGAGTCCCTTGGTGATATGAGCGTTCCACTGGTAGGCCTGCCCAGGATTCCGGTACATCCTGTATTTGTGAAGTCGAGGTTCGGAGAACCATACCTCTAAGTCTGTGATTGATGCCTTCTTGTCTCCCATGACTCCTAGTATTACACTGAAGAGTGAAAACCCCGGAACGATCCCTGCTCTTGCACATCGCCGGGGTTACTGTTTTGCCAAGATAGTTAATACCCTCAGCGAAATTCTCTTCAGGCTCTCATGGGCAACTAGAGCAAAAACTTTTAATCCGTGGGTCGTGGGTTCGAGCCCCACAGGGCGCACAAAACAAGCCCGTCACCTGCTAAAACAGGTGAGGGGCTTTTTCTATATGGGGCGGACGGGCACGTTTTGGGCTTCGTCCCCTGGCTCGATGCCGGCGCAAAGCTCTACGCCAACGGCGTGGGCACCCCTGAAGAAATCGATAAGGCCTGGACATTGCCACCGGCACCAAGTCCGGCCCCTTTGCCGCCTATGACACCGTAGGCTTCAACGTAGCTTCCAATATTGCCTCAGCGAGCGAGGATGAGACCGTCCGCGAGTTTGGCGCCAAACTCAAGGAAGCTCTAGAAGGCGGCTTCAGTGGCCTTGCCGACCGCGAGGGCTTCTACCTCTACGACGAGGACGGCAACATCACTGGCGCCAACGACTACTGGACTGAAAACTTTGGTCAGTAGCGCTATCGCTCAACGGGGCGCAGGCCCGCCGGGTCCTCTGCGCCCCACTCGGCCCAGGAGCCGTCGTAGACAGCCAGTTCGGTATAGCCCGATACATAGGCTGCTAGGGCGTCAATGCAGGCGGTCACGCCGGAGCCGCAGGAGAAAATCAGGGTTTCAGCATCCCTTGCTACCGCGTCCACGGCTGCCTTGACCTCTTCGGGGGCGCGGAAGCGCCCCTGCTCATCAAGCAGGGAAGTGAAGGGTAGGTTGACGGAGCCGGGAATATGGCCAGCCCGCAGGCCCGGGCGGGGTTCGGGAGCGGTGCCGGCAAAACGTTCGGCGCTGCGGGCATCAATGACGGCGGCATCCTCCCGCTCGGCAAAGGCCTTGGTGGTGAGCGCGTCAACGAAGAGACCGCGGTCTTCTGCCACGAATGAACCGGGAGTAAAAGGGCCTTCGTTGAGGGGGAGCTGGTTGAAACCTGCTGCCTCCCAGGCGGGCAGACCACCGTCGAGTACCGCAACGTTATCGTGCCCCATGGCCACAAACATGAACCAGCCGCGGGCAGCAGAAAACATGCCCTGGCGGTCGTAGACCACGATGGCGGCATCCTTGCTAATGCCAAGAGCACGGACCTTAGCTTCAAAGTCCTCGGCGCTTAGCATGGTGTGTACGCCCTCGGGGGCGCTGAACTCGCCGTCGATGTCAAAGCGGCGGGCACCGGGTATGCCGGTGTTGGCACCGGCGAACTCGCCGACTGAGGCGTCCAGAATGACCAGGTTGGGGGCGGCAATATTGGCTGCCAGCCACTGGGCTCCCACGATGGGGAAGCGCAGGTTAATGGTGGAAGTTTCGGGCATGACCAGCCTTTCACGGGAGATTGTTACCCTCCCATGCTACTGGCTCGGCCGCTGCCTGCGAAAGGCTGTGCCCTGGCGTTCTCATGAGGGGAGCAGAAGGACGCCGGGGCGCAGTAGGCCGGACAACTGAGGCTTGGGAGCCTGGCGGCTTAGAAGATGCTGCTTGCCTTGCGGCTGGTGTCGGTCTTGGCGATGGAGTAAGCGATACCGGCGTTGATGCTGCCCTTATCGAGGTTCTGGGTGAGGTTGACCGGGGCTGAGGCGGCGTGCCTTACTTTCCCTGTTGTTTGCCCCGTGTTTGCAGAGTGCTTTTTAGTCTATATTCGCTATGAGCGAATTAAGCCGGGGGTAGGAAGCTCCAAATCCGCACACTGAGCCGACCACGGGCGTCCGCCTACCCCTCCACTAGACTTAGAAGCAAAACCCCGCAACCCCCCTCAAGGAAGCCATGCCCATCAATAACGCAGAAACCGTGACCATCCTGACTACCGGCGGAACCTTCGACAAGATCTACTCCGTCGCCGGTGAACTGGAAATTGGCGAACCCTCAGTGCCCGAGCTGCTCAGCTACGTGCTCACCGACACCGCTTTTGAGGTGCAAAGCGTGCTCAAGCTCGACAGCCTCGATATGGTTGATGCCGACCGCGCCGTGCTGACCGAGGCCCTCAACGCCGTGCAGAACGACCGCGTCATTATCACCCACGGCACCGACACCATGCCCGAAACCGCCCGCTACCTCGAAGCCAACGCTACCCTCGGTACCAAGGTAGTTGTGCTCACCGGCGCCATGCAGCCGGCATCTATGCGAAAGTCCGACGCCAGCTTCAACCTGGGCGCAGCTGTCGCCGCCCTCAACCTGCTCGAACCCGGCGTCTACATTTCGATGAGCGGCCGCATCTTCCCCGCTTCAGCCGTCAAGAAAGACCGGGCCCGTGGCATCTTCGAAATCGCGTAAACCCTGGTGAGCGGGGCTATTGGCCGGTAGGCTTAAAGCAAGCACCGGCCACCCACTGATCAGGAGGACCCCGTGAGCCAGTACCCCGGCAACGACAACACCACCGGTAACTACCAGCCCCAGCAGCCCCCTGCCTACCCCAACCAGGCCCAGCCCCCGGCCTATTCGGCAACCCAGCCCGGCTACTACACCGAGCAGGGCGCCTACGCTGGCTATGCCCAGGCCTACGGGCAGGGCCTCCCCACCCACATGGATGCCCCCGAGCGCCCTCAGGCCCTCAAAACCGCTAGCCTCATCATGTACGTGATGATTGGCCTGGGCGTTCTGGGGTCTATTCTGGGCACTATCTTCTACCAGGAGATTCAGCAGGCAACGAGCAACAGCATCCTCTCCCTCTTCAGCGGGATGATGACCGAAGAAGACTTCGCTGCGGCGGAGACTGAGGTAACTGCGAGCGCAGGTGCCGGTTTCGCCACCGCCGGCCTCATTGTGGGTCTGGTCTTTGGTCTTATCTGGTCTGCCCTGCTCGTCTTCTTCACCCTCATGATGAACAAGGGCCACAATTGGGCCCGTATCGTTCTGACTGTCGTGGCGAGCTTCCAGATTCTGACCCTGCTCATGGGTGCGCTGACACTGCTTCTGGTCTTCCACTGGACCATGCTGGTAGACCTGCTTGCTGGCGTGCTAGCTATCGTCTTTTTGGTCTTCGTCTGGAAGAACCCCGTCTCAACCTACATGCGTCAGATTAAGGCTTATCAGCAGTGGAAGCTGCAGCAGGCCTATCTGGGCACTGACCGGGGCCAGCGATAGTGCCCCTGCCCCAACAGCCAGCCCCGGTGGCGGGCGGCGTCCTTTTGCCCGGGAGCCTGCGGGCTGAGGCTACCGAGCTCCTTGCCCGCCTGACCGGCAACCCCGCCGCCACCTTCCACCCCGGCCAGTTCGAGGCCATTGAGGCCCTGGTGCAGCAGCGCCGCCGGGCCCTGGTAATCCAGCGAACCGGCTGGGGTAAGTCGGCGGTCTACTTCCTCTCTGCCCTGCTCCTGCGCAGGCGGGGGAGCGGGCCCGCCCTCATCGTTTCGCCCCTGCTGGCCCTCATGCGCGACCAGGTAGAGGCCGCTGCCCGCGCCGGGGTGCGGGCAGCTATGGTCAACTCGTCGAACGTGACCGAGTGGGATGCCGTGCGCGCCCAACTCGCTGCCGGTGAACTCGATGTGCTGCTGGTGGGCCCTGAACGGCTCAATAACCCCTCCTTCCGCTCAGACTGGCTGCCCGAGTTGGTGCGTACCTGCGGCCTGCTGGTCATCGACGAGGCCCACTGCATCTCTGACTGGGGGCACGACTTCCGCCCCGACTACCGCCGTATCCGCAACCTGATTGCGGCCCTGCCCACCGGCGTCCCCGTGCTGGCTACCACCGCAACCGCTAACGAGCGGGTGGTGCAGGACGTCGCCGAGCAGCTCGGCACCCGGCAGCAAGGTAGCGCGGGCTCCGCTGACGACGTCTTTATTCTGCGAGGCCCGCTGTCCCGCGACTCGCTGCGCCTGGGCGTCCTTGCCCTGCCTACCGCCAGCGACCGCCTCGGCTGGCTAGCCACCCACCTCGGCAGCCTGCCAGGCTCTGGTATCGTCTACACCCTGACCGTTTCGGCGGCCGAAGACACCGCCACAGCCCTGCGGGCCGCTGGCTACGAGGTGCTGGCCTACACCGGTAAAACCGACCCCGACGAACGGCGCGAGGCCGAAAGTGCCCTGAAAGAAAACCGGGTCAAAGCCCTGGTCGCTACCAGCGCCCTGGGGATGGGCTTCGATAAGCCTGACCTGGGGTTTGTGGTGCACCTGGGTGCTCCCTCCAGCGCTGTGGCCTACTACCAGCAGGTGGGTCGAGCCGGTCGTGGCGCTATTAAGGCCGATGTGCTCCTGCTACCTGGCAGTGAAGATAAGGAAATCTGGGACTACTTCGCCACCGCCTCCATGCCGACCGAAGAAAACACCGGTGCTGTGCTGGCGGCGCTGACCGAGGCAACAGCTGCGGGCACAGAGCTGAGTGTGCCCGCCCTCGAAACCCGAGTCGATGCTAAGCGCTCTTCTCTTGACCTGCTCCTTAAGGTCTTAGCGGTGGAAGGGGCTGTAGAACGCGGCTCCCGCGGCTGGGTTGCGACCGGAGCTCCCTGGCACTATGACGCCCCCCGCTATGCCCGGGTGCGTCAGGCCCGTCAGCGTGAGCAGGAAGCCATGCTGGCCTATCAGCACACCGATACCTGCCGCATGGTCTTCCTGGCCCGCGAACTCGACGACACCGCTGCCCGCCCCTGCGGCATCTGCGATGTGTGCGCCGGGCCCTGGTACCCCACCGGCTTTAACCCTGCCCTGACTGAGCAGGCTGGGGCTACCCTTGCCCGTGTAGGCGTACTCATTGAGCCGCGCGGCATGTGGCCTACCGGCCTCGACCGCTTAGTTCCCCAGGCGGTACACGAAATCACTGGCAAGCCCCTGCGCGGTAAGATCGCCGAGGTTGAACGCGCTAGTGAGGGCCGGGCCCTTGCCCGCCTGACCGACCTGGGCTGGGGCAACCGCCTGCGCGAAATTTTCGCCCCCGGCCCCGATGGGCAGGCTGCGGACGGCCCCGTCCCCGCCGACCTGGGCCGGGCCAGCCTGCAGGTGCTGGCTGAATGGGGCTGGGAGGAGCGCCCGGTCGCCGTCATTGGTCTACCCTCGCCGGTGCGTCCGCAGCTGGCATCCTCGCTGGCCCGCGGCATCGCCACAGCCGGACGCCTGCCCGACCTCGGTGACTTTGAACTGGCGGACGCCCCCGCCCACTTCGGTGGCAACAGCGTCTTCCGCTGTGCCGGGGTGCTAAACGCCTACCGCCTACCACCGGCGGCGGCCAACTATCTGGCGACCAACCCGGGCCCGGTTCTCATCGTCACCGATAGAATTGACTCTCGCTGGTCAACCACCGTCACCGCCCGTACCTTGCGGGCAGCCGGCGCGACCGCCGTCCTGCCCTATGCCCTGGCCATCACCCACTAAGCACGCGCCGAAGGAACCATGCCCCGATTTGCCCTGCCCACGCGTCCGCGCAACCCGCAGCACGAAGCCCTCATGCGCCAGGCCATCGACCAGGCAAAGCTGGCCCTAGCCAGTGACGATGTGCCCATCGGGGCGGTGGTTGTGGACGTCACCGGGCAGGTGATTGGGCGCGGCTACAACCGGCGCGAAGCCGATGCCGACCCCACCGCCCACGCCGAAGTCATCGCGATTCGGCAGGCCGCCGAATACCTGGGGAGCTGGCGGCTAGAGGGCTGTACCCTAGTCGTTACCCTCGAACCCTGCCTCATGTGCGCCGGAGCTATCCTACTGGCCCGCCTGCCCACCGTGGTGATGGGAGCCTGGGAAGAAAAAACAGGGGCTGCCGGGAGCGTCTACGACGTGCTGCGTGATCGCAAAGTCAACCACTGGGTAGAGGTCTACCCCGGCGTGCTTGAGAGTGAATGTGCTGAGTTGCTGACTACTTTCTTTAGAAAACATCGGTAGAGAGAAAATAGCTCTTCACACGAGTGGTAGAAACCTGAAACCCCGCCCCGTCATCATGTATCTTTGAAAAAGAAGCATTATTTTTTCAAATACGGTAGGGAGCGGGTATGGCCAAACAACAGGTAGAAGCGGTCGTCTACGCACACCAAATACCGGTGGTCGAGGCGAGCAGTCGCCGCCCCGGGCGCACCAACAAAACCCAGCTCAAACTCTTTGAAGCTGCCATGGACATCATGAGCGAGGGTGGCCCCACCGCCACCACCGTCGAGGACATTGCGGAGCGGGCCGGGGTCTCAAAGGGCACGGTCTACTACAATTTCGGGTCGAAGAAGACAATGATTGACCAACTCCTGCAGTACGGTGCCAAACTGCTGCTGGCCGAGATGACCACGGTCGCCAGCAATCACGACGACCCCCGAGAAGCCCTGCGAAGCGCCCTGCACGCTGCCATTATCTACCTGAGCGAGCACCCCGGATTCGCCCGACTGTGGGTGTCAGAGCTCTGGCGGGCTGGTGCTGAATGGTCGCCCACCACCGACCTGATTCGTGCAGACATCATGCACTTTATCCGCGAGCTCATTAGCCGCCTGGCTACCCGCTACACTGTGCGCACAGACCGCTCGATCGAGGGGGTCTCCCTCATTATCTTTGGCGCGGTCTTCATGCTCTCTATGGATGAAACCCGCCACGGCGCTGAGCGCACCCCCGACGAGGGGGCCGAGCTGGCTATGCTCACCATCGACGGTTACATTCAGAGCTAGAGCCCTGCCCGCTGGCCCCACTGAGTTGAGTGACCAGGGTATCTAGGGTAAAATTTCCAGAGTTTGGTGACGTGTCCGAGCGGCCGAAGGTGCAACACTCGAAATGTTGTGTACGGTAACCCCGTACCGAGGGTTCAAATCCCTCCGTCACCGCCAACGATAAAAACCCGTTTCCCCTAGTGAGAGCTAGAGGGGGCGGGTTTTTTCATGCCCAAAAATGGCCCCGTGATACTCCTGTGATACTCGTTTGCCCAGCAAGTCAGTATCACGGCGGACTTCGGGTGCCCCTGCTGCGGGCTGATTTTCGTGGCAGGGCGGGCTAAGGCGCTGCTCTCTAACAGGTGCTCCCCACCGGGTTTTAGGTGCTGGCCCGGTGCTAGGCGGGTGTGCACCGCTAGGGCTTGTGCAAGGGTTAGGTAATGCACGGGTGCGGGTTACTGGGTGGCGAGGATAGCGTTTACGCCTTCTAGTCGTTCGAGGACGGTTTCTAGGGTTTCGTTGAAGTCCTGGGCTGTGATGGTTTCGTGGATGGTGGTAGTCATAGCTGGTGTGCCTTCTTGCAGGCTAGTGGTTGGGGGCCCGTTACCGAGGTGGGTTAATCCTAGCGTTAAATGCTGGATGCTAGCTAGGGACGGTCTCACCCCTGCCTATTTCGCGGTGGCTTCGGGTGCGCCGGTGAACCTGATTCAAAGAATGTTGGGCCATGAGTCGGCGGCTATGACCCTTGATGTGTACGCGGACTTGTTCGAGTCTCAGCTAGGCACGGTGTCGGCTGGCAACTCTTCACGGGCTGGCGCCCAGTGGTAGCTTTTAACTATGCGTATTAAAGTTCTGGACCACCCCCTGGTTGACCACAAAATTACCGTTCTCCGCGATAAGAACACCCCCTCCCCGATTTTCCGCCAGCTTGTTGACGAGCTCGTCACCCTGCTGGCCTACGAGGCTACCCGCGAGATTCGCGTTGAGCCCCGCGAGGTCGAAACCCCCGTTGCTACCACCGTTGGCTCCCGCATTGCTAACCCCCGCCCCCTGATCGTGCCGATTCTGCGCGCTGGTCTGGGCATGCTGGAGGGTATGACTCGTCTGATTCCTACCGCTGAGGTGGGCTTCCTGGGTATGGCCCGCAATGAGGAAACCCTGGATATCGTCACTTACGCCGAGCGTCTCCCCGAGGATCTCACCGGCCGTCAGGTCTACGTGCTTGACCCCATGCTGGCCACTGGCGGCACCCTGATTGAGTCCATCAAGTTCCTGCGCGCTCGTGGCGCTGAGCATATCACCTGTGTGTGCGTGCTGGGTGCCCCTGAGGGTATTGAGGCCCTTGAGAAGGGCGTTGACGGTCTTGAGAACGTCGACCTCTTCCTGGCTGCCCAGGATGAGCGCCTCAACGAGAAGGCCTACATCGTGCCCGGTCTGGGCGATGCCGGTGACCGCCTATACGGGGTTGCTGAGTAGGGAGTTTTAGCTCACTGCCTTAGTCTAGGAGGCGGCTCGCCAGGTGGCGGGCTGCCCTTGTTTTTGTAGGGGCGGACGCCTGTTGTCGGCCCGGTATGTGATGGCAAATATATTGCATGGTGAGATTTGCCTATAAAAAGGTATTGACATTTGAGTTTCAGCTGTTCTAGTGGTCTGGTTTTTTCGGCAGGTAAAAATATGCAGAAAATCGGGCGTACCAAGGCTTTATGTAGAACCCAGGGTGTAAAAGTATGCCGTGGGGTGTAAGGGTTTGCATGTTTGCTGACCCTCGCTCGGGGGCTAGACTCAGATAAGTTGAAAAAATACGCGAATATTACTTGCTTTAAATACAAATTCGGACAACGATTAAAAGTAGACAGCAGGCCCACCAACACACGGGGTTTGCTTTCTAGCGGAACCACGCACTAACGCTCAACTCATACAGGGAGAAGGTAGGCAAAATGTCAGGTGCACCGGGGTATGTTCACATCTCGCAGCGCAACCGTTCTGCCGCTCAGCGCCAGCAGGGCGCAGCCGGCCATAGTCGTGGTATTGCAAAGCAGCAGCCCGCTAATCTTCGCCCTATGACCTACAAGCCTGAGCCTCCGCGCGCAGCTGCACAGGAGAACGAAGCTCGCGGCTTCGTCATTTATGTTGGCCTCAGCGAAGAAGCTGCCGCTAACCACGGAACCTCTTTGGTACGAATCGTCCAAGACACCCGCGCCTACGTGCAGAACCAGGTGCCTGGCGCCGAGTCCTACGCCGCTGTGGCGCTGGCCCCTGCCGATGCGCAGGGTAGCGACCTTGAAGTCGTCCGCAATGCCCTGGGCGATCCCACCGCTGTGCATTACCAGCCTGAGGCGGTACCTGCGTCCGCCCATCACGGTGGCGAGGACGCCAAGCCCACCCACTCAGTGGGTGTGCTGATTGATCTTTCCCGCCGCGAGGTTTACCTGGACGGCGAACTGCTCAACCTCACCTACAAGGAGTTTGAGCTCCTCAACTACCTGGTTGAAAACGGCCAGCGCACCGTTGCCCGCGAAGAGCTACTGACCAGCCTGTGGCGCGACGCCGAAGAAATTCCCAATGAGCGCACCATCGACGTGCATATCCGTCGTCTGCGCTCCAAGCTGGGTCGCCTGTCGAATACCGTCCGTACCGTGCGCGGCCAGGGCTACCGCTTCTATGAGCACCCCGAGGTCGTTGTCTGGGCAGCACCGGAATACTCTATCTAGGTTTATACCTACCAAGCGAAGAGCGCCGCACGCAGCTATAGAGGCTGGGTGCGGCGCTCTTGATGTGCGCGGACGCTCCCGCCCCGGCTACCTGCTGCCGGGGGAGCGGGCGGTAGTAGAGTAGAGGGCATGACTGTTCCCCCTCTGAAAACTTCGCTAGTTGGCTCTGGACCCATCAAAACTGTCTTTTTGCACGGTCTGCTGGGGCGGGGCAAGAACTTCACCCGAATCGCTAAGGGGCTGGGGGAGGGGGCGCAAACCCTGCTCGTTGACCTACCCAACCACGGGGCGAGCTACTGGACAGAGAGCTTCGACTACCGGCAGATGGCGGATTTGGCAGCTGAAGCCGTTGAAGAGTTTGGGGCTGGGGAACCTGTGGTGCTGATGGGCCACTCGATGGGCGGCAAAATCGCTATGCTGCTGGCCCTGCGCCACCCCCACCTGGTGAGCAAGCTGGTGGTTATCGATATTGCCCCGGGGGAGTCTAAGGGCAGTTTTGAAATTCTCATGGATTCTATGCTGAACCTGCCGATCGACACTTACACTACCCGTTCCCAGGCCGAAGCCGACCTGGCGGCGAACGTGCCAGCTGCCGGAACCAGAGCCTTCCTATTACAGAATCTGACCATGTCAAAGGCCGGTAACTCCTGGGAACCTAACCTGCAGATGCTCCGTCGCCACCTGCCCGAGATTATGGGCTGGCCGGGGGCTGACGGAGTTTTTGAGAAGCCGGTGCTGTGGGTTGCAGGTGGGGACTCCCCCTACATCACAGACGCTGACCTTGAGCCCATGAAGAAGCTCTTCCCCCTGGTGCGCCGTGTGGTGCTGAAGGGAGCCGGGCACTGGGTGCACTCTGAGAAGCCCGAAGAGACCATTTACCTGCTCAAGCGCTTTATCGGCCTCGACGGTTAGGATGGGTGTATGACCGATTTCGCCCTGCCACGTCACGATGCCCGCACCCTCATTATCATGCGCCATGCTGAAGCTGACTGGGGGCTTGATGATTTCAACCGCCCCCTGACCCGCCATGGGAGTGAGCAGGCCCAGCGGGCCGGGGAGTGGCTGAAAGAGAAGGGGCTGATACCCGAGATGCTGGTCAGCTCAGCGGCACTACGCACCAGGCAAACCACTACCTGGGTCTCAGACGCCCTGGGAGAAAAGGCACCCACCGCCAGTCTGGATGAACGCCTCTATAACGCACCTGCGTCAGCCCTGCTGACCGCTATTAACCGCACCCCCGCCGGGGTGCAGTCCCTGATGCTGATTGCCCACCTCCCCGGAGTGCAGGACGCCGCCCTGCAACTGGCCCGCCCCGACTCAGAGTACGAGGCGCTGATGGATGCCTCCTACGGGTATGCCCCCTCGTCCCTGACCGTTTTTGAGGTAAGCAGCGACTGGGACCAGCTGATTGAGGGCGAGGCCCGCCTGACCCATTTCGCAAGCTTTTAGCGGGCGCTGACGGCGGGCGTCCGCACCTGTGGTGTAGCCGCTGAGTGTCGTGCAGGTACAGAAAAACCCCGGTCGACCAAGGTTAACCGGGGTTTTGTGGCGGAGACGGGGGGATTTGAACCCCCGGTCGAGTTTAACCCCGACCCTTCATTAGCAGTGAAGTCCATTCGGCCGCTCTGGCACGTCTCCATAGTCTGTGTACAGGCTCGTCAACGTGGCCTAGCAACACAGCTCTACCCATACTAGCGACAAAAGTAGCGGCGGTCAAAACCCCGTGAGATACAGGCGCTAACCCTGGAGCTTGCTGGGGGCCACTTGATAAAATGGCGCAGGTACCACTCAGCATCCAACGGTAAGGAAATCGGCGTGTCAGAATCGTACAACCAGCAGAATCCCCAGAATTCAGGCCAGAACTACGGCTCCTACAGTGCGCCCAGCGAGCAGCCCTACGCCCAGAACTACAACCAGCCCTACGGCCAGGTTGCTGTAAACCCTTAGGGGCAGAAGCATGCCCAGAACGCCATGATTTTCGGCATTCTGTCCATCGTGATTGCGGGCCTCGGTGTAGTTTTTGGTCCCCTGGCTCTTTCCCAGGTCCGCAAGGCTGAATCCTACGGGGCTGAGGCAACCGTCGGTAGGGTCACCGGCTGGATCGGTCTGGTGCTGGGCATCATCTCCCTGCTCTTCATCATCGCCTACATTGCCTTTGTTGTTTTGATCGGCACCGCCGGTACTTCTTCTACCTACTAGCACTAGAAGTCTTTTACCTAGAGAGCGGGGGCAGGCTGAGACCTGCCCCCTGCTTCTGTCTCTGAATCCGGGCATGAAAAAGCCCGCTCCCTTGCGGAAGCGGGCTTTGTGGCGGATGGTGTGGGATTTGAACCCACGAGACGGGGTTGCCGCCTACTGGTTTTCAAGACCAGCTCCTTCGGCCGCTCGGACAACCATCCAAACTGTGCTGAGCACTTCTACTATGGTACACAGCTGCCGCCCCAAAGCAAAATAGTGGCCTTTGTGCCCTTGCTCTCGTTAGGCTGGGGTTAAGGGGTGGGCAGCAAGCGTCCGTCCGCCCATCTGCCCAGGTAAGGGGGGGCAGAAAAACCTGCCTGAGAAGGAGTTCCCCATGCGCGCCATCATCGAAGAAGAACACGGCGGCCCCGAGGTGCTGGTCGTGAGCGATCAGCCTACGCCGACACCCGGTCCCGGTCAGGTGCTGCTGCGGGTGGCGGCCAGCGGGGTCAACCGGGCGGACGTCTCCCAGCGGCAGGGTTTTTACCCTCCGCCCCCTGGGGCTAGTTCCGTCTATGGCCTGGAGGTCTCGGGTACGGTGGAGGCCGTGGGGGAGGGCGTCGATGAGGGCTACCTGAATCTGGAGCGGGCCGCCCTGCTCGCTGGCGGTGGCTACGCCGAGTACGCGGCGGTGGATCTGAACCACACCCTGCCGGTACCCGAAGGCACCAGCCTCGAAGACGCCGCTGGCCTGATTGAGGTAGCTGCAACGGTCTACTCCAACCTGGTTCTTACCCTGGGAGTTGCACCCCGCCCCGAGGGTAACGACGGTAAAACCCTGCTCATTCACGGTGGCACCGGCGGCATCGGCACCCACGCTATCGAACTGGCCCGAGCCCTGGGGCTGCAGGTTTTTGCCACCGGCGGTAGCGACGAAAAGTGTGACTTCATTCGGGCGCTGGGTGCTGAGGCTATCAACTACCGCACTCAAGACTTTCGCGAGGCCGTCCGCCAGCTGACGGACGGACGCGGGGTCGACTATATTCTGGACGTTGTGGGTGGAGCCTACTTGGAGGAAAATATTAAGACCCTGGCGGTAGATGGCTCTATGGCCGTCATTGGCCTGCTGGGCGGTCCCAAGGGGCAGCTCGACCTGGGCTATATGCTCCCGCGCCGCTTGAGCGTGCACGCGACCTCCCTGCGTTCGCGGTCAGCTGCTGATAAGGCCCGTATCGTCGAGGGTGTGGGGCAGCTCGTGTGGCCCCTGATTGAAAGCGGGGAAATCTCGAACCATACCAGCGCTGTCTTCCCGCTTGACCGGGCATCAGAAGCCCACGCCCACTTAGAAGCCGGGGAGCACCGCGGCAAAATCCTGCTGACCCCCTAAGCTGCGGGCGTCCGCGCATCTGCGACGGACGCCCTGCCGACCGGTGAATGAAAAGCGGCGTCACAAGCGCCGTAATATGTGACCTGGCGCCTATAGGGGAGTATTGTGTGGGTACAAACACCCACACGGTTGTGGGACATCACAGTCACATTGGAGCCTCACCATGTCACCACAGAGCTCTTCAACCCTAGAGCAGGAGCGGCCGAAGCCCTACGTCGACCCCGACGTGCTCGATGCCGAACACCGCACCTGGAAGCCCAAAACTATCGCCATCTGGGCCCTCATTGCCCTGGTCGGAGCGGTTTCCTGGTCTATGATCGCTATCTTCCGCGGCGAAACCGTCAATGCCATCTGGTTCGTCTTCGCCGCCGTCTGTAGCTACCTGATTGGCTACCGTTTCTACGCCCGCTTCATCGAAGCTAAGCTCACCCAGCCCGATGACCGCCGCGCAACCCCCGCCGAATACGATGCTGACGGCAAGGACTACGCTGCCACCGACCGTCGCGTGCTCTACGGCCACCACTTCGCCGCTATCGCGGGCGCTGGCCCCCTGGTAGGCCCCGTCCTGGCAGCCCAGATGGGCTTTTTGCCCGGTACCATCTGGATTATCGTCGGCGTTATCTTCGCCGGTGCTGTGCAGGACTACCTGGTGCTCTTCTTCTCCATGCGCCGGGGCGGACGCTCCCTGGGCCAGATGGCCAAGGAAGAGCTAGGAACCGTAGGTGGCTACGCCGCCATCCTGGCAACCCTGGCCATCATGATCATCATTACCGCTATCCTTGCCCTGGTCGTGGTCAATGCCCTGGGTGAATCCCCCTGGGGTGTCTTCTCGGTGGGTATGACCATCCCCATCGCCCTCTTTATGGGCGTTTACCTGCGCTACCTGCGCCCCGGTAAGGTGGGCGAAGTATCGCTGATTGGCTTCGTCCTGCTCTTGTCCGCTATCGTGGGCGGCGGCTGGGTCTCCAACACCGCCTGGGGCATGGAGTACCTGCTGCTTGACCGCGTCACCCTGGCCTGGTGCGTCATTATCTACGGCTTTATCGCCGCCGTCCTGCCCGTCTGGTTGCTGCTCGCCCCGCGCGACTACCTCTCAACCTTCATGAAGGTGGGTACCATCGTGCTGCTGGCTGTCGGCATTATTGTCGTCCGCCCCGAAATCACCGTCCCCGCCATCAGCGAGTTCGCCCGCCGCGCCGACGGCCCCGTCTGGTCGGGTTCCCTCTTCCCCTTCCTCTTTGTCACCATCGCCTGCGGTGCTCTGTCTGGCTTCCACGCTCTGATCGCCTCGGGCACCACTCCCAAGATGGTTGAAAAGGAACGCCAGACCCGTTTCATTGGCTACGGTGGCATGCTCATGGAGTCCTTCGTTGCCATCATGGCCCTGGTCGCTGCTGTCACCATCGACCGCGGCATCTACTTCGCCATGAACTCAGCAGCCGGAGCAACCGGCGGTGCTGTCGAATCAGCGGCCGTCTTTGTCAACTCCCTGGGCCTGACCGGCGTGCACGTCACCCCCGAACTGCTGCAGGGCACCGCGGACGCCGTCGGCGAGCACTCCATCGTCTCCCGTACCGGTGGCGCCCCCACCCTGGCTGTGGGTATGGCGCTCATTCTCAACCAGATGCTGCCCTGGTTCGAACTCACCAGCTTCTGGTACCACTTTGCCATCATGTTTGAGGCCCTCTTCATCCTCACCGCGGTGGACGCCGGTACCCGAGTAGCCCGCTTCATGCTTTCAGATACCCTGGGCAACTTCTTCCCCAAGTTCCGCGACCATAACTGGCGACTGGGCGCCTGGCTGACCACCGCCGTCATGGTGGCAGGATGGGGTTCGATTCTGATTCTGGGCGTCACCGACCCGCTCGGCGGCATCAACACCTTCTACCCCCTCTTCGGTATCGCTAACCAGCTGCTGGCTGCTGTTGCGCTGGCTGTTTGCCTAGCGATTGCCGCGAATAAGGGCCGCTTCAAGTACCTCTGGATTATCGCCCTGCCCCTGGTCTTCGACCTGGTCGTTACGGTGGTGGGCTCCTACCAGAAGATTTTCTCGTCCAACCCCGCTGTGGGCTACTGGGCTAACCACTTCCGCTACAAGGACGCCCTGGCAGCCGGTGAAACCTCGCTGGGTGCGGCGAAGGACGTCGCTGCCATGGAGGCGGTTGTGCGCAACACCTTCGTGCAGGGATCGCTTTCTATCCTCTTCGTGGTGCTGACCCTGGTGGTTGTTGTTACCGCCCTGATTGAGGTCGTCAAGGCTAAGAACGGCCACGCGAAGGAAAGCAAGGAAAACCCCTATATCGAGTCGAAGCTCTACGCCCCGGCTGGCATGATTGCCACCCCCGCCGAGCGGGAGCTAGAGGCCCAGTGGCAGGAGTTCTACCGCAAGCACCCCGACCAGATCAGCGGTTCTGCCGGGCACAGTGGCCACTAGGAGGGGAGTATGAGCATCCGTTCTTTCCTCGCCCGCGTCCGCTGGTTCGCTAGCGGAGTTATGGGTGCAGATAAGTACCAGAAGTACCTGGCCCACCACCGAGCCAGCGGTTGCGCCCACGCTCCCATGACCGAGCGGGAGTTCTGGAAAGACTACACCGACTCCCTCAATAAGAACCCGGGAGCTCGGTGCTGCTAGGAACAGTGAGAGGCTACGCGCGAAGGGAAGACTTGCTGTGCCTCGTTTTTCCAACATCCAGTAGCAAATATTATATTAGGGTAACCTAAGTATGTAGACCTCGTGAAAGGAGTGACCGTGGGTATCAAAGACTTTCTGCAGAGCCGCAGGGACGACGCCGAACTCGGCAAAGGCCTCTGGCGTCGCGCCCACGACCGCTTTGCCCGTGGCCTCGACCGTTTCCACCAGATTCTTGAACGCGTGCCAGCCGGGCCCACTCTTGAAGAGCTCGTCCCCCTGGCTAACGACCTGGCTGACCTGCTGCCGCGCGTCCGCACCGTTGCCGCCGAGGCCCAGCGCCTGGCCCCCAGTGAATCAAACGATATTCCCGCTTCTCCCACCGGGGTGTATTCCGACCTGCACCGGGCGCTTTCCAAGGCGGGTAATTCCTTAGCCCTCTGCGCTGAAGCCCTGGCCATGACCCGTTGCACCGGTGTTTGCGGCACCGGCTGCACCCGCACCGCCACCATTGCCCGCCGGGTTGAAACGGTGCAGCAGCACGTTGCGGACGCCGAAGCCCGCCTGGATGCCGCCCGGCAGGAAGCGCTGGCCCCGGCGTCCTAACCGGTTCTGTCACCCATATCGCGTAGCTATCCCCTAAAAAGTGCCTACCCGGTGCGGTGACGAGCCGGTAAGGTAGGTGGGTGCCCGTTCGCGCCTTTTCAGGGCACCGCCACACACCGCACCTGATTCAGAGGGGATTTCTATGCCATGAACCGCTATGCCCACATTGATGCGATGCGCGCTTTTGCGGTGCTTTTGGTGGTGTTTTCCCACGCCGGGCTGACCTTTGTGCCGGGCGGTTCGGGTGTAACGATTTTCTTTGCTATCTCGGGCTTTATCATCACCTACCTGCTGCTGCGGGAGCGTGATAAGACCGGTAGCTTCGACCTAGCAGGCTTTTATATTCGCCGCCTGCTCAAAATCGCCCCGCCCCTGATTCTGGCGATTGTGATACCCACGCTGGTCTATTGGTCGCTGGGTGGGGCCGTCGATACTCTGGACTTCTTAGGGCAGGTCTTCTTCTTCTTTAACCTGCGCTACCTGGACTCGCAGATTACGGTGCTGCCGGGTACGCACGTGATGTGGTCCCTGTCGATTGAAGAGCAGTTTTACCTGGTCTTTGCCCTAATTTGGCTGGTGCTGGTGCGCTGGACCGCCTACCGGCGGGCCCTGGCCCTGCTGGGGGTCGCCGTGGTGCTCTATTCGTCGCTGTCCCGCTGGGTTCTGCATGACGCCGGAGCTAGCGCCGACCGCATCTACTTCGGCACCGACACCCGCATGGAGGCTATTGCCATCGGTATGCTCACCGCCCTGTGGTACCACCGCTACGCCGCGGATGAGATGGTGCTGGGGCGCGAGCTCGTGGGCCGCCGCTACCGGTCGGGGGCCCTGATCCAGGACGGACGCACCATCCCGCTTCTGGGGCGCAACTGGGTGCTTTGTGCCGCCCTGGGGGTTTACCTGCTGACCCTGGTGATTCGTGATGATACCTTCCGTGATACGGTGCGCTATTCGCTCCAGGCCTGGGCGGCATCCGCTGTAATGCTCTGGGGCTTGGTTTCCTCGCGCCAGCCGCTGGGTGCTACTGTGCACCGCTTCTTGGCCTGGCGGCCCTTACAGCTGATTGGCCTGTCGAGCTACAGCATTTACCTGGTTCACGACGTGCTCTTCAAAGTCCTGGAACCCCACCTGCACGGGCTGCCCACCCTGGCCCAGGTTGTCCTGCTGGCCCCTCTGGGCGTGGCCGCCGGCGTGACGATGTACCTGGTGGTCGAAGTGCCGGTGATGCGCTTTAAAGACCGCTACTTCGGGGCGAGCTGGAAGAAGCAAGCGGCAGCGGCCGATACCCCCGGCTCCATGGGAACCAAGAGCTAGCGGGAACCAAGAACTAGAGCAGCCCCTCGCTCCGGGCCGCTGCGATAGCTGCCGTGCGGTTATCGACGCCCAGCTTGGTGTAGATATGCACCAGGTGGGTCTTCACCGTGGCCTGAGAAATAAAGAGGGCCTCAGCCAGCTCCTTATTGGTAGCCCCGGTAGCCAGTAGCTTGAGCAGCTCCATCTCACGGGCCGACAGAGAAATAGCGGGCCGCTGCATACGCTCCATCAGGGCCGCCGTCATCTCTGGCGATAGTGTCCGCTCACCCCGCGCCGTCGCCAGTACCGCCGCCTGCACCTGCTCGGGCGGGGCGTCCTTCAGCAGGTAGCCCAGGGCCCCTGCCTCAATAGACGCAACGATATCGCCCTGGGTGTCAAAGGTCGTCAAAATCAGCACCGGCGGCCCGCCCGCAGCCTTGAAAGCGCGGGTTGCCTCGATGCCGTCCATGGGCTTCATCTGAATGTCCATGACCACCACATCCAGCGCAGCCCCGGCCCGGGCCTGCTCCGCGGCCACGGCGAGCGCCGCCGACCCGTCGGCTGCTTCGGCCACCACGTCGATGCCTTCAAAGCTTTCAAACATGGCGCGCAGGCCGGCGCGCACAACGGGGTGGTCATCAACGAGTAGGGCGCGGACGGTCACTGGGCCTCCTGGTCGGGTCGGTGCTGGTTGGGCTGGTTGGCCTGGTCGAGGGGGATGCGGGCGGTGAGGACGGTGCCTTCACCGTGGGTGCTTTCAATGTCTAGGCTACCGTCGAGGTGGGCAACGCGCTCGCCGAGGGAGGTGAGCCCGTAGCCGGTTCCGGTTTCGCTGAGGGTGCCTGTTGCTAGGGGAGTGGGGGTGAAGCCGCGGCCGTTGTCGAAGACGTCGAGGGTGACTTCGCCGGGCCAGACGCTGAGGGTGAGGGCCGCACGGCTGGCTTCGGCGTGGGCGGCGACGTTGGCGAGGGCGCCCTGGGCTACGCGCATGAGGGTTGCTGATACCGCCTCGGGCAGGGCGTTGGCTGTTTCTTCCTTCCCTTCTAGAATAAAGGCGCAGGTGAGAGGCTTTCCGGCGGCTTTTTGAGCGGTCTCGGTGGAAGCCGCGAGAGCCCTGAGCGCTGACACCAGGGAATCATCCAGGGCAGGGGATGAGAGATCCCGAATAAAGCGGCGGGCCTCAGCCAGGTTGGCGGCGGCAGAGTCCTGGATAACGCGTACCTGGGCGGCTGCGGCGTCCGCCTTTCCCTCCTGAAGCGAGGACGCCGCTGCCCGGGAAACCAGCACAATGGACGAAAGCCCCTGGGCCAGGGTGTCGTGGATTTCGCGGGCCAGGCGCTCGCGTTCTTCGAGCTTGCCGGCGCTGTATTGCTGCTGGACGAGCTCGGCCTGCACCGCGCGAAGCTGCTGGGCGAGCTGGTACTGGTAGGCGGCGTCGGCGCGCAGAGCGCGGTAGGTGAAGGAGATGACGATGGCAAGCAGGGCCCCCAGGGTGGGGCCGATGAGGTAGCCGGGGGCTAGCCCCTCGGAGTGAAGGTAGTCGAAGCCAAACCCGGCAGGCCCCACCAGGGGCAGGGCAATGGCCAGGGCGCAGAGGACGAGGGTGGCAGCTACCCCAGCTACGGGGGCGAGCAGGTGCAGGTAGAGGAACATAATGGGGAAGACCACCCAGGTGAAGGAGCTATCGAGCGCCATAAGCCCCAGCCACAGCAGGCTGATGATCAGTATCCACAGGTGGGCGGGGGGAAACCTGGCTGCCTGCCGGTAGCGGGCGGACGCACCCGGCCGGAAGAAAAAGTCGGTGAAGGTTGCAGGTAGCCCCCGCCGGTTCTCGTAGACCGTACCGGCCAGGTAGATTCCACCGAGCGCCAGTGAGAGCACCCCGATGACGGTATGCCGCACCTGGTAGACGCTGCCGACCAGGGCCAGAACGGCACCGAAACATAGCAGAAAGGCGAACATGACGTGCAGGCTCACCCGCAGAATCTTGAGTACCAACAGGGTTTGCTGCGAGGAAGTGGCGGGGAGGGGGCTGGGTGCGGTCGTCATACAAACTCACTTTACCTTTAGCTGAGGCTGGGCAGGGTTTTTGGGCTGGGTGCAGAGAAAACCCTGCACCCAGCCCAAGAAGTCTGCACAGCGGGCGAGCGCATCAACCAAATGGTTGATTCAAGGTTCAATCCTTACCCCGATGTGGGTACCCCCGGCGGGAGCTTGAATAGAAGTATCAAGTTTTCCCGTGTTTGAAAGGTAGTGCAGTCATGTTCGTTGGTTGGCGTGACATCCTCTTCGCTAAGGGCCGTTTCACCCTGATTGGGGCGACCGTAGCCCTGATCACCCTGCTGTTGGTCATGCTGACCGGCCTGACCGGCGGGCTGGGCAACCAGAACACCGATGCCCTTGAAAAGATGGGGGCTGACCGCTTCGTATTCGCCCCGTCTGAGATCGGGGGCAAGGCGTCCTTCACAGACTCTGCTGTCACTGCCGGGCAGCAGGATGAGTGGCAGGCAGCAGGTGTCAACGCCACCCCGGTCGGTTTCCTCACCGGCAAGGTTGAGGGCAACGGAGCTACTTCGATGAGCCTAATCGCTACCCCTGCCGGTTCTGACCTAGCTGAACACACTGCGTCCCTCCTCCAGGGCACCGAGCCCAGTGACGGGCAGATCACCCTGCCTACCAGCGTCGCGGAAGAAATCGGCGCGACCGTGGGCGATACCGTTACCTTCTCTGGTACCGACGTAACCGTCTCAGGCATCACCGAAGACACCCTCTACTCCCACACCAACGCAGGCTGGGCAACCACCGCCACCTGGCAGGGCATCACCCACCAGCGTGAAACCGAAGGGCAGGACGCCGTACTCGGCACCGTCCTGGCCGTAACCGGTAGCGCAGACTACGCAGCCACCTCAGATGCCACCGGAACCCAGGCCCTGACCACCCGCGAATCCTTTGCAGCCTTGCCCGCCTACTCATCTGAGAACGGCTCCCTCAAAACCATGCAGGGCTTCCTCTACGGCATCTCCGCCCTGGTAATTATCTCCTTCTTGACCGTCTGGACCATCCAGCGCACCCGCGACATCGCCGTCATGCGAGCCCTGGGCGCCTCCCGCGTCTTCCTCACCAAGGACGCCCTCGCCCAGGCTGCCGTGATTCTCGCCGTCGGTTCCGCCCTCGGTGCCCTGGTGGGCTGGGGCCTCGGCACCCTGGCCGCAGGAGCCGTACCCTTCCAGCTCTCAGCCCTCACCATCGCCGGCCCCGCCGTCGGAATCTGGGCCCTGGGCATGGGCGGCGCCCTCATCGCCCTGCGCCGCGTCGCCACCGTAGACCCCATGATTGCCCTCGGCGGCAACTAGAACAGCCTGCTAAGAGGGAGCGGGTGCGCTTTCGTCTGCAGCCCCTCTCGGCACTCGCGTCGGGGCGCTCGGTCGATTCACGCCCCGCCTTGCGGCGGATTCCGCTCGCTCTTGCGTGCTGGCGCACCCGCTTGCTCCATCGCAGCCAGCAGGCTCCAGTGCACCCGCTCCCTCTATCTAAAACTCGCTTACCTCCCCTGAAAGAGACCATTCATGACTGACCTCCTCACCCGCCCCCTGGCCGCAGAAACCCTAGCTGCCCCCAGCGTCCTTGAACTGCGCGACATCGTGCTGGACTACCCCGACGGCGTAGACGAGCAGGGAAATCCACGCACCATGCGCGCCCTAGATCACGTGAACCTCACCGCGAGCCGCGGCGAGTTCATCGCCCTGACCGGCGCCTCCGGCTCGGGTAAGTCCTCCCTGCTATCGGTTGCCGCCGGGCTCATCACCCCCACCGCCGGGGCCCGCCTGATTAACGGCACCGACACCACCGCCTACAAGGACGCCGACCTCGCAGCCCTGCGCCGCACAGATATCGGCATTATCTTCCAGCAGCCCAACCTTATTGCCTCCCTCACCGCCGCCGAACAGTTAGAACTCACCGCCCGCATCAGTGGCGCCCGCGGGGCAGAACTTAAGGCCGCCCGCGCTACCGCCGCCGACCTGCTCGACATGGTGGGGCTGGGCGAAGCCGCCAACCGCCGTGTACACCAGCTCTCCGGCGGCCAGCGTCAGCGCGTCAACATTGCCCGCGCCCTCATGGGATCGCCATCCCTGCTTCTGGCCGACGAACCCACCAGCGCCCTCGACGCCGAACGCTCCGCCGCCATCGTCGAGCTCCTAGCCAAGGTCACCGCCGAGTTCAACACCGCAACCCTCATGATTACCCACGACCTCGAACAGGTGCAGCTCAGCGACCGGGCCGAGCACATGGTCGACGGCCGCCTAGAGAACTCATCGGCAGCCTAGGTTTTACTCTGAGAGACAGCCAGCCCCGGGGCAAGCAGGCAGGGTAAACTTGAAGCGGTCAAAATAACCTTTACAAGGACACACCCGTGATTAACTTTCACCGCAACGAACGCGCAGCCTCCCTGCCCGCCCGTCTCTCCCGTTCCTGGCTGCTGGTCTCTGCCGCCGCAAGCGAAGAAACCATCGCCGCAGCGCTCGAATCAGAGGCCGACTCGGTCATCATCGACCTAGAGGACGGCTGCCCCGAAGAGCAAAAGGACGAGGCCCGCGAGTACATCATCGAGATGCTCAACAATGGCGCCTCAGCCTGGGTACGCATCAACGGCATCGAAAGTGACCACTGGGCCAAAGACCTTGAAGCCCTCAACCGGGCGAGCGGGCTCAAGGGCGTCATGCTGGCCATGACCGAGCACCCCGACCACGTTACCCGCACCGCCATGATGCTGCCGGCAGGTACCCCCGTCATCGCCCTCATTGAAACCGCTCTGGGCATGGTGAACGTTGTGCGGATCGCCAAGGCTCCCGGCACCTTCCGCCTGGCCTTCGGCGTGGGCGACTACCGCCGTGATACCGGCGTCTCCGCAGACCCTATCGCCCTGGCCTATGCGCGCTCCCAGCTGGTTCTGGCCTCCCGTGTGGGCGGTCTGGCTGGCCCCATCGACGGCCCCTCCGTCGGCAAGCACGGCGGCGACCTGCTCAAAGACTGCTCGGTAACCACCAGCCACGGTATGACCGGCAAGCTCACCCTTGACCCCGGCCAGACCGAAACCATCAACGTGGGCCTGGCTCCCAGTGCTGACGAAATCGAATGGGCCCGCGAACTGCTCCAGAAGAGCGAAGGTGACTCCGTTCCCAAGGACGGTTCCTACCTGCCCCGTCTGGCCCGTGCCCGCAAGGTCTCGTCCCTGGCCAAGACCTACGGCCTGTGGCGTAGCTAGAAGAACTCCCAGGTGGCAGCGGTAGGATAGGCAGCGTGAAGAAATATCTTGGTTTTCAAACCCGCAGGACGCCCAGCGGCGGCTTCTCCCGCGGATTCCTGCTGCTCTTTGCCCTGCTCCTGGTACCCTCACTAGCCCTCTGGGGTTTCTACCGCTGGCTCTTTGCCAACGACACCCACCTGCTGGTGCTACCTTTCTTGGCGGTTATCACCGCCTGGATCTGGGCCTATCTGATTGGCTACGGGGCCGAAAACCACATGGACGACGACTAGCCCACCTTCCCGAGGCGCAGGCCCCGGGAAGGTGGGGTGGCGCGTCCGCCCGGCCCAACCCGGCAGCAAAAATCTTACGGCCCGCACCTGAACCGGTGCGGGCCGCAAGATTTTGTTGATGGAGCCCCCAGTCAGATTCGAACTGACGACCTTTTCTTTACGAGGGAAATGCTCTACCCCTGAGCTATGGAGGCCTGTTCCTACCCCTTTATCAGGGGCGAACGAAAGAAAACTTTACCAGAAAGAGAGGGCTGCAACCACCGGTTGCGTGCACCGCTGACCAAAAGAGCGGTACCCCCAACCCTAGATTTTGTGGCCTGCAACACTAGAATGGATGGTATGACAAGTTCACAGCGCTCCGGGCTGCACCCCCGCCCGGTTTTCAATCAGCTCCCCAAGTACGCCGCAGGTAAACCCCCGGCACCGACTGAGGGGCTTACCCAGTACAAGCTCTCATCCAACGAGAACCCCTTCGGGCCGGTAGCCTCGGTCGCTCAGATTCTAGCTGAGTTCGATACCGTCCACCGCTACCCCGACCCGCTCTCCACCGCCCTGCGCACTGCCCTGGGGGAGCACCTAGAGGTTGACCCCGAGGATATCGTTACCGGCGCAGGAAGCCTGGGCGCCCTGACCCAGATTTTGACCACCTTTGCAGGTACCCACGCCGACGGTGTGCAGGACGAAGTTATTTACGCCTGGCGTTCCTTCGAAGCCTACCCTATCTGCGTTGGCCTGGCCGGTGCTAAGAGCGTGCAGGTGCCCAATCTGCCCAACGGTGCCCATGACCTAGATGCCATGGCTGCCGCCGTGACCGACCAGACCCGCGTCATCCTTATCTGTACACCCAACAACCCCACCGGCCCGGCCGTCACCGAATCACAGGTGCGCAACTTCCTGGCCAAGGTGCCCAGCGACGTACTCGTGGTGATTGACGAAGCCTACTTTGAGTTCTGCGCGGCCTCCGAGATTCCGGAAGGGCAAGAACCTCCTGTCAATGGCTTGGATATCTACCCTGACTACCCTAACGTCGCTATTTTGCGCACCTTCTCCAAGGCCCAGGGCCTGGCTGGTTTGCGTGTGGGCTACTCCATCACCCACCCCGAGGTCACCGCCCACCTGCGCGTGGGTGCCACCCCCTTTGCGGTCAGTGCCCTGGCTGAAAAGGCCGCCGTGGCCTCCCTTGACCACAACGATGAGGTTATGGAGCGCGTAGAGCACCTAGTGGCTGAGCGTGAAAAGGTCGTTGCCGGGCTCCAGGAGCTGGGCTACTGGGTACCCGAAACCCGAGCCAACTTCGTCTGGCTCCCCCTGGGTGAGCACTCGGCAGCCTTCGCTGCCCTGGCAGAAGCTAACGCCCTGTCCGTGCGGGCTTTTGCGGGCGAGGGTGTGCGTGTGAGCATCGGTGAGGACGAGGCCAACGCCCGCCTGCTCACCATCGCAGCAGAGTTTGAAGAACGTACCACCAAGCCTCTCTAAGGTAGGCGGACGGTAGGCGGGCGGGGCCCTCCGCCCGCCCACCTCCCAACTTATTTGCAATTAATCCCTCAAAATTCTAAAAATAGACCCTCTCTGCCCACCGGCAGGCGTAGGGTTAAGAAAAGGTACTAACAGAGCAAGACCGGAGCCCCCCATGTCACAGACGCAAAACCCCACCAACCCCTGGGGAACGCCAGAGCGTATCCAGCTCATGAACGAAGCGGGTGAAACCACCCCCCACACCAGCTTCTCAGCCTACGCCGACGAACTCACCGGCGAAGACCTCAAAGACATGTACCGCACCATGGCCCTAACCCGCCGCTTCTGCGACGAAATGACCTCCCTGCAGCGCCAGGGGCAGCTGGCCCTCTGGGTTCCCTCCCGCGGGCAGGAAGCTGCCCAGGTGGCGTCCGCCCGGGCTCTTGCCGCCAACGACTATATCTTCCCCTCCTACCGCGACCACGGGGTTCTTCTTGAACGCGGCATCACCCCCGAAGAGATTACTCCCCTCTTCCGGGGCTCCGGCACCCTGGGCTGGGACGCCAAAAAACACAACGTGCACTCCTACACCCTGGTGCTGGCCGCCCAGGTACTCCACGCCACCGGCTACGCCATGGGGTTGAACCTTGACGCCGAGATCCAGGCAGAAACCGGTCAGGCCCAGACCGGCCAGGGGCAGGGAACCGACCCCGAACAGGACGTCGAGAAGCCCGCCGTAGCGGTCTACTTTGGCGACGGGTCAACCACCGAAGGCGACGTACACGAATCTATGGTCTTTGCGGCCAGCTACAACGCGCCCGTCCTTTTCTTTGTGCAAAACAACCACTGGGCCATCTCTGTTCCCTTCAGCGTGCAGTCCCGCGTGCCCATCTCAACCCGGGCCGCCGGCTACGGCTTCGAGGGCCTGCGCGTGGACGGCAACGACGTGCTAGCCGTCTACGCTGCCACCCGCTACGCCATGGACAAAATCAGGGCGGGGGAGGGGCCCGTGCTGATTGAGGCAGAAACCTACCGACTCGGCCCCCACACAACAGCCGACGACCCCACCAAGTACCGCCCCGAAGACCACGGCGCCACCTACGAGCCGCTCGACCCCATGGTGCGCCTCGAAGCCTACCTGCGTTCAACCGGCCAGGCCGATGACGCCTTCTTCGACGAGGTCACGGCCTACACCAAGGAGCAGGTGAAGGGCGTCCGTTCCTACGTTCTTGCCAGCGAACCCGACACCTTCGAAACCTACCTGGACCGCGCCTACGCGACCCCCCACCAGCAGGTTGAGGACGACCGCGCCTTCTACCGCGCCTACAACGACGGCTTCGAGGAGGACTAAACCATGTCAGACCAGATCCCTCAGCAGGGCGCCGAAACCCTAACCCTAGCCAAGGCTATTACCCGCGCCCTACACGATGAAATGACCGCCAACCGCAAGGTTCTGGCCCTGGGTGAAGATATCGGCAAACTCGGCGGCGTCTACCGCGTAACCGACGGTCTGCAAAAAACTTTTGGCCCCACCCGCGTCATGGACACCCCCCTGGGAGAATCCGGCATTATCGGAACCTCCATCGGCATGGCCCTGCGTGGCTACCGGCCCGTACCCGAAATTCAGTTCGACGGTTTTGTCTTCCCAGGCTTTAACCAGATCACCTCGCAGCTTTCCAAAATGCACGGCCGCACCCACGGCCAGTACGAGGTGCCCGTTACCGTCCGTATTCCCTACGGCGGCATGATTGGCTCGGTAGAGCACCACTCGGAGTCCCCCGAAGCCCTCTTCACCCACACACCGGGCCTGCGTGTGGTGACCCCCTCGTCCCCCCATGACGCCTACTGGATGCTCCGCAAAGCCATCGCCCACCCCGACCCGGTCATCTACTTCGAGCCCAAGCGCCGCTACTGGATGAAGGGCGAGGTCAACTTCGCAGATACCGACTTCGACCCCTTTACCGCCCAGGTAGTACGTGAGGGCGAAGACCTGACCATCGCCACCTACGGCCCGCTGGTTCCGGTGGCCCTGGCCGCCGCCCAGGCCGCGGTTGAGGACGGCCACTCCATCGAGGTCATCGACCTGCGCTCCCTCTCACCGCTTGATATCCCCACTATCGAAGCTTCGGTACAAAAAACCGGGCGCCTGGTCGTGGCCCACGAGGCCCCCACCTTCGGCGGTATCGGCTCAGACATCGCAGCTGCCATCACCGAGCGCTGCTTCTATCACTTAGAGGCCCCCGTGATCCGCGTGGGCGGCTACCACATGCCCTACCCGGTTTCCCGCGTCGAAGAAGAGTACGTGCCCGGCATAGACCGCCTGCTCGAAGCCGTCGACCGTTCCCTGGCCTACTAAAGCCCGAAAGGCACACCATGTCACAGATCTTTAACCTGCCCGATGTGGGCGAAGGCCTCACCGAGGCAGAAATCCTCAGCTGGAAGGTAGCCCCCGGCGACACCGTCGAGGTCAACGACGTACTCGTTGAAATCGAGACCGCAAAGTCGGTTGTTGAGCTGCCCTCCCCCTACGAGGGCACCGTGCAGGAGCTCCTGGTTGCCGAGGGTGAGACGGTAGAGGTAGGCACCCCCATCATCGCTATCGCCGGGGAAGGCACCGAAGAAGGCGGGGGGAGTAGGCCTGCGGCAGACCGTCCGGACGCCGCCCCCCAGCAGGCCGTCGCACCGGCAGGGGAGCAGGGCGGCGGCAATGCCCTGGTAGGGTCGGGCCCCAAGGCTGACCCCGTCAAGCGCCGGGCCCGCAAGAAAGCTAGTCCGCCCGCTGGTGCATCGGCCCAGCCGCCTGCGGCACCTGCCGGCGCTGCTGCGTCCGCTCAGGTACCTGCCTCTGCATCGCTGGGCACCGACAGCCGCCGCCAGCCCCTGGCCAAGCCCCCCGTGCGTAAAGCCGCCCAAGACATGGGCATCGACCTAGCCCAGGTCACCCCCACCGGGGATCAGGGGCAGGTCACCAAACGCGACCTGCTTAACTATGCAGCCCACCTGAGCCTCACCGATCAGGCCAGTGTCACCGATACTACCGACCCCACCAGCTTCTGGATTCCCGCCGGTGCTGGCGGCGACCGTATCGAACGTATCAAGGTCAAGAGCGTCCGCAAGGCCACCGCCAAAGCTATGGTCGAGTCAGCCTTCAAGGCACCCCATGTCTCAATCTTCGTCGACGTAGACGCCACCCGCACCATGGAATTCGTCAAGCGCCTCAAAAAATCACCCCAGTTTGAGGGCGTCAAAGTCACCCCGCTACTGATTCTGGCCAAGGCCGTCATATGGGCAACCGCCCGCACCCCGCAGGTCAACGCCACCTGGACAGACTCTGAGATTCAGATTAAGCACTTCATGAACCTCGGCATCGCCGCAGCAACCCCGCGCGGTTTGATGGTCCCCAACATCAAGGACGCCCAGACCATGAACCTGCGCGATCTGGCACTGGCCCTCAACGACCTGACCACCCGGGCCCGAGAAGGCAAAACTCAGCCCGCCGAAATGCAGCAGGGCACCATAACCATCACCAACATCGGCTCTCTGGGCATTGATACCGGAACCCCGATTATCAACCCCGGTGAGGCGGCCATCATTGCCTTCGGAACCATCAAGCAGAAGCCCTGGGTTGTAGACGGCGAAGTGATTCCCCGCTGGGTCACAACCCTGGGCGGTTCCTTTGACCACCGCGTCCTCGACGGTGACCTCTCCGCTAAGTTCCTGGCAGATGTCGCTTCGATTCTCGAAGAACCGGCCCTGCTCCTGGATATGTAAAAGAGCCGGGAAAGCACAAGGCCCGGGCACTCAAAGAGTGCCCGGGCCTTGCAGCACACGGTAACCTCGCTGGCCCCGCTGGAAGTCAACCTGATGGCTAAAAACCAACGGAACAAGTGTGAACATAGTGAGGCTCCCGCCGGTTAGGGCGGGAGCCTCACAACGCCAAGGTACGAAACCTGGAGCATAATCCGGATTATCTCCCCCAAGAAATCCGAATCTATGGGTACTGAGCCCACATAAGTTCAGGTCTCGTAGGTTACCTTATGCCCTTGAGGTGCTCCTGTTGATAATCTCTGGGTCAGTCCCCCAACGTCGCCAGAACACTGAGTCCCCCGACTCAGTGCAAGAAACACTCAAGTTACTGTAAATCTTAGTCGAGGGTGGCTCGGTCTGTATGTCCTCATATAGGGCGACACTAGCGCCTACCCCCTGGGCAGGAGGCTAACCGCTTCCCTCAAAATGCCCACAAGACTGCCCCACCATAGATAGGGTGCCCAGACTAAATAAGCTTTAGAAACGTTCCACCACGCCGGTCTGAGAAATCTCAATGGCACTAGGTTCTTCGTCCTCTGAATTGCCATCGTGTACCAGCATGACAGCGGTCTGATCGTCAGCGGGGAAGGCACGCACCGTGATAGTACCGCCTGACGCGTTATCAAAAAGATCAACCGCACACTGGGTAAGCGCCAGCGATACGCGGGAGGGTAGGGTCGAGCCGCGCTCGTCCAGAATATCGACCTTGACCCCGCGCTGGCGGGCCAGCCAGGCGGCGTCCAGAATCTCCTTATTCACGATGTAACGGCCACGAATCGTATCGCGCAGCTGGGCCTCGGTGAAGCGGAACTCGTCCATCTCGGTGCGGGTCACCGGCGACTCGTTGTAGGCGATACGGTGCAGCATATCCTCGGTCAGGGCACGGACCTCCTGCACGCGCTGGGTGGCAATAGCGCCCATATCTGTCTCTTCGGCGCGCCCGGCGTCCGCGATAATGCGCATACCGTGGGCCTGCCTGGTCTTAGAGATCGCCTGCTCAATCTGCTTGGGCACAATCATGCTCACCAGCATGAGCAGGAAGGGGATAGCGAACTCGGTAGAGAGCGTCAGGCGGGTATCGAAATAGTTGGTGTGCCAGCTCAGCACCAGCACCACAAAGCCACAAAAGAAGAGCCAGCCGAAGAAGGTGTGGCGGTGCAGGACCAGGCCCGCAGCCAGCGGGGTATAGGCCATGAGGGGCCAGGAGAGGTTGGAGAAGGTAATCGAGTGACTGATGGCACTCAGGGTGGTATCAACCGAGTTGAGGGCGAGCACCATCATGATGGGCAGCATGACATCGGGCAGAGCCAGGCGCTTGGTGGGCAGGAAGACCAGCAGTGCTGCTAGCGCGTAGAGACTCAGCAGGATAGCCCAGTGGGGGGCGCGGGTGACGGTGTAGCGGTCGTACCAGAAGAAGAAAGACCCCAGAATCAGCAGGGTGACGGTGCCCAGAATGAGGGTGAGGACGCGGGAGCGGTAGTACTTAGCCAGCATTAGGTTCCTCGTGGGGCCACTGGACGACGACGCGGGTGCCCTTCTCGGGTGCCGAGGTAATGGTGACCATACCGCCGGCGTCCTCCATCGATCGAATCATCGACACGCGCACGCCCAGGCGGCGGAAGCCGATGTCGCTCATTGAGAAGCCCTGGCCCTTGTCTGAGATGGTGCAGAGAATATAGGGCCGCACCTCGTCGGAGCGGGTGGAGTTATAGGGGCGGCGCATCTCGGTGCGAATCGAGATCTGGGTGGTGCGGGTGCCCGAGTGGCGGGCCGAGTTAGACACAGCCTCGGTGACGGCGTGGGTGAAGGCTCTAGCTGCGGTGTAGGGCAGGGTGGAGTTGGGGCTGGCGACCGGGTGCTTTTCGATGGAGTCGGAGACAAAGCGCAGGCGCTGGTTCCAGGGTTCCACTCCCTCGGCAATCTGCTCGGTCAGGGCCTGGAAGGTGATGGGTCGCTGGGGCTGGGATTTGAGGGCCTCTTCTTCGAGTACGCCGATGGCACGGCGGGCCAGTAGGCGGGTGCGCTGGGGTAGCTCACCGGGGTTGCGGCTGGCGTCGAGCAGGGCTGCCATGACGTTATCGTGCACCAGCTTGTCGAAGTCCTGCAGCTCCTTGGCGTAGTCGCGGGAGCGGTTGAGCAGAAGCTGGGCAGAGAGGGTCTCGTAGTAGGTCTTGTCTGATTCGCGGACGGCGTTGAGGGCAAAACGGGCCAGGCCAGCTAGCAGGGCGCAGCAGAAGCCTAGGTAGGCCACCCGAATAAGCAGCTCGGTGGCATCGAGGGGGGAGCCCTTGAGTAGATGGGCTGCCACCGAACTGACCACCAGCAGCACCGGGAAAACGAGGCTGTGAATGATGCTCTCGCGCGGGCTCTCTTCGAAGACCGGAACCAGCATAGCGTAGATGCCAAAGAGCCAGGACCAGGGGATAGCTGAGTGCTCAGCGCCCACGGTGAAGGGCCAGAGAATGTAGGAACCGTAGGCGATAGCCAGCATAAAGCTGACGACCTTGGCAGAGACTTCCTTACGGATGCCGTTGAACATGAGCAGGGCCGCATGGGCAACCAGCAGGGGAATGAGCGCCAGGTACCAGTAGGAGTCGCCCCCGCGGATCTCTGAGATGTTGGCAAGCGACTGGCAGAGCAGGCCTACTGCAAGCAGGGAGTAGATGATTTCCAGGGTGCAGTAGAGGCCGAAGGAACTCGGGCCCATGAGCCGTTGCTGCCCGGTGGTGGGGGAGAGCGATTTGAAGGAGAAGGAACGGATGCGGTCCGCCCGCGACGGTTGTAGCGCGTGGGCTAGATCCCGGGAGGCGCCGCCGGTGGTGGTAGACAGGGTGCGTCCTTAGGTCTTCGCTTCTTAGAGGTTGCGGTCTGCGGTAGAGGTGTCCTCCATGGAGTCGACCAGGCCGTCTTCGATGGCGCGAATACGCAGGTCAATCTTGGTGGGGGCGGGGCGGCCGACGCGGGCATACTTTTCGCGGATGCGGTCGATATTGGTCTTAACAGCGGACTGCTTGATGCCCATGCGGCGGGCTACCTGAACCTGCGCGAAACCTGAGGCGTAGAGGCGCAGGGTTTCCTGCTCGCGGGGTGAGAGGTTGGCGCGGGAGAATTCGTGGTCACCGTCAATCGCTGCTGCCAGTTCCTTGGTGACAACGGCCTTGCCTTCGGCGATATTCTTGGCTTCTGCCAGGGCGTGTTCCAGGGGCTCTGACTTGCGGACCAGGCCCAGGGCCCCTGCCCTGAGGGCTTCACGAATCAGGCCGGGGTTCTCGCCGATACTGAAGATGAGCACCTTGATACCGGCGCGCTGCAAAATGTCGACGTTTTCTGAGGGGCGGGACTTATCTTGCAGGGAGAGGTCGAGCAGCACGACGTCGCAGTCGCGCTTGAGCTTGCCCAGGTCAGCGGATGAGGGGTCGGAGAGGCTGCGGCCCAGGGCAACGAGCAGGTCGGCTGCGGTGGGGGCTGCGGCGACCAGTTCGATTTCGCTGGCGCCTGCTGCAACTGCTCGCATACCTTCGCGGACGACTTCGTGGTCATCGACAATGCCTACGCGTACTACACTCATGATTCCTACTTACCTCGTGTGCTGGTACAACCTACACCTGTGGGCGGTGGCTGCTCGTCGGTTGCTGTGTGTGGTGCGGTGAGCAGACTGGGGTGTTTTTCTTATGAAAATATTTTACAGGCAAAGTGTGCTTCCTGGGCTGAACTGTGGGTGCTGTGACGTGCTTCTGCTGTCTTAGTGGGTTCGGGCGTCCGCACCGGTCAGGGCCCGATGGTAGCGGGTGCCTAGACCTGCCCCGATGAGGGCACCAGCCAGGGCCAGGACGCCGGTGGCTAGGGCGGTGAGGGCACCGATAGCCAGGTCAGGGGTGAGGAGGGATTGAAGGGCATAGGCGGGGGCAAGAGGGGGCGTGAGCTGGGCGGTTGACCAGGTGAGCAGGGTGGCGAGCAGAACGCCCAGGGTGCTGACGGCAAGGACGCCCACAGCCTGCTTGCTGGGGGCTAGGGCCGTCATGCGGGAGGCGGTGTAGCCTGCACACCCAAAGGCCACCGCAATAAGGACGGCGACCGTGATAAGCCAGGGCAGGGCCTGGGCGCGACTAGCGGGGGCGGTGACAGCTAGAACCGTCTCGGTCAGGCCGCTGTAGGTGGAAACTCCTAGAACACCCATCACCGTGCGGGCTAGGGCCAGGCTGCCGGTGGCCAGGGCATAGGCGACCAGGGCGCCGCAGAAAGCCGGGATGAACTGCACGCGTTTGAGGGCAACGGCGGGAGAAGATGCGCCTAGGGGCATTGCCGGGGGAGCGGACGCAGGCACCGCCTGCACTGGCTGGGCAGGAATTGCCGGTTCAGCAGAATAAACCTGCTGCGGAGGCTGAGCCTGGGCCGGTGCGGCATGCTGGTACTCCTGGTCCGCCTGCGGGCTGCGCTGGTAGCGAGTAGCCGAGACCCCGGCGTCCTGCCCGAAGGTGCGCGGGTCGAGCACCCGGGTGGGGTCGGAGTCCTCAAAGACCGCGTCCCACTCATCAAAATCACGGCGGTTCTTAGGTTGGTCGGTCACCGGCAACGCCCCTTTCTACAAAAAATACTTACGCCAGCCCCAGAGCCTGGGGGCTGTACTGGTGGGCCGGATCGGTGGGGCGCTCATCTGCGCTCACATACTTGATCACCCTGGCGGGGTTACCGACCACCACGGCGTTGGCGGGGACGTCCTTGGTCACCACCGCACCGGCACCAATCACAGCGTTCTCACCCACGGTGACGCCCGGGCAGAGAATCGCCCCGCCGCCAATCCAGACGTTACGCTCCACCGTAATAGGCAGGCCGCCCTCCCACAGGGCCTCGCGGTCCACCGGGTTAAGGGGGTGGGTGGGCGTCAAAAACTGCACGTTGGGGCCCACCAGCACGGCATCGCCAAAGGTAATGGGAGCAACGTCAAGGAAGACGCAGCCAAAGTTGAAGAAACAACCCGCCCCAATATGGGTATTGACCCCGTAATCAAAGGCAACCGAGGGTCGAATCGTGGAGCCCTCACCGAGGGACCCCACAATCTGGGCTAGCACCTCCTGCTTGCGGCTATCGCGGGCCCGGTACAGCCGGGTGTATTCCTCCACCAGCTCCACCACCCGGTAGTGGGTATCGGCGCACTCCTCGTCCGGGCGGTAGGCGAACCCCGCCGTCATCTGCTCAAAAACGCTCTTACCGGCGCGCAGCTCATCCCAGTCGGTCATGTCAGCCTCCATAGGCCAGGGTCATCAGGCCAATAATCGCCAGACCGACCCCAATTACAATGAGGCCGGCAATAATCATGCGCATATTAATCTCTCGCATGAGCTCCCGGAATTCCTCGGGGCTAATATCGTTATTTCTACGTCGAGCCATACCCCTAAGTATGTCAGCTCTAGCCCCGCTGTGGCACAATCGTGTGTATGCAGTCAGCCGAAAACTCACCCCATACCGACACAGACTTCCCCCTGGCCCACCGCCCCTGGGTCAAGAATTACCGGCCAGAAAGCAACAGAGACGTTGCTCTGCCTGAAACCTCGCTGAGCCACCTTATGGCTGAAGCCGTGCGCACCGTTCCCCAGAAAATCGCCCTGGAATTCTTCGGCGCCACCACCACCTACGGCGAGCTGGGCGACCAGATTCTGCGCGTAGCCGAAGGCCTACGCAAGGCCGGTATTCAGCACGGTGACCGCGTGGCCCTCGTCCTGCCCAACTGCCCCCAGCACATCGTCGCCTTCTACGCGATTCTGCGCCTGGGTGCTGTGGTGGTTGAGCACAACCCCCTCTATACCTCTGCTGAGCTGCGCCACATGTTCGAAGACCACGGGGCCAAGGCCGCCATCGTCTGGGACAAGATCGCAGACAACATCACCTCCCTGCCCGCCGATATTCGCCCCAAGAATATCTACGCGGTCAACATGATTGAAGAGATGCCCTTCACCATGCGCACCGCCCTCAAGCTACCCATCGGCAGTCTCAAGGCCTCCCGCGAAAAGCTCGAAGGCACCGCCCGTGGTACCACCCCCTGGCGCCAGTTCATGAAGAACAGCCCCCTTGCCGCTGACCACCACCGCCCCACCGCCCACGACCTGGCCCTACTGCAGTACACCTCGGGTACCACCGGCCTGCCCAAGGGCGTCATGCTCACCCACCGCAACCTGGAATCCAACGGACGCATGGGTGAGGAATGGATCCAACCCGGCAACGACGAGGTCATCTACGCTGTTCTGCCCCTCTTCCACGCCTACGGTATGACCCTGGGCCAGACCATCGCAGCGGTCTGCAAGGCCCGCCTGGTGCTCTTCCCCACTGTAGACATGGACCTCATCTTCCGGGCCATGAAACGAACCACCCCCACGATTCTGCCCGCCGTGCCCCCGGTCTACCGCCGCATGCTCGAAGAAGCTAAAAAGCGCGGTGTCTCCCTGAAGGGCATCCGTTACGCTGTATCCGGTGCCATGCACCTGCCCACCGATCTGGTCGCTGAATGGGAAGAAGCCACCGGCGGCATGCTGGTTGAGGGCTACGGCCTTTCTGAGTGCTCACCCCTGGTCTCCTGCAACCCCCTGAACTCCACCCGCCGGGCAGGCTCAATCGGCGTGCCCTTCCCCTCCACCGACATCCGCGTGGTTGACCCCGAAACCCTCAAGAACGTTCCCGACGGTGCTGAGGGCGAACTGCTGGTACGCGGCCCCCAGGTCATGCGCGGCTACTGGAAACGTGGCGAAGACACCAGTAAGACCCTGCTACCAGGCGGCTGGCTACGCACCGGTGACATCGTGCGCCTGGACCACGACTACTTCATCGAAATTGTTGACCGCATTAAGGAAGTCATCATCACCGGCGGCTTCAACGTCTCACCCACCGAGGTTGAAAACGTACTCAAACAGCACGACTCGGTAGCGGACTGCGCTGTAGTTGGCCTACCGGACGGCTCCGGCGGCGAAAGGGTCACCGCCGCAATCATCCCCGCAGAGGGTCACGCCATCGACCCCGAAGAGCTCAAACAGCACTGCTACGAGCGCCTGACCCGCTACAAGGTACCTAAGAACTACTACGAGGTTGACGAACTGCCCCGCTCCATGCTAGGCAAGACCTTGCGCCGCAAGGTGCGCGAAAGCCTCGAAGCTAAGTACAGCTAGGCTATGCAGGCTCGCGTGCGCACCCGCTCACGTCATCCCAGCCAGCAGCTGCGCTGCGAGCCTGCTCCGCCTATCCTGAGAAAAAGAGCTACCCTCGCAACACGCCCTGCAGGGAGCCATCGGCGCCCAGCAGGGTGTAGCTGTCTGCGGGCTCTGCTAAGCCGAGGGCAGCGGCGGGGACGCTGGTGGCAGCCTGGGCTGCTTCGGTGAGGGGGACGCCGAAGGCGACAGCCTGCTCCACCGCTCGCGCCAGGGTAAGGGTGCTCCCGGCAATCGTTTCGGTGCCCCTGATGCGGGCAATCGAATCCTGCACCTCTACCGCCAAAGAACCCAGCCGGTAGGGGCCGTCCGCGCAACCAGCCGCCGCCATAGCGTCGGTGACCAGGGATACCCGCCCCGGTGCCAGGGCGAAGGCGGCCCGTACCATGGGCCCGTGCACGTGGACCCCGTCGCAAATAACCTCCAGGGTGACATGGGGGCTATCTGCGGCAGCGGCCACCGGGCCGGGCTGCCGGTGATGGAGGGGAGGCATGGCGTTAAAGGTGTGGGTCAGTAGCGAGGCGCCCTCGTCGAAGGCAGCTTTAGCCTGGTAGTAGGTGGCGTCGGTATGCCCGACCGCTACCTTGATACCGAGCTCCACACAGCGCTGCAGAGTTGCCAGAGCCGGGTCTGTTTCGGGAGCCAGGGTAATCTGCAGGAGCCTACCCTCTGAGGCCTCCCAGAGCTGTTCCAGGGTATCGGGTGTGGGGGTACGCAGGGCTTCGGGCGAGTGGGCCCCCTTATGGGCCGGGGAAATAAAGGGCCCCTCAGCATGAAAGCCCACCAGACGGGCCTGCCCCGGCACCTTGTGATCCATCAGGGGCAGGAGCTGGGCCATGCTGGCCTGCATCTGTTCTAGCGGGTTAGACACCAGGGAAGCTACCAGGGCGGACGTCCCCGCCTGCCCGTGCACGCGCAGGGCAGGGGCAACGTCGGGGGCATCTTCAAAGGCAGTACCACCCCCACCGTGACAGTGAATATCGGTAAAGCCGGGGGCCAAGAGCCAGTTGCCGGCCTCGCGCACCTGGGCAGAGGCCAGCTGATCTGCCGTCAGCTGCTCCCGCCAGCTCTCACCTTCGCCCATGGCCAGCAGGCGCTCGCCCTCCACCAGGACCCAGGCCGTGGGGCTACTCTGCGGGGTGAGATGGCGAAGTGAATGAAAAAGGATGGTGCGTGGCATGAGGGCCCCCTTATCAATACGTCATATTGTTGTGCTAGCGGGTATTTATACATATATTTTCGTACTATATTCTTATGGAAATAATTATATGTGATTCAAAGGATCAAGCGGGAGCTTATGCCGCATCACTGATCGCTATGGTGACCGAGCGAAATAATCAGCGGGGCACCTCAACCGTGTGGGGCGTAGCAACCGGTTCATCACCCGAGAGTACCTATGAGCACCTTGCGGCTAAAGTGCAGGCGGGGCTCGATGTGAGTGCTGTGAGCGCCTTCGCTCTCGATGAGTATGTGGGGCTTGACCCTGCCCACCCGGAGTCTTACCACAGTGTTATCGATGACCAGGTGGTGCAGAAGGTGGGCCTGAATGCTGAGCGGGTGCACGTGCTCAATGGTATGGCTGAAGACATTCCTGCCGAGTGCGCCGCCTATGAGGCAGCTATAAAGGCTGAAGGTGGTGTTGACGTGCAGATTCTCGGTATAGGCGCCAACGGGCATATAGGCTTTAACGAGCCGGGATCTTCCCTGGCTTCGCGTACCCGCATCAAGACTTTGGCCCCCAAGACAGTGGCAGACAACGCCCGTTTCTTTGACGGTGATACCTCACAGGTTCCGGTTCACTGCCTGACTCAGGGGATCGGTACCATCATGGAGGCCCGCAAAATTGTGCTGGTTGCCGATGGTGAGAACAAGGCGGCCGCTATTGCCGGTATGGTTGAGGGGCCTGTAACGGCTTCCTGTCCGGGGTCAATTTTGCAGCTGCACCCCGATGTTACCGTGGTTATCGATGAGGCAGCTGCCTCCCAGCTTAAAAATGCAGAATATTACCGTTTTGCCCAAAACAATATTCCCTTTTTCCAAAAGCCAGAAAATATTGGGGCATAAAAATATATAAAACTGGGGGTACGGTTATCTGCATAACCGTACCCCCAGTTTTATCTTTATTGAGTTATTTTTTGAGGTTTCTGTTACTCAGTCATTGCCTCTTTAAACCAACCCGTAATAGAAATCGGGTGGGTGATGGCGGTGCCGACGACGACAGCGTGGGCTCCGGCGTCGAGGGCGGCTCGGGCTTGGGCTGGGGTGTGGACCCGCCCTTCTGCGATGAGGGGGCGGCCCAGCTCGCGGGCGGCGATGGCTTCGAGAAGATCGAGGTCGGGGCCGTCGGTTGTGGGGCGGGCGTCGGTGTAGCCAGCCAGGGTGGTGCCGATGAAGTCGGCTCCAGCTTCGGCGGCTGCGAGGGCTGAGTCGAGAGAGTCGCAGTCTGCCATGACCAGGGCGTTGCTCGAAGAATGAACCCCGTCGATAACCTGGGTGAGGGTGAGCCCGTCCGGGCGGTCCCGTAGGGTCCCGTCGAGGGCGACGATGTGGGCTCCTGCCTGGGCGACGGCTAGGGCGTGGTGCAGGGTGGGGGTGATGAAGATTCCGTCGTGGCCGTCCTTCCAGAGCCCGATAACGGGAACCTCAACGGCGGTGCGGGTGAAGGTGATATCTGCCAGGCCCTGCACGCGTACGGCGGCGGCCCCGCCGAGGACGGCTGAGGCGGCAACCTGGCCGGTGGTGCGGGGGTCGCGCATGGGCTCGCCGGGGTAGGCCTGGGCCGAGACGATGAGTTGGCCTGCGAGGAGGTCGGTGAGCTGGTCGAGAGTGAACACGATGTTTTTCCTAGCGGGTGACGAAGTCGGGGATGAGAGTGGCGGCGCCGAGCAGGGGGGCGTCGGAGCCCAGGGTTGCGCGGACGATGGTGGTTTCGGCTGCCTGGCCCAGGGCGGAGCCGAGGTAGGCGGCGACCATATCGTTCCACCAGCGGGTGCCGAGGTTAACCACGCCGCCTGAGACGACGATGAGGTGGGGGTCGAGGATAGTGGCCAGGTCGCCGAGGGCGATGCCGGCGGCCCGGGCCCCGAGGGCGATGGCCTCGCAGGCGATGGGGTCTACGGCGTCGGCCAGATGTTCGAGGTCGAAGAGGTTGGCTGCGGGGCTTTTGCCGCCGAGGCGGTGGTAGCTGGTGACGATGCCGGTGCCTGAGGCGACGGCTTCTACGTGGCCTGTTCCACCGCAGGTGCAGTCGATGCCCACGGCCCAGGGGGATGAGAAGTGGCCGACGTGCCCGGCGAGGGAGTGGGCTCCTCGCATTTGGGTGCCGCCGCTGATATAGGAGCCGCCGACTCCGGTGCCGAAAGCGACCATAAGGCTTGTTTCGGCGGTGGCGGTGGCACCCCGCCAGGCTTCACCCAGGGCGTGGGCGTGTACGTCGTTGACGGCGTAGGCGGGTAGGCCGGTGCGGTCGGTGACGATGGCTGCTAGCGGGGTGCCGCTCCAGTTGTGGATGAGGTTGGCCGCGGTGATGACCTGCCCTTCTTCACCGATGACTCCGGCTGACCCGATGCCGATACCGACGGGCTGGTAGCCGCGGCTGCGGGCCAGGTCGGCGAGGTCGGCTAGGGCGGACGCGGTGCGCTCGGCGAGTTTGGCCCCTCCGGCTTGGGCCTGGGTGGGGATTTTGTCGCGGTACAGGATATCGCCGGTGGGGGAGACGATACCGAGGGCGGTTTTTGTGCCACCGAGGTCTGCGGTGAGTGCTACGGGCTGGTTGGTCATGAAAGCGTCCCTTTCTCAGGTGGAGGGGGCTAGATGAGCCCTACTGATTCGACGATAGTGCGGATGCGCTGGGTTTCAGTGTCGCCGAGGGTTTCCATGGGCTGGGACATGGTGTTGGAGTCGAGTACTCCCATGACCTGTAGGGCGGTTTTGAAGGCGCCGAGGCCTGCTGCGCCTCCGGAGACGCTGGGGGTTTCGACGAAGACGATGTCGAAGAGGCGGGCCAGGCGGTCCTGTTCGGTGCGGGCGGCTTCCCAGTCGCCTGCGTGGGCGGCTTCGTAGAGACGCTTGTAGCCTGCGGGGTCGACATTGCCGAGGCCAGGTACGAGGCCTGCGGCACCTGAGAGCATGGCCCCGTCGCAGACGACTTCGTGGCCGGTGAAGGCTGCGAAACCGGCGATGTCGCGGGTTGCCAGGACCAGCTGGCGGAAGGAAACGTCGTCGCCTGAGGAGTCCTTAACACCGGCGATGACGCCTTCGCGGGCTAGCTTGGTGAGCAGGGGCAGCGGGAGCTTCTGCTTGGTACGGACGGGCACGTCGTAGGCGAAGACGGGGACGCCGACAGCGTCGGCGATAGCGCGGAAGTGACGTTCTTCTTCGAAGGCGTTGTCGATGGCGTAGAACTGGCTGGTGACCACGATGGCGTCGCCGCCGATGGCTAACAGACGCTGGGCTTCGTCGATGACGCGGGCGGTGGTCATATCGTTGATGCCGACGATGAGGGGGACCCGGCCAGCGACGGCGTCCACACAGGTTGTGAGCACGGTTTCGCGTTCTTCGTTGGTCAGGTAGAGGACCTCGGATGAGGAACCCAGGGCGAAGATGCCGTCTACTCCGCCGTCGATGAGGTGGTCGATGAGGCGGCGCAGGGAGGGAATGTCGAGGGTGCCGTCAGCGGCGCGGGGGGTGAGCAGGGGCGGGATGACGCCGGAGAAAGCGGGCGCGGTCATGGGGTGTTCTCCTGGGGTGGTGGGGGCGGCGCGGTGGCTCGATTGTGAGGTGCCGCGCCGCCCGGGTGGGTGGTTTAGACGTGGAGCAGGGTGGGGGCCGCCCCGAGCAGGGTGCGGGTGTAGTCCTGGCTGGGGGTGTCGAAGACCTGTTCGGCGCTGCCTTCTTCGACGATCTTTCCCCTATTCATCACGCAGATACGGTCAGAGACGTAGCGGACGGTCTGAATGTCGTGGGAAATGAAGACCATGCCAAGGAAGAGCTCTTCCTTGAGGTCTGAGAGCAGGTTGAGCACCTGGGCGCGCACCGAGACGTCGAGGGCGCTGGTGGGTTCGTCCGCCACAATGACCTTGGGTTCTAGGGCCAGGGCGCGGGCGATGGCGACGCGCTGGCGCTGGCCGCCAGAAATCTGGGAGGGCAGGGCGTCCGCTGCTGAGGCAGGCAGGCCCACCAGGTGCAGGAGCTCGCGGACGCGGCGGTCGCGCCCGGCCTTATCGCCGATGCCGTGCACGTCCAGGGGGTCCTTGAGGATGTCTTGCACGGTCATGCGGGGGTTGAGGGCGGTGGAGGGGTCCTGGAAGACGATGGAGACGTCCGAACCGAACTCCTTGCGCAGGGCGGCGTTGCGCTTGAGGGCGCTTTTACCCTTGAAGAGTACGTCGCCGCCGGTGGGCTTTTGCAGGCCCACGATGAGGGAGGCCAGGGTGGACTTGCCGCAGCCCGATTCACCGACCAGGCCGATGGTTTCGCCGCGGCGGATGGCCAGGTTCACCCCGTCTACAGCCTTGACGATATTGGGCTTGAAGATGCCGCCGGTACGGGCCCGGTAGTGCACCTGCACGTCTTTGAGCTCGATGATGGGCTCGCTGACGCGGCGGACGGCGGCCCGGCCGGTGGTGTTGAGCAGATTTTCTGCTGCGGGTGTCACAGGTTGGGTGTTCATGCTGTCTCCTGTGAGGTAGGGGCGGGGGCCAGATGGGAGGCCCAGTGGTGGTCGGTATCGCCGGTGACGGGGGTGAAGACCAGCTTCTGCTCGGGGTTGGCGTCAGGGCGCTGGGATCGGGGGGCGAAGCGGTCGCCGGTGGCGAAGTCGGAGGGGGAGGGCACGGTGCCGGGAATCTGGTAGAGGCGCTCTGAGCCGGATTCGATGGAGAGCACGGAGCCGAGCAGGCCCCGGGTGTACTCGTGCATGGGGTTGCTCAGAAGCTGGCTGGTGGCGCCTGCTTCCACGATTTGGCCGGCGTACATGACCGAGATGCGGTGGGCGACCTGGGCTACCAGGGCTAGGTCGTGGGATACGAAGATCATGGCGAAGCCCAGCTGCTCCCGCAGCTCGTTGAGGAGCTTAATAACCTCGGCCTGGACGGTGACGTCGAGGGCCGTGGTGGGCTCGTCGGCAATGACCAGCTTGGGGGAGCGCGACAGGGCCATAGCGATCAGGACGCGCTGGCGCTGACCGCCGGAGAGCTCGTGGGGGTAGGAGGCCAGGGTGCGCTCGGGGTCGAGCTTGACCAGGCGCAGGAGCTCTTCGGGGCTCTTGCGGCCACCGCGGCGGGTGAGCTGCTTCATCTGGTCCTTGATGAGCATGGAGGGGTTCAGCGAGCTCAGGGCGTCCTGGTAAACCATGGAAATCACTGAGCCGCGCAGCTTCTGGAAGTCTGCCTCTGAGGCCCCCACCAGTTCCTGGCCTTCAAAGACCACGGAACCGGTAATCTTAGCCTTCTTATCGAGCAGGCCGATGATGGCTAGGGAGGTGATGGACTTACCCGAGCCTGACTCACCTACCAGGCCCATGGTCTGGCCCTCGGTGACGGTGAAGGAGACGCGGTCGACAACCGGGGTGTCGCCGAAGCGTTCGGGGAAGTAGATGGAGAGGTCCTTGACTTCCAGGATGACGCGGGCGGACGCGTCCGCCTGCAGCCGGTCGGTGCGGCGGGCTTCTGCCCCCTTGAGTTCTTCGAGCACTGTTTCAAGGTCAGCACTGGCCTTGCGGTCGCGTACGGTGAGGGCTGCTGAAGCGGCTAGAGCCTCGGCTGTGGGCTGCTCGGTAGTTTCCTCAATCTTGACCTTGCGGCGCAGCTTGGGGTTGACCATGGCGTCGGTCATGCCCTCAGAGAGCACGTTGAGGGCCAGCACGGTCAGCAGAATGACGGCACCTGCGAAGGTGGTAGCCCACCAGCCGCCTGCCAGTACCAGGGCACGGCCGTCGGCGATGACGTTACCCCACGAGGGGTTGGGCGGGCGCACACCGGCTGAGAGGAAGCTTAGAGATGCCTCCAAGATGATGGCATCGGCGACCATGACGGTGGCGAAGACCAGTACGGGGGCGATGGTGTTGCGGACGACGTGCTTGAGCAGGATGTAGAAGCGGGGGGCTCCCATGACGCGCTCAGCACGCACGTAGTCTTCGTCCCAGGCGGCGAGCACCTGGGCGCGGACCACGCGGGCCAGCTGCGGGGTGTAGACCACGGCGATGGTGAAGATGATGGTGCCTACCGAGTTACCCAGGGAAGCCAGCAGGACGGCTGCCAGGGCAATGCCGGGGAAGGCCATGAGCACGTCCATGACGCGCATAATCAGCTCGGAGACGAACTTGGAGCTGGTCGCTGCCAGGGCGCCGAGAACACCGCCCATGACGAGGGCCAGGGCAACAGCACCCAGGCCGACCTGTAGGGAGGCGCGGGCACCGTACATGAGGCGGGAGAGGATATCTCGGCCCTGGCGGTCGGTACCGAAGAGGTACTCGGAGTTGGGGGCACCGATGGGGGCGCCGGTGGATGCCAACGGGTCGTGGGGGGCCAGCCAGGGGGCGAAAATCGCGACCAGGGTGATGGAGGCGAGGAAGCTGAGGGCGATTTTGGAGCCGGTGGGGAGCGCCCTGAATCGGATGCCTGGCGCTGAGAGGCGTTCTGCTAGTCCGCTACGCATGGTTAGACGCTCCTGATACGGGGGTTGATGAGTAGGTAGAGCAGGTCAACGATGATGTTGACGAGCACGAAGGTGACGGCGATGGTGAGCACGACGCCCTGAACCAGGTTGATGTCGTTACCGGTGATGCCGATGAAGATGAGGTTGCCCATGCCGTTGAGGGAAAAGATCATCTCAATCACAACTGCGCCGCCGAGCAGGTAGCCGATGCGCAGACCCAGGACGGTAACAGGGGTGATGAGGGCGTTACGGAGGACGTTCTTGGTGATGACCTCGCGGCGGGGTACGCCGTTGCCGATGGCGGTGCGCACGTAGTCCTTGTCGAGTTCTTCAACCATGGAGGTACGGACGGTGCGGGTCAGCGATGCGCTCACCGGGATAGCGAGGGCGACGGCGGGCAGGAACATGTGTGAGAGCCAGCTGCCAAAGCCGCTCCCGGGAGGGGCGGAGCCGCCGGTGGGGAACCATCCCAGGCCCAGGGCGAAGTACTGGATCATGAGAATACCCAGCCAGAAGGAGGGAGTTGCGATGGAGGCCATGGAGAGCACGCGGATAACCTGGTCGGGCCAGCGGTCGCGGTAGAGGGCCGCAATGACGCCCAGCACCAGGGAGGCTACCGCCGCAATCAGCACGCCCAGGAAGGTCAGCTGCAAGGTGGTGGGGAAGGCAACCTTGATTTGGTCGATAACGGGCTGGGCAGGAGGGGTGGTCATGCCCAGGTCAAAGCGGATGAGCCGGGAAAGGAAGGCAAAGTACTGAACGATGAGTGGGTCGTTGAGGCCCCGTGATTCTCGGTAGGCTTCTTTGGCTTCTTCTGAGGCGCCTTCACCCAGGGCGATGGTTGCTGGGTCGCCGGGGGTGAATTGCAGGATGACGAAGACCAAGATGGTGACGCCCAGAATCATGATGGGCAGGGCGATAAGGCGCCTGCCGAGCAGTCTGAGAAAGTTTGACACGGGTCTGGCTCCCTGAAGTTTTAGGACGGGGCCGGGGCGGCTTGGGGGTGGGTGGGCGCCCCGGTGGGGTTAGAGGTCTTGTGTAGGGCCCGGCACCTGCCCAGTGGAGGGCGGGCAGGTGCCGAGCGGGGCGCGAAAAGGGGGTGTGATGTGTGGAGATGGGGTTACCTTTTCACGGGTTACCGGCTAATCCAGCTGGGGGAGGCTGGGCCGGTGGAACCACCTAGGCCTGAGTGGTGCCTACGTTCTGGAAGGACAGGCCGGTGGTGGGAATGGGGGCGAAGTCGGTGAGGGTATCAGCCGACCAGGCGGTGGGCAGCTTGCGGTGGAAGAGGGGGTAGAGGGGGGCGTTCTCTGCCACGATGTCGAAGATGCCCTTCCAGTCGGGGCTATCTGATGCGACGGCCTTGGCCATGGCGTCCTGCAGCTGGGTGTATTCTTCGGTGGTTGACCAGCGGAAACGCTTCTCGGGCCAGGTGGCACCGCGGTACCACCAGGAGAGCAGTAGGTCGGGGTCGTTGCCGAAGACGGAGGGGTCGCCGGGGGCTAGGACGACGTCGAAGTCGCCGGTGTCAACGTAGTCGGAGTAGAGGGATGAGCTCTGGGAGTCCTGCAGGTTGACCTCGATTCCGGCGTCCTTGAGGGATTCCTGTACCAGCTGGGAGCACTGCTTGACCCAGTCGTGGTCGGTGGTGCGCAGGGTGATGGAGAGGTTCTCGACCCCGGCGTCCTTGAGCAGCTGCTGGGCCTTGGCCTTGTCGTAGGTGTAGACGGTGGAGGCCTCGGCGTAGTCGGGGTGCTCCTTGTGCAGGAAGGAGGTGGCTGCGGTGGCGTTGCCCAGCAGACCTGTGGAGATAACCTTTTCGACGTCGATGGCGTAGAAGAGGGCCTGGCGTACTTCCTTCTTATCGAAGGGGGCCTTGGCACAGTTGAACATCATGAAGAGCAGGCCGAAGGACTGCACCGAGTCAACGGTGACGCCGTTGGTGTTCTCCAGTACGGGGATGCTGTCGTAGGGCACGGACTCGATGGCCTGGACGCGCTGGGAGCTCATGGCGGTAACACGGGCTGAAGACTCTACCAGGATCAGCCACTTCATGTTCTTAGCGAGAGCAGGGCGGGGGCCGTTGTAGTCGTCGAAACGCTCGAAGGCAATGTGGTCGCCCTTGGTGGCAGAGACGAACTTGTAGGGGCCGGAGCCGATGGGGTGGGCACCGAAGGCCTCGATGTCGTTGCTTGCCGAAGCGGGCATGATGTTGACCAGGGCGATGCGGTCGGCGAAGAGGGGGAAGGGCTGGTTGAGTTTGAACTCTACGGTGGCGTTGTCTACGGCGGTGACGGTGTCGATGAAGTAGAGGAACTGGCTGAAGAGGGATTCTTCTGAGGTGTAGAGCTCGAAGGTGGAGACAACGTCTGCGGCAGTGACCGCTGCACCGTCGTGGAACTTAGCGCCCTCGCGCAGGGAGACGCGGTAGGTGGTCTCGTCAACGACCTCGGGGTCACCGGTTGCCAGGGCGTTGTAGCGCTTGCGGGTGGCGGGGTCGAGGCCGTAGAGGCCCTCGAAGATATGCATGTTGGCGGCAAAGGGGGCTGCGCCTGATGCCTGTGAGGGGTCGAAGGTGGTGGAGACGTCGTAGGCGATAGCGGCGGTGATGGTGCCGTCGTTGTTGGCACCTGCGGCGCTGCCGCTAGCGGACGAGTTGGTGGTGGTTGATGAGTTACCGCAGGCTGCGATGGAGGCGGCGAAGGCGGTGGCTGCGCTGATACCGCCTGCGATCTTGAAGAAGCCGCGGCGTGAGGTGTCAAATTCCTTGACTCGGGTGAGCTGTGACATCGATGTCTCACTCCTTTTTTAGGGGCTGCGCTCCGGGAAGGAGCGGGAGGTTATCTAACTAAAGTGGAGGTAGGACGTCCTACCTATATCCTGTATAGTAGTGACGGACGTCTAATTTGGTCAAGTAAAAGATGTAAGAATCAGTAGTATGAACCACCACGACTCATTCACCAGCACCCCGACAGGAGCCGCCCTGCCCACCTTCCCGCCCCCGGCGTCCTCACTGAGCGCGGCCCAAAAACGCCAGCAGCAGCTGCAAAACGACATCATCGCCCTCATCTTCCGGCGCCAGCTGGGCCAGGGCGACCCTCTGCCCACCGAACAAGAACTCATTGACGAGCTCGGGGTGGGCCGAAATTCCGTGCGAGAAGCCCTCAAAGTACTTGAGGCCCTCGGTATCGTTGAGGTGCGCCACGGCTTTGGCACCTTTGTGGGCGGTAACGCCCTGACCTCCATGGCGCGGGCCCTGAGTTTCCGTGGCCAGCTAGCCCTCTACCACGGTGGCCAAGAAGCCCTCGAACTGGTTGAGGTGCGCGAAGCCCTCGAAGTCGGTTTGTTACGCGCGGTCATCCCCGTCATTACCCCTAACGAGCTGGCCAAAATCAAAGCCGCCTACGACGATATGGAAGCCAGTGTGCACAACGGCATCTGGCTGGCCGAATGCGACCAGCGCTTCCACGCCGCTATCTTCGAGCCCCTGGGCAACGAGCTGCTCTCCCGCATGCTCGATGTCTTCTGGCAGGTCTACAACAACATTTCCGGCGTGCTCGATACGGTAGCCCCCCTCGACGAGGGGCAAACCTGCACCCTGCTCGATGCCCACCGCAAGCTCTATGAGGCCATTCGAGACAAGGACGCGGATGCCGCCACCCGGCTGATGGGCGAACATTTTGTGGGTATTCGCGCCCGCCTCACCTCATGGCAGGCCAACTGGCGTGCAGAAAAAGAAAGCTGAACCCGGCCGTCCTTTTATGACGTTTTATGACGCCGTAACTTTTTGTTGCGGTCACACACGTGAGATATGACCCAAAAAGAAGCCGCAGTGGGGAGCGACGGCGCCACAGTGTTCTAATAGAAGAGGTGTCTAGCCTGGACGCTCGAAACCACATCAGCACACAGCGCTAGAGACGGTGCCGCTGAACCGTGGCCGCACACACCACTATTTCTCAACAGAAAGATTCATAGCCGTGAAGAAATTTGTTGCCACTCTGGCTCTCGTACCCCTCGCATTCGGTCTTGCAGCCTGCGGCTCATCCTCCAGCGACGACGTCGTTAAAATCGGCGTAGTAGGCGCCGACCCCTCCAACGACAAGCTCGTCGAGGTCGCAAAGGCAGAGGGAATCAACATCGAAATCGTTGAATTCTCCGACTACACCCAGCCCAACCCCGCCCTGAGCTCCGGCGAAATTGACCTCAACTGGTTCCAGCACATCGCCTACCTCTCCAACTACAACGTAGAAGCTAACGACGACCTGCAGATTGTAGGGCCCACCGTCATCTACCCCATGGCGCTGTTCTCCAACAAGCACGACTCCATCTCAGCACTGCCCCAGGGCGCTGAAATCGCAATCCCCAACGACACCGTCAACGAAGCACGCGCCCTGCTGCTGCTCGAAGCTAACGGCCTGGTCTCCTTCACCTCAGAAACCACCAGCCCCACCGTTGACGACATCGACACCGCTGTCTCCAAGGTCACCGTCACCCCTGTCGACGCAGCTCAGACCGTGCTCGCCCTCGAATCCGTTGACGGCTCCGTCATCAACAATGACTTCCTCAAGGACGCCGGCCTGAACCCCAAGGACGCCCTGGCCCAGGACGACCCCGCTAACGAGTCAGCCCGCCCCTACGTCAACCTTTTCGTCTCCACCGCCGATAACGCCGACAACGAGACCTACAAGAAGATCGTAGAGCTCTACCACACCGAAGAAGTTCAGGCCGTGGTACAGGAAGACACCCAGGGCACCGCAGTTGAAGTCACCAGCGACGTCTCCGAACTGCGCTCCACCTTGGCAACCCTCGAAGAGCAGAAGCGCAACGGCTAAAACACTAGGTGGAAGCTCACCCTTGAGCTAGTTCACGCACCCCATAAGCGGCAGCCAACCTGCGGTAGGCTAGACACTTCGGCCCCGTCCGGTGCCCAGCTCTAGCCCCGCAGCGGCTGCCGCTTTGTGCACCCACCCAGCAGGTGCGTCCGCCCGCAGCCACAGCAAGCCCCCAACCGAAGAAGAAGACATGACCGAACAGCGACTACAGCCAACCGGGCCCCAGCCCATGGTCGTGCTGAACAACGTGACCAAAGAGTTCAAGGTCGGTAAAAAAACCGTCACCGCCGTCAACGGCGTAGACCTTACCATCAACAAGGGTGAAATCTTCGCCATCATCGGCTACTCCGGTGCCGGTAAATCAACCCTGGTACGCCTGATCAACGGCCTAGAAGCCATCACCTCCGGCTCACTCACCGTCGACGGTTTTGAAATCGCCGGCAAGCGCGAATCGCAGCTGCGCCAGGTACGCACCAATATCGGCATGATCTTCCAGCAGTTCAACCTCATGAACTCCCGCACCGTCGCCGGTAACGTCGAATTCCCGCTCATCGTTGCGGGCTGGGACAAGGCCAAGCGTGCCGAACGCGTCGCCGAACTGCTCGACTTCGTAGGGCTCGCCGACAAGGCTAAAAACTACCCCGACCAGCTCTCAGGCGGCCAGAAGCAGCGCGTCGGTATCGCCCGCGCCCTCGCTACCTCACCCTCCCTACTGCTGGCCGACGAATCCACCAGCGCCCTGGACCCCGAAACTACTGCTGAAGTACTCGACCTGCTCAAAAAGGTCAACGCCGAGCTGGGTATCACCGTCATCGTCATCACCCACGAAATGGACGTCGTCTCAACCATCGCCGACCGGGTAGCCGTCATGGAAAACGGCCGAGTCGTCGAATCAGGCAACGTCTACGACGTCTTCTCCAACCCCCAAACCGAGGTCGCCCGCCGATTCGTCGGCACCACCGTCAAGTCCCTACCCGTAGGCGACGAAGCTGCCGACCTCAAAGCCCGCCACAAGGGCTATCTCATCAACATCGAAATCACCGAAGGCAACAACGGCATCGGCAAGGTACTCTCCTACCTTGGCTCCCGCAACGTCTCCTTCAACATCGTGCAGGGCGGCCTCGAAACCCTGCAGGGCAAGAGCTACGGCAACCTCACCCTCGAACTGCTCGGTGAGGTCACCAGCCTCGACGCCGTGGTCGCTGAGCTCAAGACCGTCACCCGCGTGCAGGAGGTACGCTAACCGTGGACTCAACCTTCGTCACCGACAAACTCATCCCCGCCCTCGGCGACACCCTCTACATGGTCTCACTGACCATGCTGGTCGCTGGTGCCCTAGGCATGATCTTCGGTCTGCTGCTCTACACCACCCGCCAGGGCAACATCCTGGCTAACCGCTTCGTCAACATCCTGCTGAACGTCGTGGTCAACGTGGTACGCCCCATCCCCTTTATCATCCTGCTCGCAGCCCTGGGCCCCCTAACCCAGATGGTGGTCGGCACCCGCCTGGGCGTCAACGCCGCAATCTTCGCCATGGTCTTCGGCGCAACCTTCGCAATCGCCCGCATCGTCGAGCAGAACATGGTCTCCATCGACCCCGGCGTTATCGAGGCAGCCCGTGCCATGGGTGCCTCCAAGATGCGCATCCTCTTCACCGTCATGATCCCCGAAGCCCTCGGCCCGCTGATTCTCGGCTACACCTTCCTGGTCATCGGCGTAGTCGACATGTCGGCTATGGCCGGTTACATCGGCGGTGGCGGCCTGGGTAAGGTCGCCCTGGTGGACGGCTACCAGCGCTTTAACGAAGTTATTACTTGGTCTGTTGTTGCCGTAATTATTGTTTTGGTGCAGCTTATCCAGCTGGTGGGCAACATGCTGGCCCGCAAGGTCATGCGCCGATAAGGCTGTTCTGGAGGCTGCGAGGAGAGTGGGGGCTGTCAGGCATACTTGCGTCTGCGACCCTCTCATTCCTCGCCTGGGGGCTCGTCATGATTCACGCCAGCCCCGAGCCAGCAGCCGCTGCGCATGCCTGCCAGCCCCAGCCAGCCCCAGCCAGCCGGCTCCAAGCGCATCCACGCGTCCTCTTTGTTTGCTGCTCTTGCGTCAGCAGCCGCTGCGCATGCCTGCCCCTTCTACTAAGTACCCCGGTTTTGGTGCAAATACCCCAGGTAAAAACGGGGGTGTCTGTATAAAAACTGGGGTAGCTAAGGGCCGGTTCCCCCTCGGGAGCCGACCCTTTTGCTCTCTAGTCGTTTTTCTTGCCGCTAATCCAGGACGAGTCGTAGAGCCCGTCCGGGCCCGGCCCGTTCCCGCTGTTTCGGCCGGTACCGCGCTCAAACTCCTGCTCGTAGAGGCGCTCAGCAAAATCGGTGGGGCGCATGAGCCGCTCGTCATCCTCATCGTCGTGGTCGGTGAACCGTGAGAGCGCAAAGATGCCGTACAGCAGGGCTGCAAAAAGCAGGAAGAAGAAGGCAAGCTCAGCCCACATAATCACGTAGTTACGGCGTAGCTCCGGGGTTACGTCGCTGTAGATCACGGGCACCACCAGAAAAGAGGCCACCGCCAGAATCACCGCCATGATAGTGAGAGAGTGCGGTAGCCAGTACCAGCGGCTGCGGGACCGTTTGCCCCGCTGGCTGCCGGGGCCCGTCCGCGCCGGGTGGGCAGCGTCCGCTGACTCTAGCGGGGCGGACGCCTGCCCCGCCCCCTGCTCCCCGGTAAAGGCCTGGGGCGGGAGGAATTCGCGGTAGTAGGCGCGTTCGTCGTCGCTGAGGTCTTCGAGGCGGCGGCCGTAGCGGGAGGGGCGCGGGTTCTTCTCGGGGTCTGTCACTGCTCGTCCTTGAGAAGTTGGTGGGTTTAGCGGTCGCGGTCGGGCAGGTTCCCTACCCAGGCGTGGAGCTGGGCGAGGAAGTCGGGGTCGGTGAAGGAGCTGAACCGCCCGATACCTGCCGTCAGTAGGGAAGTGGGGGTGGCGGCGTCCGGCTCTACCTGGTAAATCAGGCAGCTGGTGCCAGCATTGGTTGCGGCAGTCATGCCGGTGACGGAGTCTTCAACGGTGAGGGCCTGCTCGGGGGCGAAGCCCAGGCGGCGGGTTGCTTCGAGGTAGATGTCGGGGGCGGGCTTGCCCTCTTCGACGTCGTGGAAGGAGACCCAGGTATCCAGGTAGGGGGCATATCCGAAGTGGGTGAGTTTTTTGGTCAGTAGCTTGTCGCCGGAATTGGACGCCACCGCCACGGGGATTTTTGCTGAAAGCAGTTTGATGACTTCGAGGGCGCCGTCGATTGCGGTGACGCCTCGGTCGATGATGTCGAACTCGGTGGTGGTGATGGTGGTGTAGACGCTGTCACGGAAGGCTTCGGGGGATCCGTCAAATTCGGACGCCAGTGGGGTGAGTGCTGAGAGACGGTCGGCGAGGTCACCGGCGGAGATGCCGATGAGGGAGGCTTCGAGCTCGGGGGCGAGGTCTACCCGGTAGCGCTTGAACATTTCGGCCTGGATTTCGCCCCAGAGGGTTTCTGAGTCAAGCAGGACGCCGTCGCAGTCGAAGACAGCGCAGGCGGGGGCAAAGTGGGCGGGGGCTGAGTGAAGTTCAAACATGGTTCTATGCTCTCATAGGACGCGCTGGTAGGGGAGCGTGGGGAGGGGATGAGTGGCTGGTATGACTGAAACCCAGTACATATCAGTTCCTATGCTCATTGAAGGGTGGTAGAGCTACAGGGCCCCCTGCAGTGTTGAGAAATGAAGGAAAACCTTTTCAAGAAAGGTTGCACCTGGCGTAAAAAGTCTGTAGTATGGGTGGCAAGAAGACCCGTCAAGGCTAGTTCTCTACTAAGATAATCCTAGTAGGAATCCTCAAATGGACGGGTTTATTTATGTCTAGACTTCCTTTTGCGAAACAGGCTCAGAACAGCCAAGTCCTGAGAGCCAAGCTCGCCTGTCAAGGGCTAAGCGACCAAGACCAGGTCCTTCCCGCTTTTCTAACCCAGGTCGATTACTACCGTTTCAAGGGCTACGCCTGGTTCTTCTTCGAAGATAAAACTAACCATACTGCACAGGCCCGATTCATTCCTGGAACCGATGCTGCAGAGATTCTTGATTTATACGAGTTCGATGCTGAACTTCGAGGCTATATTATGAAGCTCTCTGAAATCATTGAAGTCTGGCTACGGGCCGCAATGATTAGGCATTTTCCCTCAAATGGCGACCCCCTTGCCTACGCGACACAGCCTGGTCTGTATTTTGCAGAAGACAAGCACGAGCAAGACCTTCACGAGCTGAAGCGGCTTTTGAAGAAGAATGAGACCTTACCCTTTGTGAGGGCCTTCTATTCGAAGTATGACTCGGAGTACCCACCTTTATGGATCGCAACTGAGGTTATGAGCTTCGGTCTCCTTTCGAAATGGTATTCAAATATTAAGGATGCCTCTGTGCGCAAGAAGATTGCGCTTGAAGTGGGCTTACAGGCTCCCGCTTTTGAAAGTTTTCTGAGGGTATTCACTATTTTTCGAAACGCAGCTGCCCACCACAGTAGGGTGTGGAACCTTGCATCAGCGGTGCAGGGTGTTACCCTACGAAAGCCTCCAGAGCTTCTTAGTGAGTCACTCGATGGCGCAGATACCTCTAAAATCAACTTTGTTCTTGCAATAGCTGTTTACATTGCGCGGCAACTTGGAACAGGGGAAAAATGTATTCCAGGGCTAAGGCAGCTCCTCATCAATGCAAGTGGGGCAATGCTCGATGAAATGGACATTCCAGACGGGTTTGAGCAGTTCAAATTGTGGGCCTAAAGCAGCATGACAACGGCGGGGCATCTATCACATAAACCCACGCAAACCCACAGAAAATGGGATAATAGAACCCATGCCTAGCGTACTCATTCGACACGGACAGACCGACTGGAACCTCGTACACCGCCTGCAAGGCTCCAGCGACATACCCCTCAACGACACCGGCCGCGCCCAGGCGCTCGCCGCCGCCCACAACGTGCTCGAATACGCCAAGACCCAAGCGGACGACCACCCCGGCTTCACCTGGCACGGCGTCGTTACCTCCCCCCTCTCCCGCGCCGCAGAAACCGGTGCCATTATCGCCGACGAACTGGGCCTACCCGTCCTCGGCTCCTACCCGGGCCTAGCAGAACGCTCCTTCAAAGACCTCGAAGGCGTACAGAATAACCCCGCCCTCTGGGAGACGGTAGAAAACGAAACCGCAGACATCGAACCCCTGGCCGACTTCCTCGCCCGCGTTGAAGACGCCCTCGACCAGGTTGAAGCCGACTACCCCGGTCAGAACCTCATTATCGTGGTGCACGGTATGCTGATTTCCCGCCTGCAAACCGCCCGCACCGGCCAGAAAGTGCTGGTGCCCCACAACGGTGAGGTGGTTCCTCTGGCACCTGCCCGTCGGGCGTCCTCCATCATGCTAATCCGCCATGGACAGACCGACTGGAACAAGGCCCACCTCATGCAGGGCTCCAGCGATATTCCCCTCAACGACACCGGCCGCGCCCAGGCCCACGAGACCGCCGCCTCTCTTAAGGCGCGGGGTTTTGAGTTTGACGTGGTGGTTTCGTCCCCGCTCTCCCGTGCCCACGAGACCGCAGAAATTATCGGTGCCGCCTTCGGCCTGACCGTTGACCGCACCTACGACGACCTGGTCGAACGCGGCTACGGCGAAGCTGAGGGGCTCGACATTTCAGCCGAGGCCCGCAAGGAGCCCGACGCCTACTACAGCGGCGTTGAAAGCGAACGCTCCGTTTACCTGCGCGGCATCAAGGTGCTGCGCCAGATTGCCCGCGATTACCCGGGCCAGCGCGTCATCGCCGTCTCTCACGGCTCCCTGATTCGCCGTGCCCTCTCTGCCACCCACGGCCGGGAGTTCGGCACCATTGCCAATGCCGAACCCTTCGAGGTTGACCTGCCGGGCCTTGCCCACTGGCTAGAGGCCAAGGAGCCCCTGCTGGTAGGTAAGCCCTAGTGGGGCGTATCTTCCTCTGGGGCATCACCTGCCTGTACGTAGCTGCCGTCGCCTTCATCGTTCTCTGGCCCACTCACGTTGACTCCGGCGAGTCGGGCGAAACCCTAGCCCGGATACTTGCGGACGGCCACGCCCGCGGCTGGCTGCCCGGCTGGTTTGGCTACGGGCAGGTGGAATGGCTGTCGAACGTGGTCATGTTTGTGCCCGGTGGCTTTCTCTTTACCTGGCTGCTGCGCCCGGCCCGCACCTGGCTCGTGCCCCTGATAGGTCTGGCCTGTACCCTGGCTATCGAAACCACCCAGCACTTCATGCCCGGGCGCACCAGCTCGCCCCTGGACGTCCTCGCCAACACCCTGGGGTGTGCTATCGGTTGGGTTTTGGCACTGGCCCTAGTGAAAGTAACCGAAAAACCCAATCAAAACACCGAAATGCACCCGTAACCGTGGGTTTTGCATTGACGTACCCACAGAAACCCACATAAAATCAACTGTAGATAGGGTCACCCGACCCACCTTCCAGTTATATAAGGTGATAAACACATGTTCGCTGAAGAACGACGTGCCGAAATAGCGAAGCTTGTAGCTTCTGCACGCCGTGTCAACGGCGCAGACCTGGCTAGACGCTACGAAGTCACGATGGAAACCGTCCGCCGTGACCTAGCAGCCCTCGAAGCTGACGGTAAGCTGCGCCGTGTGCACGGCGGTGCCGTAACCGTAGAGCAGTCGACCTCTGTAGAGTCGTCTATCGCCCTACGTCAAAACATGAACACCCCCGAAAAGCAGAAAATTGCTCTGCGCGCCTACGAGTTGCTGCGCGATTCGGACGCCGGTGCGGTAGTTCTCGACGCAGGTACCACCATCGAAATCCTTGCCGACCGCATTGCTGCCGCAGATTTCTCCCTCAAGTCAGGTGCCGACCGCCTCATCATCACCCACGCCCTTCACATTGCCGTGAAACTAGCTGAAGCCGATGGCGTGGTGCTCGATATGGTGGGTGGCCAGCTGCGCAAGATGACCTGGGCCGCTGTTGGTACCCGCGCCGCTGCCCACTTCGAAACCATCCGCCCCGACATCGCCTTTATCGGCGTGAACGGCCTGGACGCCGAATTTGGGCTCTCCACCCCTGGTCTGAACGAAGCCATCGTCAAGACCGCCATCGTCAAGTCAGCCCGCCGCGTGGTGCTCCTGTGCGACTCCGCCAAGTTCGGCCAGGAGTCCCTGGTGCGTTTTGCCGGGCTTGAAGACATCGATACTCTCATTACCGATAAAGCGCCAGAAGGTGAACTCGCCACAGCGCTTGAAGAATCCAACGTAGAGGTGCTTATCGCATGATCGTTACCCTAACCGCTAACCCCAGCATGGACCGCACCGTAGAACTGAATCACGAAATTAAGCGCGGTGCCGTTCAGCGCGCCGTTGCAGCGGCGTCCGACCCCGGTGGCAAGGGCGTGAACATTGCCCGCGCCCTCAATATCTCCGGCTTCGAAACCGTAGCGGTGCTGCCCGGCGACAACGAAGACCCCGTACTGGCCAGCCTCAAAGAGGCAGAGGTGCCCTTCGTTAACATGCCCATCAGTGCCCCGATCCGCTCCAACATCACCATCGTTGAGCCTGACGGCACCACCACCAAGATCAACGCCCCCGGTGAGCCCCTGAACGATGTGGCCCAGCAGCAGCTGACCCGCCTCATGATTAAGGAAACCATCGAGGCCTCCTGGCTAGTGCTGGCAGGGTCCCTGCCCGCTGGCGTTCCCTCCGACTACTACGCCGTTGTGGGCCGCTCAATCCGTGAGTCCCTGGAGGAGAAGGCCCCCCGCATCGCCCTTGACACCTCCGGTGCAGCCCTGCGCGACGCCCTCGTTGGCCTGGACGGCATGCCCAACCTCATCAAGCCCAACTCCGAAGAACTCGCTGAGCTGGTCGGTAAAATTGAGATGGCGGACGAGCTTGAAGCCAGCCCCGTACTCACCGCAACTACCGCCAAGGAACTGGTCGACCGCGGCGTCGAAATGGTCCTTGCTACCCTGGGTGGGGGAGGGGCTGTGCTGGTGACCGCAGAAGGTGCCTGGCACGCCGTCCACGCCCCCATCAAGGTGCGCTCCACCGTGGGCGCAGGCGACTGCTCCCTGGCAGGCTTCCTAATCGCCCACGAGCAGGGCAAAACCCTGCCCGAATGCCTGGTGCAGGCGGTAGCCCACGGCTCAGCCGCAGCCTCCCTCCCCGGCACCCAGGTGCCCACCCTAGAATCAACCACGCCCGAAGCAGTCACCCTGCGCGAGCTGGCCCTCTAAACTCCAACCGAACCACATTCTCAAACCCCTAAAACACAATCCGAGGAGGAGCACATGTCTGCTCTCATCACTGCGGATCTCATCAGCCTCGATGAGAACCTCGGCGAGACCCGCTTCGATGTCATCGAGCATCTAGCTGGTGCCGTCGTAGATGCTGGCCGCGCCACCGACTTTGAGACCCTCTACGCCGCTGCGCGTGCCCGCGAGGAAAAGACCGACACCGGCATCCCCGGTGGCATCGCTATTCCCCATTGCCGCAGTGAAGCAGTCACCGAGCCCACCCTGGCTATGGCCCGCCCCAACCCCGCCGTCGACTTCGGCGCTAAGGACGGCCCCGCCGACCTCATCTTCTTCATCGCAGCTCCCGCAGACGGCGACGAAACCCACCTGAAGATTCTTTCTCAGATGGCTCGCTCCCTCATGAAGAAGTCCTTCACCGCTGCCCTGCGCGACGCCAAGACCGCTGACGAGGTCGTCGTCCTCGTTGAAGAGGCCCTGGGCCTGCGCGAAAAGGCGGCCGAGGCACCTGCTGCCGCTGCCTCGTCCGGCTCCGTAGCCGCTGCTGAGGCAGAAGCCCCTGCCCGCCGCAAGAAGATCGTGGCTGTGACCAACTGCCCCACCGGCATCGCCCACACCTACATGGCAGCCGACGGCCTCAAGTACGCTGCCGAAGAGCTGGGCTACGACTTCAAGGTTGAGCCCCAGGGCTCATCCGGTGGTGACAAGCTCACCCAGGCCGAGATCGACGAAGCTGATGCCGTCGTCTTTGCCGTTGCCCTGCCCGTCCGCGGCCGTGAACGCTTCGCCGGTAAGCCCTATGTCGAATCCCCCGTCAAGCGCGGCATCGACGAGCCCCAGGCCATGATCGAAGAAGCCCTTGCCGAAGCTGAGAAGCCCAACGGCAAGCGCGTCGCCGCAGGTGCAGCTGACTCCGCAGAAACCGCTGAAGAAGGCGGCTCCTGGGGCACCCGTATCTACAGGGCCCTGATGACCGGCGTCTCCTACATGATTCCCTTCGTGGCAGCAGGCGGTATCATCCTGGCTATCGGCTTCATGCTCGAAGCCATCACCATGCCCAACCTGGGTGAGGTAGACCCCGCAGCTATTCTCGAAGGTGCCTCCCTCACCAACCTGAACGGCACCCCCCTCTCTCTCTACCTGGGTGCTGCCCTGCACACTATCGGTGCCTTTGGCCTGGGAGCTATGGTTCCGATCCTGGCAGCCTACATCGCCTACGGTCTGGCCCAGCGCCCCGGCATCGCTCCCGGCTTCATCGCCGGTTCTGTCGCCGTTATGGTGGGCGGCGGCTTCCTCGGCGGTATCGTCGCCGGTCTGCTCGCAGGTCTGTGCGCCTACTGGCTCTCCCTGCTCAAGCTGCCCCGCTGGCTCGCCTCCATGATGCCCGTGGTCATCACCCCGCTCGTAGCCACCCTCTTCGCCGGCGGCCTCATGTTCTTCCTACTCGGCGGCCCCCTGGCCTGGGTTACCGCCTCTCTTGAGAACTGGCTCAATTCCATGACCGGTGCCTCAGCCATTCTGCTGGGCATCATCCTGGGTGCCATGATGGGCTTCGACCTTGGCGGCCCCGTCAACAAGGCAGCCTACCTCTTCGCCACCGCAGGCCTCTCCGCCGGTACCCTGGCCTCCCAGCAGGTCATGGCAGCCGTCATCATCTCGGGTATGGTTCCCCCGCTGGCTATGGCCCTGGCCACCGCCGTCCGCCCCAAGCTCTTTAGCGCTCCCGAACGCGAAAACGGCAAGGCAGCCTGGCTGCTGGGTGCCTCCTTCATCTCCGAAGGTGCCATCCCCTTCGCCACCGCCGACCCCCTGCGCGTCATCCCCTCATCTGTCGTCGGTGCAGCCGTTGCCGGTGCTATCTCCATGGGCGCGGGCGTCGCCTCACCCGCTCCCCACGGTGGCGTCTGGATTATCGCCCTGGTCGAGAACCCCCTCATGTTCCTTGTGGCCGCCATCGCAGGTACCGTAGTGGGCGCTCTCATGTATATTGTTCTCAAGTCACTTGCAGGCCGTAAGGCCGAGGCAACCGCCTAAATCACTTCAACCTCTTAGAAGGAAAACACTATGACTACCTACAAGGGTGTCGGCGTCTACGCCGGCCGCGTTATCGGCAAAGTCCTTCAGATGCCCGAGCCCATCAAGGCTCCCTCATCATCCCTGAAGCTCTCAGCCGACGAAACCCCCGAGCAGGCCGCCGAGCGTATCAAGGCCGCAGCCGAAACCGTCAAGAACGGTCTGCTGGAGCGCGCCGAGCACGCTAGCCGCGACGGCAAGGCCGTGCTCAAGTCCACCTCCCAGATGGCGACCGACCGCGCCCTGCTCAAGAGCGCTATCAAGATCGTTGAAAAGCAGGGCAAGGCCCCCGAACTGGCAGTCTGGGAAGCCGCATCAGCCTTCGCTGACCAGATGGCAGCCCTCGGCGGCTACATGGCCGAGCGCGTCACCGACATCCACGACGTCCGCGCCCGCATCGTTGCCGAGCTGACCGGCCAGCAGGCCCCCGGCATCCCCGTCTCAGCTGACCCCTTCATCCTGGCAGCTATAGACCTGGCACCGGCAGACACCGCCACCCTCGACCCCAAGCAGGTCATCGCCCTCATCACCTCCGACGGTGGCCCCCAGGCCCACACCGCGATTCTTGCTCGCGGTCTCGGCCTGCCCGCTATCGTTGCCGCTAAGGGCGTCACCGACATCGAAAACGGCACCGAAGTCTACGTTGACTCCAACGAAGGCACCGTTAACACCGAGGTCACCGACGAGCACCGCGACCTGGCCGAAAAGTACGCCAACCGTAAGGAACTGCCCGACTTCGACGGCACCGGCACCATGGCAGACGGTACCCTCGTCCCCCTCTACGCCAACGTCGGTGACGGCAAGAGCGCCGAAAAGGCAGCCGGCCTCAAGGCCGAAGGCGTGGGCCTGCTCCGCACCGAATTCGGCTTTCTGGGCCACGACGCTGAACCCTCAGTAGAAACCCAGACCGCCAGCTACAAGGCCGTTTTCGACGCCTTCCCCGGCCAGCACATTGTCGTCCGCACCCTCGACGCAGGCGCAGATAAGCCCCTGCCCTTCCTCAACGTCAAGGAAGAAGAGAACCCCGCCCTCGGCGTCCGCGGCTACCGCACCGACTGGACCGTGCCCGGCGTCCTCGAACGCCAGCTCGAAGCCATCAAGGCAGCAGCCGATGGCTCCGATGCCGACATCTGGGTCATGGCCCCCATGATTTCAACCACCTCAGAGGCCCGCCGCTTCAAGGAAATGGTTGATGAAGTAGGCCTGGCAACCCGCGGCGTCATGGTCGAAACCCCCGCAGCAGCCGTCAATGCTGAAGCGATCCTCGGTGAAGTCGACTTCGTCTCCATCGGCACCAATGACCTCACCCAGTACACCATGGCAGCAGACCGCCTGCTCGGCGACCTGGCCCACCTCAACAACCCCTGGCAGCCCGCCGTCCTTAAGATGATCAAGCTGACCGTCGAAGGCGCCAAGCGCGCATCCGCCAAGGCCGGCGTCAAGAAGTACGTCTCCGTCTGTGGTGAAGCAGCCGCCGACCCCGCACTGGCCGTCGTCCTCGTCGGCCTGGGTGTCGACACCCTCTCCATGAACGCTGGTGCTATGGCAGCCGTCTCCGCCGTGCTCAAGTCGGTCACCCCCGAAAAGGCACAGCAGATCGCCAACGACGCCCTTGACCAGATCTCCTCAGCAGAAGCCAAGGAAGCAGCGCGCAAGCACCTGCCGATCCTGGACGAGCTCGGCCTCTAAGCTAAGAGCCCACTCCTGAATAAATCACACCGAAATAAGCGGTTAACGCGAGCGAAACATACGCACCCTGATTTAGACTCAGTAGTGGACAACAAATCCGCACCCCCTTTGTAAGGAGAACCCCATGGCAGAACGTATTGCCACCATCGCAAGCCGTGTTGGCCTGCACGCCCGCCCCGCAGCGATCTTCGCTGAAGCAGCAGGTGACCTCCCCGTTGAAGTCACCATCGCAGCTGAAGGCGAGCCCGCAGACGAGGCAATGGACGCAGCATCCATCCTCTCCCTGATGTCACTCGGCGCTAAGCACGGCGACAAGGTCGTTCTGCGCGCAGAGGGCGAAGGCGCTGAAGAAGCACTCGACACCCTGGTCAAGATCCTCGAGACCGACCACGACGCCGAATAATACGGTTTAGTCGAGCAATCTCAGCCTAACGGTTTGATTGTGAAGCCTCCGCTTACCGCAAGCGGGGGCTTTGCTGTGCCCGTGGAAGGGGCGACAGCGCAGATACCCAGCTACACCAGACGAAACTCACGGCCCCGCAGGGTGCATAGCCCGCCCAGTCTCGATAGACTGGGAAGCTGAAACCTTTCCCGTGCCCACTCGCGCACCAAAAAGAAAAAGAGGGACCTTGCGACAGTTCACAGCCCGCTTCGCTACCAACGCCGAAATCGCCTCCTGGGATGACCATGTCATCGCCAGCCCCGGTGGCGGCAACCTGTTGCAGTCAGCGTCCTTTGCCTCCGTCAAAGCCAAGCACGGCTGGAAGCCCCTCTACCTGGTCTACGAAGGCACCACCGTCCTTGACGGCGCAGAGGCTCCCTTTGCCAGCTACAACCTGGTACTCGAAAAGTCCGTACCTGCCCTGGGCAAAATCTGGTACATGATCAAGGGCCCTGGCGTGAACTCTGTTGAAGAGATCCCCGCGATTCTCGACGCCAACAAGGACTTCATCAAGCGCGAGAAGCTGGGTGTTTTCGCGGTCAAGATTGAGCCCGATATCATCGCAGACGACTCTATTAACGCCTTTATGGCCAAGACCGGCCTGGTCAAGAGCTGGAACATCCAGCCCAACGATTCCACCGCCATTCTCGATACCGATAAGAGCGAAGAAGATGTGCTCAAGTCCCTCTCCTCCCGTGGACGCAACGCCGTGCGCCGTTCGCTGCGTGAGGGCTGCGAGGTTGAGCGGGTGCCTCTGACCGAAGAGAACATGAAGAAGATGTACGCCCTCATGGATACCGTGGGCCAGGGCAATGCTAACGTGCATCTGCGCTCCTACGACTACTACCGCGACTTCTGGACCACCTTTGAGCAGGCCGGCCAGGGCCGTCTCTACTTTACTTACGAGGACGGCGAGCCCTCCGTGGGCGCCTACGTGATTCGCTACGGCCAGAAGGGCACCTACAAGGACGGCGGCTCCAAGCCCCGCCGCAAGCAGTACGGCGACTCCCACCAGGTGCAGTGGACCGCCCTGACCGACCTGATGAAGGAATTCGACATCAAGAGCTACGACTTCTGTGGCACCCCGCCCAAGAGCGAGCTCAAGAACAAGGACCACCACCACTACGGCCTGGGCCTCTTCAAGACCTCCTTCACCAAGGACGTCATCGACTACGTTGGCGTCTGGGACCAGGTGCTTTCACCGGTCAAGTACAAGGCCTGGAACCAGGCTGTTGAGAAGGTCATGCGCCAGCTCTGGGTCCGCAAGACCGGCCAGCCCTTCTACTAAACCGACCCCGGTTCATACTGGGCGCAGCCGGTGCTGTGCCTGAACAGCTTTCACCGTAAGAGGCGGAAGGAGTAATCCCTTTGACCCCCAGCAAGACTCCCTTGCAGCAAAAGGCTTACCCTTCCGCCTCTGCCTTTGATATGGCCCCCACCGAGGAGGGCACCGGGGCCGGGGCCTTTGGGCAGACGGCTCTGCTGCCGCGCGCGGTACCGGGCGATAGCCCGGCGGCTGGGCAGGGGAGTGCCGGGCAATCGCTACCGGGTACGGACGCCGGTGGTCAGGACATCCCCGCCCCCTCGTCCGTGCAGGCCTGGGGGCCCCTGCCGGTTGTGTCGCTGAATGAGGTGCGGGACCCGCAGCTGCGCAACCGCCTGGCCCATCTGGGGCAGGGGGAACCCGCCAGTGCTTTTGATACTCCCGCAGAAGCTACAGGGCCTGCAGTGAGCGGGGGTGCTGACGCACCGGCCTCCGCTTTTGATTTAGCAGCAGCCCCCACCAGCTACAAGGTGTCCTCTGCCTTCGGTCCGGCTACCGACCTGAGCCTGCAGACGGCTGAACCTGACGAAGAGACCAGCCCGGTCACAGCGGGCACCCCCACGGTGGATGAGGCTACCGGCCTGCAACAGGCCTCCTACCCCTCAGCGGCTGGGCCCCATACCGTCGTCCTGCCCGTGTCGCCCCGTCGTCCTGCTGCTAAACGCCCCTCGCGGGTGCGCTCATCCCTGAAATCTTTTGTGAGCACCGACCAGTCGCTCACCAAACCTATGCGAGGCATTGCCCGCCTGGCCCAGCGTCCTTTCAATATCGCCGCAGCTCACCGCGCCGAATACGTGCGTGAGAAGGAAGCGGCCCGTGAGGTCCTCAACTTCTCCCTGCGTCTGGCTGAGACCATGTTCCACTACGGGGCAGATACCGTCGATGTGGACTCGGCGATTGTAGCCGTGTGTGCAGCCTACGGATTGGACGATGTAGAAATTGATATCACCAACCAGTCAGTGATCATCAACTACGTCTCTGATATTGATGAGGTCGATGATCGTACCCGGGCTATTAACCTGAGCGAACCCGAAGACTCCGCACCCGGTAAAGAACGGTTTAGCCACACGGTTATGCGAGTGGTGCGCTCCTGGTCAGAGAACTACGCCGCCCTGGATGACATCTATAAGCTCATTAACGACATCACCGCTGGCGGCCTACCCCGCCACCGGGCCGAGCGTCGCCTACACAAGATCAATACCGCCAAAAAGCCCTACTCGCCCATGGTCATTATGCTGGCCAACATTGTGGCGGCTTTCTCCCTGGTCCTGTCCCTGGGCGGATCCCTTGCAGCGGGGGCTGTAGGCGGTATCGTCTTCCTCGCGATTCACTTCGTCAACAGCCTGATTTCTAAGCTCAAGATGCCCGGCTTCTTTAACATGGCAGCGGGTGCCGGCGTGGTTACCTTCGCCGCTATTTATATATCGGATGAGGCATCTATCTTCTCTCAGGTGGGCTTTCATGTCTCAGCGCCCCACATTGTGGCGGCCGGGCTCATCATGCTCCTACCTACTGCCCGGCTGGTCTCGACTGTGCAGGACGCCCTCAATGGCTTCCCGCTCACAGCGGCGGGTAAGTTCGTGTCAACGGGTATGTCCTTCCTGGGTATCGTGGTGGGGCTGGCTTCGGCGGTAGCGGTGCTGTCGGTACTGGGCGTGAGTGAACTCGATATCACTGAAACCCGATTTGTGGGGGCGGGGCTGGGCGTCAGCTACACCTTCTTCATGCTGGCCTCTTTAGCCTTTGCTGTGACTACCCACGCCCGCTGGCGAACCCTGCTGTGGATCTTGCTGATTTCAACCTGCGGCTTCTGGGTCTACCAGGGCTACACCCTTATGTTTGGTGCCGGTGCTGGGCGGGCCAATACAGCTTTTGCCGCTCTAGTAATCGGCCTGATGAGCACCTTCCTGGCCTATCGCCTGCATGCCCCGGCCTCTATCTTCTACGTTCCTGCCCTGACCTTCCTGCTCCCCGGTCTCTCGGTCTTCCGCGGCCTCTACCTGTTTACGGTCGAAGCTAACTCTGATGCCGGTGTGCCCGGCATGGTAGCGGCTATCGCCATTATTCTTTCCATGGCCTCTGGAGTGGTGCTGGGGAGCTACCTCATGCAGTACATCATCCAGCGTTATCTGAGCCCCGCTCTTGAAGGTGGCGAGCAGCAAGAAAAGCGTGACCGCTAACGGAGGCTTTCGTTCTTTTGCCCAGCCCCAGCAAGATTTTCCGCTCCTCCTACCTGGTTTTGGGAGGGGAGGACGTCTTTGCCGGAGGCCAGGGCCTCGCCGCCGCCGGGGTGACGGTTCTGCTGATGGCCACGGGGGTTGTGTGCGGCACTTACCTGTGGGTTGACATGACAGGGCGTTTACGGTTGAGGAGCTCGCGGAACCTGGCGTGACTTAGCTATATGCCCCTATAACTATGTTCTAGTGGGGAAGTGCCCAGTCTACGGGCTGCGCCCCCTGCTGCGCTAGGAGCTCATTGACACGACTAAAGGGCCGCGAGCCGAAGAAGCCCCGCGAGGCCGAAAGCGGTGACGGATGGGGCGACTCAACACAGGGGTAGCCGCCGAGCAGGGGCCTGCACTTACGGGCGTCCGCACCCCACAGCAGCCCCACCAGGGGCGTGCCCCGCTGCGCCAGCGCCTCAATGGCGGCGGTCGTGATTTGCTCCCAGCCCAGATTGCGGTGCGAGCCTGCCTGGCCTGCCCCTACCGAAAGAACCCGGTTCATGAGCATAACCCCCTGGTTGCTCCACGCCGTAAGATCCCCGTGGGGTGGGGGCACCAGCCCGGTGTCGGCCTGGAGTTCCTTATAAATGTTCTGTAGCGACCGGGGAATCGGGCGCACTTCGGGGCGTACCGAAAAACTCAGCCCCATCGCGTGGCCGGGAGTGGGGTAGGGGTCCTGCCCAATCACCAGCACCTTGACCTCGCTCATGGGGTAGGTGAAAGCGCGGAAAATATCGGCCCCCGGGGGTAGGGTTGCCCGCCCAGCCTCGTGCTCTGCCCGCAGAAAGTTACCCATAGCTCGAATCTGGGCTTCCACCGGGGCGAGGGCTTGAGCCCAGTCAGGGGCCATAATCTCATGCAGGGGGCGGGCAGGCACGGTACTCCTTGGGCGTCGGTGCGGTATTCTCCCTACTAAGACTAGACCACCGAAAGTGAAGAGATGAGCAGCGAGAGCACCGAACCTGAAGAGGGCCTTACCGAGAACGAAGCGGCAATTCTCAATCTTGAGAAAAAACGCTTCAAATACCAGGGCAGCAAAGAACAGGCTATTACCCGCACCCTGGGGCTCACCCCGGTGGCCTACTACCAGCAGCTCAACGCCCTCATCGACAATCCCAGAGCAATTGCCGCCGAACCTGCTCTCACCCGCCGCCTACGCCTCAAACGCGATGCTCTGACTTAAGCTTCTTGGCTGGCAGCTTCGCTGAGAGCCTGCTTTACCTGCCTTTTGAAGAAGCCTAGCGTGTACCCTAGTAACTAAAAGCCCGCCACCGCGCACGATCATGAGGACGCCCGTGAACAGCTACCCCCGCGATGAGCTCGACGATATCGACGAAAACACCTCCCGCCGAGGTGCCTATCGCGGTACCCCTGTTGATAAGGCAACTTCCCGCGCCGGGCTACTGGCAATTATTATCAGCGGCGTGCTAGCCCTTATTGTAGGTGGCACCATGTACGTGATTTCTCCGCGTACCGCTGCCCCCGAGGCGTCCGGAGCCAGTAGCGCCACCGCTACCGCTTCGGCAAGCCCGAGTGTTGAAGCTACGCCCACCACTAACCCCTCCAGCGTGACCGTTGAGGTCTACAACTCCAGCGCCTCAGCCGGTGCTGCCGCCCAGGCCACCGCAGCCCTCGAAGCGGCCGGCTACACCGTTACCTCTACCGCTAACTGGGCGGGGGCCTACACCGCTGAATCCATGGTCTACTTCGCTACCGGGGCCTCCTCAGAAGCTAACGAAATAGCTGACACCCTGGGCCTGCCCATCATCGCTCAGGATTACCAGGCTGAGACCGGCCTTGTCTACGTGGTTCTGGGGGCCGACTTCGACCCCACCGGCCTGCCCGGGGCATCGTCCTCACCTTCAGCTACTGCCCAAGAAACCGCCGATAGCGGCACCGGAGTGGCAGAGATAGAGCCTAACCCCGGTATACCCACCTCCGTTGATCGCTATAGCTATGACCCGACCACCGCTACCTTCTACCTAGACCCCACCGGTAACTACATCTACGACTCAGCAACCGGCACCTACCAGCTAGGCTAGGGACGCTCGCTCGCGGCCAGCGGACGTCCGCCTACCACCTGCCCGGCACCTCTTGTGCGCTGTGGGCGATTAAGGGTCAGCTGTGAGAGCAATAGGTTTGCGCCCCTAGAGCTCAAGTGCCAAGATTGGTATTAGCACTCAGAGGCTTCGACTGCTAAATCATGTGCTAGGTTTAGCCGCCGAACCGCTCTTGAGCAAGACACCTGAAGCGATGCTTTGGTGAGGTGCACCCACCTGCCCCATGGCAGCACAAGCCGGGCTGCGCCGTCCGTCGCGGGCACCGAAGAATCGCGCTCACCCCGAATGTTCCAGAAGGAGCGAAAGCCATATGGCAAAGCTGATTGCTTTTGATGAAGAGGCCCGCCGCGGTCTTGAAAAGGGTCTCAACACCCTGGCAGACGCAGTGAAGGTAACCCTCGGCCCCCGCGGTCGCAACGTTGTCCTGGAGAAGGCCTGGGGCGCACCTACCATCACCAACGACGGTGTTTCCATCGCCAAGGAAATCGAACTCGAAGACCCCTACGAAAAAATCGGCGCAGAGTTGGTCAAGGAAGTCGCCAAGAAGACCGACGACATCGCCGGTGACGGTACCACCACTGCAACCGTCCTGGCTCAGGCTCTCGTCCGCGAAGGCCTGCGCAACGTCGCCGCTGGCTCCGATCCCCTCTCCCTCAAGCGCGGCATCGAAAAGGCTGTAGAAGCCGTCACTGCCGAACTGCTGGAGTCAGCTAAGGAAGTTGAAACCGAAGAAGAGATCGCTGCAACCGCATCTATCTCAGCCGGCGACCCTGAAATCGGTAAGCTCATTGCCCAGGCTATGGAAAAGGTCGGCAAGGAAGGCGTCATCACCGTCGAAGAGTCCAACACCTTCGGCCTGACCCTGGAACTGACCGAGGGTATGCGCTTCGACAAGGGCTTCCTCTCCGGCTACTTCGTCACCGACGCCGACCGCCAGGAAGCTGTTCTTGAAGATCCCTACATCCTGATCGTTAGCTCCAAGATTTCTAACGTCAAGGACCTCGTTCCCGTCCTCGAAAAGGTTATGCAGTCCGGCAAGCCCCTGCTGATTGTCGCTGAGGACGTCGAGGGCGAAGCCCTGGCCCTGCTGGTACTCAACAAGATGCGCGGTTCCATCAAGTCCGTAGCTGTTAAGGCTCCCGGCTTCGGTGACCGCCGTAAGGCCCAGCTGGCTGACATCGCTATTCTCACCGGCGGTCAGGTCATCACCGAAGAGGTCGGCCTCTCCCTCGACACCGCAACCATCGACCTGCTGGGCCAGGCCCGCAAGGTTGTTGTGACCAAGGACGAGACCACCATCATCGAGGGCGCCGGCGATGCCGACGCTATCGAGGGCCGCGTAGCCCAGATTCGTGGCGAAATCGCTAACTCCGATTCCGACTACGACCGCGAGAAGCTGCAGGAGCGCCTGGCCAAGCTGGCTGGCGGCGTCGCAGTTCTCAAGGCAGGTGCCGCCACCGAGGTTGAACTCAAGGAGCGCAAGCACCGCATCGAGGACGCCGTCCGTAACGCTAAAGCAGCCGTTGAAGAGGGCATCGTCCCCGGCGGCGGCGTAGCCCTGATTCAGGCCGGCGTTAAGGCCTTTGAGAAGCTGGAACTTTCCGGCGACGAAGCAACCGGTGCCAACATCGTCCGCGTCGCTATCGATGCTCCCCTCAAGCAGATCGCCTTCAACGCAGGCCTGGAGCCCGGCGTCGTTGTCGACAAGGTCCGCAACCTGCCCGCAGGTACCGGCCTGAACGCTGCAACCGGTGAGTACGAAGACCTTATGGCAGCAGGCATTAACGACCCTGTGAAGGTAACCCGCTCTGCCCTGCAGAACGCTGCCTCTATCGCCGGTCTCTTCCTGACCACCGAGGCTGTCGTTGCCGACAAGCCCGAACCTGCAGCAGCAGCTGCCGCCCCCGACATGGGCGGCATGGGTGGCATGATGTAATCATGCCCGCCTGAGAAAACCGGTGAAACCCGGCTTTCGATGCGCTCAAAGCTCCGCCGTTTCTTACCTTCGGGTAAGAGACGGCGGAGTTTTTGCACCCCCGCCAAAAATATGACTAAAAAATTTAGATAATGGTATTGCATCTCATATCTATCTATGGGTATGCTTTAAATCACTAAAGAGGTCTTCTCTTACTTTTACTCATCAGTATCAAAGGCGAAACTGAAAGGTGTGAGGCATATGGTTATCATTGTCGATCTTGTTCTCTACGCAATCATTGTGGGGCTCCTGGCAATGTTGCTTGTTGCCTACGCATCCGACGGTTGGACCAAGCTCGAGAAGAAGAGCGCTGAGGCTCTCCATCGTGATCTTGCATTTGGTGCAGGTGGCTAAGAGTTAATAGTGATTGTGTTTTCCTGGAACCGGCGTCTCGGCAACGAGGCGCCGGTTTCTCTTTGCCCGAAGCCTCGCCTATACGCCAGGTGGCAGGGGCTGTAAAATAGTGAAGCTATGCGTTGCCACTACTTCGATGCCGGCCTCTGCCGCTCATGCTCCCTGCTTGAAACCCCCTACGCCGACCAGCTAGCGGGTAAGCAGCATGACGCCCAGACCCTGCTTGAACCCTGGGGCAGCCTCAACTGGCTCCCACCCGTAGCAAGCGCAGACCAAGCCTTCCGTAACAAGGCCAAGCTGGTTGTAGGTGGAGCCTCCCAGCAGCCCACCCTCGGTATCCTCGACAGGCAGGGGCAGGGCATTGACCTCACCGACTGCCAGCTTTACCTGCCCGCAATTAGCCGGGCTATACCCGTCCTTGCTGACCTCATTCGTCGGGCTAACCTAACCCCCTACAGCGTTCAGAAGCGCAAAGGGGAACTCAAAAATATTCTGGTGACCGCTTCCGATAGCGGCGAACTGATGGTCCGCTTTGTTCTACGTTCTAAAAAACTCATCGTTGCACTCAAACGGGAACTGCCCCGGCTCCACGAACAACTACCCCAGCTTGCGGTGGTGAGCGTCAACCTGCTGCGCGAACACGTTGCCCTGGTTGAGGGGAGCGAAGAAATTATTCTGACCGAGCGCACCACCCTGCCCATGCAGGTCAACGATATGACCCTGCACCTGCGCCCCCAGAGCTTCTTCCAGACCAACACCTCCATCGCAGCTTCCCTGTACCGTCAGGCTCAGGCATGGGTTAGCGAAGCAGTACCGGGCAGCCTCTGGGACCTCTACTGCGGGGTAGGGGGCTTCGCTCTGCACGCTGCATCGGTCATGCCGCCGGGGGCTACCGTGACCGGTATTGAAATTAGTAGCGAGGCTATTGCCTCTGCCCAGCGTACCGTCGCTGAACGCAGTCTAACGAGTGTACACTTCATTGCCCAGGACGCCCCCGACTATGCCACCAGTAGTGGCCAGGTGCCCGAGATGCTGATTGTGAACCCGCCCCGCCGGGGGCTGGGTCCGCAGCTTTCTCGCTGGATTGAGGGTAGCGGTATCGACCAGGTTATCTATTCAAGCTGCAATTTACGTTCTCTCGTCAGGGATCTAGAGAAGATGCCGTCGATGGAGCCCGTGCAGGGGCAAGTGATGGACATGTTCCCGCACAGTAGCCACTACGAAACGATTATGCTGCTTAAGCGTAGCCGCTAGCGCCCCACCATTTTTAGGCTCTCGTCAGGCCTGTGTACTAGGGTGAAAGAAGCCCAACTCCGCGCCCCGGGCCCTGGGGCTTAATCTGGGCTCCCTACAGCTCTAGCGCACTTCTTGCTCTAGCGCCCGGCGCACCATGAGCGGCGCCGTAACCCTATGGCTGGTGAGCGTGTGGGGCTGAATGCTGGCAATAGCTAGTAGGTAGGCGCCCTCGTGAATCTGCCAGGTAACCCAGTAGGTGCGGGGCTCGGCCTCACCGGGTAACTGTACCGAGGCCCTAGCCGTAAGCCCGTGGGCTTCTTCCAACGTGGCGGGTAGGGGCGGCAACGCCAGCATAACGGTGCTGGGTGCTAGCGCCAGGCCGTAGCCGGTAGCCTTGAGTATCGCTTCTTTAGCGCTCCAGAGCAGATGCCTGGCTAGGGCTGCCTCCGCGGCAGGTAAGGACGCCACCACCCGCTTTTCGTAGTCGGCGAGGGCGATGCGGTCGAAGCTATCGTAATAGCTGCCGCGCACAGTAATGAGATCGAGCCCTATACTGAGCCCAGCCGGTCCGGTGACCCCGGCCACCAGCCCTAGAGCCCTTGCCATGCTGAGGTTAACCCCTTCAATACGTGGCTTGCCGTGGGGCTGCCCGCTTCCGCATAAAAGGCAGGTGCGGTCTACCGCTATATCTGCGGCCGCTGTCGCCTTAACCCCGAGTAGGGTCGCCGCCATACACCGCATGAGGGTGTGCTGGGCTGCAAAGGCAAGCGCTTCGTCCGGATTCTTAAATTCAGCGGCCTTCACCTGCTCCTCAATACCGACATAGGCCAGCCAACTCACCCCGTGACCGGTGCGGAGGGCTTCTGCGGGCATACTAAAAAGGGTGAGCTGGGCGCTCGCTGACCCGGCGGAAGCTGAAGGGTGAACCATGATGACCATTCTAGCGGTGACGCTCCAGGTGAGGCTGCGCGTAGAATAAAAGGCGCCTGCAACCTGAAAGTTCGAGGACTATGACCGAAAAAATCATCGCTGCCGCTGACGGCTCTGCCCTGGGTAACCCCGGGCCCGCTGGCTGGGCCTGGTATATCGATAGGGACAACTGGGCTGCCGGTGGCTGGGAGCACGGTACCAACAATATGGGTGAGCTCAAAGCGGTGCTTGATCTCTTTGAAGCAACAGCGGATCGGGCAGATGAGCACCTGCACGTTATCTGCGATAGCCAGTACACCATCAACTCCATCACCAAATGGATGCCCGGCTGGAAGAAAAAGGGCTGGAAGAAAAGCAACGGTAAGCCTGTGCTCAACGTCGATTTGATGCAGGCCCTTGACAGGGCTATCCAGGGGCGGAGCTACTCCTTTGAGTGGGTGAAAGGGCATACCGGCCACCCTCTGAATGAGGCTGCTGATGAACGAGCCAACAGGGCAGCCCAAGCCTACCGCGACGGCACTCCGGTAGAAACCGGGCCCGGCTTGGGATCTAAGCATGGTCTTATCCCCGCGAATGGTGCAAGCCTTGAGCCGCATAGTAGGGGCTCGGAACAGAGTCTGGCAGCACAGGCTTCCGAGAGCGATCTAGACCCCGTAGCCGAGGCCCTGGCTCACGAAGAGCAGATGCTCAAGCCCTCTATCTACGGGGCAGAAAAGCTTGTGGGGGCTCTGCTGCACCCTGAGCTTACCTGGGTCGTACCGACCGGCCAGGTGACAGATCGGGCAACCGTCCTGGCCTATCGGAAGAAGGCCTGCGCGGCAACAGGAAGACCTGAGATTCTTTCCTCGGTTGCCCTGGGGCAGGGTGCTGCCCTGCTGGTATCGAAGGTACCTACGGCACGAGGAGTCCTGCTACGCTCAAGCACCTGGGTGCTCACCGGCGGCAGCTGGAAGCTCCGCTACCGCCAGGACACCGCGACGAGAGACTAACCCACAAACATGGCAGCGTTCGCCATTTCGGTGTCTGAATAGTTCACGCCGGCTCGTGAGAGCGCTTCGTTAATCTGGGCAATCGACTCTTCCACCTGGTGCTGGGTAGCCCGCCAGTGGGCGAGCACGCCCTGGAAATTAGCGGACGCCGAGCCCGTCCACGACCCCTGAAGGTCCTGGAGCGAGGCGGTGAGGGCATTGACCTCGGAAACGATGGTCTCTACCTGGGCGCGGGCTTGGGCTGATTTGCTGGCGATGAGGTCTGCATCGACATTGAACTGGGCCATTGGGCTCTCCTTTGAACGGGTATATAAGGGGTATCAGGTACCGCTAGGGTGGGCTGCCTGATGCCTTTGAGCTTACGGGGCAGCTAGCTCTGGCCGGAAGAAAAAGAGCACCTGTGGAAAACCCCGCTCCGGCGGTCAAGCTGCCAGGGCAGGGTTTTGCACACCTCTAGAAGAAAAACATGGTGCAGTGATGACGTCTCTATGACGGCTTCTAGCGCTTATCCACAGGGCCCCTGTACCAGGGGCGCAGCAAGCTGCCGAGGGCAAGAAAGCCCCGACTAAACTTCTAGAGCGTCAGAACAAAGCCCGATCTAGGCCTGCTCATCTGCTGCAAGCGGAATAGGGCCGGTGTGGTCACTGTACTGGGGAATGCGAATAGTGAAGGTAGCTCCGCCGCCTTCTGTCTCTTCAACCCGCACCGTGCCGTCATGTTGGCCTACAATCGCAGCGACGATTGCCAGCCCCAGACCGGTTCCACCCGTCTCACGAGTGCGTGAGGTATCAGCCCGGTAGAAACGCTCAAAGACGCGCTCGGCGTCCTCACCGTGAATACCCGGGCCGTGGTCACGGACCTGGAGCACAGACGTCCAGGTGCCATCAACGCCCGGCACCGACCCGACCGCAATTTCAATCGGGGAGCCCGCCGGGGTATAGCGCAGGGCGTTGGTCATCAGGTTGGCGATAACCTGGCGCAACCTTTGCTCATCGCCCCAGACCAGGGAGGTAAGAGCTTCTGCGCCTTCTAGCCCCACCACCTCGATGGTGCGATCGGGGGCCGAGGCGAAGGCGTCATTAGCGGCGTCCGTAGCTAGCTTCAGCAGGTCTACCCGGGCGTTCTCAGCAACCCGGCGCTCGTCGAGGCGAGCCAGGGTCAAGAGGTCTTCCACCAGCTGGCCCATGCGCTTAGACTCTGACTCAATGCGGTCCATGGCCATTGCCACGGCTTCATCGTTGGGCAGGCCGCCCATACGGTAGAGCTCAGAATACCCCCGAATCGACACCAGCGGGGTGCGAAGCTCGTGTGAAGCGTCGCCCACGAAACGCCTCATCTTTACCTCTGACCTCTTTTGGGCGTCAAAGGCCTCTTCAATGTGCGAGAGCATGGTGTTCAAAGAGGTGGTGAGGTGGCCAATCTCGTTGTAGGGGCTGTAGTTCTCAATACGCTGGGAGAGGTCGCCTGCGGCAATCTGGGCTGCGGTCTGCTCCACGCGGGCGAGGGGCTCAAAGGCCCTGGTGACAATTACCCAGGTCAGCGCGATAGAAGCAAGGAGGGTGGCCACACCAAAGAGCATGGTGAGGCCACCCACGATAGCTACCGTCTGGTTAATCTGGGTCAGGGGGGCAGCGATCACCAAGGTCTGGTTGGTGTCTTCAACCGGGAAGGCAATCAGTCGCCATTCGGTGTGGCCGCTGGCTGACCGTACCGTCAGCGCAGCCTTGTTGTAGCGCTTGACGTTATCAGCGGTCAGACCAGAGATGACGGGGGAGGACGACTCATCGGCCAGTGTTGCCACCGGGCGTACAATATTTCCGTCGCTATCTAGCAAATATGCTTCATAGGGAATGAAAGTCCCCTGGGTCTGTGACAGTTGCTGGTCGGCGTAGACCGCGGTCACCAGGTAGCTGTAGCTGGCAGTAATCTCGTCATCGAGTTGGTCCATCATCTTGGCTCGAATCGCTGAAATAGCGACCAGAGACATCACAGAGATAGCCAGGGCCAGCAGCATAGATGTTAAAAGCACGAGCTGGGTTCGCAAGGACAGCGAACCCAGCCGGTGCACAGAGAGACGAGAGCGCAAACTCGTAACCCCTTAGTTTTTGTTAGCGGTACGAAGCAGGTAGCCGACGCCGCGCTTGGTATGAATCAGCGGGGGCAGGTTCTGGTCGTTATCAATCTTGCGGCGCAGGTAGGAGATGTAGGACTCCACAATGGAGGCATCGCCGTTGAAGTCGTATTCCCATACGTGATCCAGAATCTGGGCCTTAGAGAGCACACGGTTGGGGTTGAGCATCAGGTAGCGCAGGAGCTTGAACTCGGTGGGAGAAAGGTCGATTTCGCGATCCCCGCGGAAGACCTCGTGGGCATCGTCGTCTAGCACCAAATCATCTACGCGCAGGCGAGAATCTTCCTCGATGTGGGGCTGGGTGCGGCGCAGGACGGCGCGGATGCGGGCCACAACCTCGTCCAGGCTGAAGGGCTTGGTGACGTAGTCGTCGCCGCCTACGGTTAGGCCGGTGACCTTGTCTTCGGTGTCGTCCTTAGCGGTGAGGAAGAGGACGGGGAAGAGACGGCCGGAGCTACGCAGCTTACGGGTGACGGTGAAGCCGTCCATGTCGGGCAGCATAACATCGAGTACAGCCAAATCAGGTGACTCGGTCTCAGCCTTCTCAAGGGCCTCACGGCCGTTGGCTGCGGTGACAACCTCAAAGCCCGCAAAACGCAGGGAGGTTGCGAGGAGCTCTAGAATGTTGGGTTCGTCGTCGACGACCAGCAGTTTTGCTTCAGGTTCTTTGGTATTCACGCTCTTAATTGTGCGCTTACTACCTGTGCACTAGCTGTGTGCAGCTGTATGTTCTGCTGAGTTTGCTTTAGTCATGCTGGGAAAAGGCAGTAAATACGCCGTCAGCTAAAGGCCGGTTTTTAGCTAGCCCGGCGACGGAGCAGGGTAAGGAAGAGAGCACCTAAGAGGGCCAGGAAAGCCAGGGGCAGGGTGAGCAGGGGAGCTAGGCTCAAAAAATTGGGTGCCTGCCCGGTAGCCCACTTGAGCAGGAGCATGATGACGCCGCAGACGGTTCCCACCAGCATCAGGACGCCGGCGGCAAGTCCCAGCGCCCGGATAGCTCCCCCGTAGGGGAGCTCTGGAATTTCGGTTCGTTCAGAAGACATACCTCTACGCTATCAAGGCCAGCTATACCTACCTAAAGAAGCAGCGGTATTACGCCGCGAGGAAGAGCGGTGACCACACCTTCCACCGGCCTGCTTTAATAGGAGTATGACTGAAGAGGTAAAAGACGAGCAGCCCGGCCTTGAGACTGCCGAGCAGGCCCCGGCGTCCGCCCCCGAACCTACCCTGGGCGAGCCCACTCGCCGCCGCCGTACCAGCAAGGTCGACGCCGTCCTTGCTGCTGCCAAAGATGTTGCCCTTGCGGGCCTAGCCGATATCGCACCCGAAAACTCTATCGGCCCCGTCCACCACCTGCGCGGTGAAGAAGAGCGCCTGACCACCCACCTCTTTGAGTGCACCCTACCGGGCTACCGGGGCTGGTTCTGGTTTGCCACCCTCTCACGCGCTCCCCGGTCAAAGGTCGCAACCGTCTGCGAAATTGGCCTCCTGCCCGGCGATGACGCCCTGCTTGCCCCGGCCTGGGTACCCTGGGCCGACCGCCTGCTCCCCGAGGACCAGGAAGAGCAAGACTACGACCATGAGAATGTAGATTACAGCGAGGCGCCCGCAGAGAACGAGGACAGCGCTGAAGCTGCCGAAGAGGACTTAGCTGAAGACGCTCAGGAAGGTCAGCGCTGAATGACCGCCACCCAGAGACGAGAACCCCAGCCTGTGAACGGGAGGAACAGAACCTTCCGCTCACTATGGATTTTTAACTACCGTCTCTGGTTTATCGGGGCTCTCGTCTCTAACATCGGCACCTGGATGCAACGCACCGCCCAGGACTGGCTGGTCTTCAACGACCTCTCAAGCCACGACTCTACCCAGATGGGTATCGTTATCGCTCTGCAGTTCGCCCCGCCCCTCTTCCTGGCCCCCTATGCCGGGGCGCTTGCCGATAGGGGCGATCGGCGAAAAATTCTCCTATGGACCCAGAGCATCATGGGCCTGCTGGCTCTTGGCCTGGGGCTCCTGGTGCTATCGGGGCATATAGCTATCTGGCACGTCTACCTCTTCGCGCTAGCTCTGGGTATCGTCTCAGCCCTGGACTCCCCGGTTCGGTCAACCTTTGTCTCAGAACTTGTCTCAGACGCAGACCTCCCTAATGCTGTAGCGCTCAACTCCATGTCTTTCAACGTCGCCCGTATGATCGGGCCGGCGGTCGCCGGGCTACTGGTTGTTGCGGTGGGCACCGGGCCGGTCTTCCTGCTGAACACAGTGACCTTTATAGCTATGATTCTGGCAATCGTCGCTATCCGTGAGAACGAATTACGGCAGTTGCCGCGGTCGTCCGCCGCTCAAAACCGGGTGCGCGACGGCCTTACCTACCTCAAACATCGCCCCGACATCATCGTGGTGATGGTGGCAGCCTTCCTAATTGGTACTTTCGGCCTAAATACGGCCCTCAATATTGCTGCTATGGCTACCACCGAATTCGGCCAGGGGGCTGGTGAATTCGGGCTGCTGAACTCCGTTGTTGCCATCGGCTCGGTGACAGGCACCTTGCTAGCTGCTCGGCGGGATACCCCACGCATGCGGTTTATGTTCGCCTCCTGCCTGGGATTCGGCGTGGCAACCCTGCTGGCTGCCCTCGCCCCCAACCTCTGGCTGTTTGCCCTGGCCCTGATTCCGCTCGGGCTCATGGCACTGACCATCATTACCTCAGCAAACGCCTACGTGCAGGTAACAACCGAGCCTGCCATGCGGGGGCGGGTGATGAGCGTGTACATGGCTGTATTCATCGGCGGTACCCCTATCGGCTCACCCCTGGTCGGGCTGGTCAACGATGTCTTCGGCGCTCGCTGGGGCCTGGGTGTCGCCTCTGCCTCCGGTTTTCTGGCGACCCTGATCGGGCTGATCTGGATCATGAAATATAAGCACCTGCACCTGCACTACGACAGGCAGGCCCGCACCCGCCTGGTGCTGCGTCCGCGCCCTGAAACCGCCAAGGATCCGGACCAGGAGCCGCCCCCGGTCACAGCAGCAATCGACCTGCAAGAACCCCGCTAAAGATTAAGAAAAGAAGGACGCCGCCTCCCGTTTTCCTGCCCGGTGGCAGGTTAGCGGGGGAGCGGCGTCCTTATCTTTGCGCAGTTAGGCTACTTGAGCTTTTCGACCACGTAGTCGATGCAGGCAAGCAGAGCCGAGACGTCCTCGGGGTCAATAGCGGTGAAGGTGGCAATACGCAGCTGGTTGCGGCCCAGCTTGCGGTAGGGCTCGGTATCGACGATACCGTTAGCGCGCAGAGCCTTAGCAATAGCAGCGGCATCGATGCTCTCATCAAAATCCACGGTAGCGATGACGTTGGAGCGCTCGGCCGGGTTTGCCACAAAGGGGGTGGCATACTCGCTAGCCTCGGCCCAGGCATAGATACGGCCAGCAGAATCAGCGGTACGGGCTGCTGCAAAAGCTAGACCGCCCTGCTCGTTCATCCACTTGATCTGCTCATTGAGCATAATCATGGTGGCCAGAGCCGGGGTGTTGTAGGTCTGGTTGAGACGGGAATTGCTAATGGCAGTAACCAGGTTCAGGGACTCGGGAATCCAGCGGTCAGACGCGGCGATACGCTCAGCGCGCTCAATCGCTGCCGGTGACCAGAGACCCAGCCACAGGCCGCCGTCAGAGGCAAAGTTCTTCTGGGGTGAGAAATAGTAGACGTCAGACTCGGCCACCTTAACATCCAGGCCGCCAGCGGCACTGGTAGCGTCAACCAGCACCAGGGCACCATCAGCAATACCGGCAGGGCGGGCTACCGGAGCAAAAACACCGGTTGAGGTTTCGTTGTGGGGCCAGGCATAAACGTCTACGCCCTCTTCGGCGCGAGCCTCGGGGCGGGTACCGGCTTCAGAAGAAATAACGGTGGAATCGGCCAGGAAAGGGGCTGCTTTGGTTGCTGAAGCAAACTTAGAGCCAAACTCACCGAAGGTTAGGTGCTGAGCCTTGTTCTCGACCAGGCCGAAGGTCGCGGCATCCCAGAACGCGGTGGCGCCACCGTTGCCCAGGATCACCTCGTAGCCCTCGGGGGCAGAGTAGAAAGCTCGCAGGCCCTCGCGAATCTCACCGACCAGGCTCTTGACCGGCGCCTGGCGGTGGGAGGTACCTAGCAGGGTAGTGGCGGCAGCTGATACGGCGGCAACCTGCTCGGGGCGTACCTTAGAGGGGCCAGCGCCGAAACGGCCGTCGGCAGGTAGCATCTCGGTGGGAATCACGGGAAAAGTGGTCACTGAATATCTCCTAGACATGAGCAGCACATGTGCCGGGGCGGCTATGCGTTGATGTGAGGGAGGGAGTGCCGCCGGCGTCCTGCTATTTCTATTGTGCAACCTGCGTGAGCCCCGCGGCCCTCAAGCACCCCGCACCGGCCCAAAATATGGGGAATAAATTTATTTTATAGTGAGATAGCTTTGGACGGGGGGCGATGGGGCGGACGGCGCTACAAGCAGCGTGCGCCCGGCACGGGGTGCAACAATTTCAGCTCTTGAAGAGAGTAAACGCCTCCTCGACCTGGTAGCGCATACAATTAAGGGCAAAACCACTGCACCTAACAACCCCGCGCACCGTGCGGGCTGGCCCAAGGAGATTCAAGAAGGCATGACTGACCTCATTGATACCACCGAAATGTATCTGCGCACCGTGCTGGAGCTTGAGGAAGAGGGCATCACTCCCATGCGTGCCCGCATCGCAGAGCGCCTAGAGCACTCCGGCCCCACCGTTTCTCAGACCGTTGCCCGCATGGAACGCCACGGTCTGCTCACCGTCGCCAGCGACCGCTCCCTTCAGCTCACCGAAGAAGGACGCCAGAAGGCCGTGGAGGTGATGCGCAAGCATCGTCTAGCTGAGCGCCTGCTCGCTGACGTGATTGGTCTTGACCTGGAATATATCCACGAAGAGGCCTGCCGCTGGGAGCACGTCATGAGTGAACGCGTGGAGCGCCGCCTGCTGGAACTGCTCAATGAACCCAAGTTCTCCCCCTACGGCAACGCTATTCCCGGCCTGGAAGAGTTGGGCGCCGAGAGCGAGGAGAACGACGGCCGCACCGTTACCATGTCGATTGCGGGCCGCGATTCATCTGAAGATGACCGCTTTACCGTGTCTCGCCTGCCCGAATTCATCCAGACCGACGTGCAGCTGCTGAAGCGTCTGGGCGATGCTGGCATCGTCTACGGTGCAACGGTGTCGATTCTGGGGAATAAGGACGGCTCTGTGCTGGTTCACGCGGACGGCGAGGACGAAGCTCTGACGCTCAGCGCTGAGGTAGCAGAAGCGATTATCGTCAAAAGATAACAATTTGATAACGAAAAAGGTGCCTACCTGATTGGTAGGCACCTTTTTCGTTATCAAACTGTGATGTTTTGAGGGTGAAAAGCTGTTTTTAGTGTTGTGTAAGGTGCTGATGGGGAACTGAGTGAGAGGCTGTGGGGGCTGTAGAGAGGGTATGGGGCCTTAAGTGGTCGGCTTCTCAGTTAAATTAAGACTGGCAAAACCCTGACAGGAGGTTGGTGGGAGGGTGCTGTGGGGCTGCTTTAAAAGTCTTTTATTTTCCCTTGTCAAAACTAACTCTATACGCCCCATGAGTTCCAGCCGGATGCGTCCTGAAAGCCAAGAAATCAATAACCCTGCTTTGCATTTTTGGGGGTCTTGCAACAAAATCGTGACCAAAGCGTGACAAACTAGCCCAGGCTGTGTAATGTTCTATTTCGTGCTCATCACTGGTCGGATTAGCACCCTACGAACAGCACCGCCTAGTTCTGCCACTGTTCACAGGAAAACAAACAAAATAACATCACGGCAGAAGCGGGGGACCCATCTTTCGGGCTCTCCACCGAGAACCCTAGGGGTTAAGTCGCAGATTCTGCGGCCGAGCGAACTTCATGCTCGAACCCGACAGCTCACCTCGTTCGGCAATGGAGGAAAACAAAATGGCTAAGTCAACCATCGTACGCACCGCAGGGATTGTTGCAGCATCAGGCGCCATGCTCGCCGCAACCGTTGCGCCCGCAAACGCATTCGCAGTAGCTGAAGTATCAGCACCCGCCCACTCAGCACCTGCCCTGGCTTCACACTCTTACAACTACAACACCTGGGGCTACGAAGCTACTCCCGTAGTTGAAAACACCGCAGTTGAGACCACCTCAACCGTCACCACCCAGGCAACCACCACCACCGAGGTTTCCAGCAACGTTGACCTGTCAACCGCTCGCGAAACCGTCCTGGCAGCTGCCTACGACGGCATCGGCGGCTCCTACGTCTGGGGCGGCAAGACCTACAAGGCATGGGACTGCTCAGGCTTCGTCTCCTACGTTTACGCCCAGGCCGGCATCAACCTGACCGCCTACACCTACGCCATGGCAACCGAGCTGACCCCCACCTCAAACCCCCAGCCCGGTGACATCGTCTTCACCAACGGCTACGCCCACGTAGGCATCTACGTCGGCAACGGCCAGATGATCTCAGCTCTCAACCCCTCACAGGGCACCCAGCTGACCGCAGTTGACGGTGGCGGCTTCATGCCCGTCGACGGTTACTACACCGCTGGCATCTAAGACTTCGCACACGGTATGGGGCGGCCAAAACTGCCCCAGCCGGTGACGTTTATTCAGTAGCTGGTTAACTTCCTACTGAAGAACGAAGATAAGAATTCCTACCACACATCACACGGTATGGATCCCCCGCAAACACTACGTTTGCGCATGCGCACCAGACGACCAGCTGGGGCGCATTTTTTATCCCCTCTTTTCGACTCCGGTAGAAGGCACAGCTAGGATTAGAACTATGCCGCAGAAGTTAAACAGCCCCCAATTCGAAAGCCCAGCCGGTTCATCTGACCAAGAATTCACCTACATGGCCATCGGAATGGTGGCCGGCGCTGTACCTGGTATCGTCCTCGGCCTCATCATCGCCATCTTCGTCGGGCACGCAGCCATGTGGGTCTCCATCACCGGCGGCATCGGCGTCGTCCTCGGGCTTGTCATCTCTCGGCTAGCCTACCGAAAAAAGAAAACCCGCAACTAACGTCCCCAGGCGGGCACAAAAAGAGAGGGTATGCCAGCGCTTCGCGCAGTATGGCATCAGCAAAGCTAGCTCTAAAACCGGCTAAATCCGGCCTGGGGGCCGTATTTTTAACGCCGGGCACAAAAAGAGAGGGTATGCCAGCGCTCCGCGCAGTATGGCATACCCTCTCTTTTTGTGCCCCCGAGACGATTCGAACGTCCGACACCCGCTTTAGGAGAGCGGTGCTCTATCCCCTGAGCTACGAGGGCGCAACCCCACCAGTTTACACCATGGAGCCTCCAACCTGCCCCGCCCGTCTACTACCCCGGTTTTTATACAAATACCCCAGGTAAAAACTGGGGTATTTGTACTAAAACCGGGGGCCTTATTGCGGTCAGAGAGCTGGGCCCGGGCCTACCTTCGTGATCGTTTGCACTCCTTCGCCCTGCAACCTTTGAATGAGGGCGAAGGGGCGGTTAACCAGCTCGTCGTAGGTGGTGCGTACGATTCTCCATCCGTCCGCTTCTAAATCTCTTTGCCGCTGGTATTCATAGGCACCGCGGTGCTCAGCTGCCCCATAGGTACCCTTGTACTTAACCATTCCGTCGACCTCGAGAATCAGCTTTAACCGGGGCCAGCAAAAATCGGGTCTATACCTGCGACCAGAAGAGGCCGTGAGCCACATCTGTAGGTTAACCGGCTCTAAGTTTGAATCAGTCAAGACAAGATAGGCGATATTTTCTAGGGGAGAATCGAGCTGCGGTGTGAGGCAGCGGGCAACTCTGCGGGCTTTTTGGCGTCCTCTACCCTGCACTGCATGCAACTGTTCGCTGAGGTGGCCGGGCAAACATAGATCACGCTTGAGAAAATCATTTGCGATGATGAGTGTTTCGTGAGCGGGCAGAGGGCGCACACAACTTATGACTGTATCGGTAGGCGTCAGCACCTGGTAGATATCGAAATGTTGAGCTCGCTCGATAACACTAGCTGCTGTGACATGTAGCTTTACCTTGCGGTATTTCCCTCGGTCCTTCTGCAAGCTAGCCAGGTGGACGTATCTAGGTAGACGAGTCAGCGGAGCATTCCACATCAGAGCGGCCGATTCCCTGGTGAGAACGCTGGAGCTCTTCAAGGCTTTGCACTCGGCGATGTGGTGGGCGATGACCCAGCCTCTTTCATCAAGCTGCTGCTCAGTGCGGGGCTGAAGGTAGACGCCCCGTCTGAGCTTGATGAGCTCCTGCCGCTTGAGGGCTGAGTGGATATCCCGACTCGTCATTCCTGTCTTCATGAGTTCTGCTGTGGTGAGTATGTGCTGTGAGAGGTTCATACCCCTTCTCACTACTACAGGATTTGTGCCATTTCCAGCAGGTTCTACAGTACTACCCCGGTTTTTATACAACTACCCCCGTTTTTATCTGGGGTATTTGCACAAAAACCGGGGTAGTAGCGTCCGGAGCTTGTTCCTACTAGTTCTGCCCGGGCAGCTCTCCACGGGCGAAGGCGTCCATCTTGCTTCTGACTAATCGCAGCGCCAGGTAACCCAGCTGCACCAGGCAGAGCACGAACAGGGCCCAGCGGGCCGTCATGAGAAAAGAAGCAAGCGCGGTAGCGCCGCCCAGCGGGTCGGCTAGGGCTGAATCAACGGCAAAACCACCGGCAATGAATACAAAAGCGTAGGCCACCGGCAGGGTCAGCATCAGCCAGCCCACCAGCAGTTCAAACTTGGAGGCTCGCACCATATTCCACCAGGTGAAAGCAAAAATTAGGGGCAGAATGAGCCCCGTTGAACGGTGGAGCACCTGGTAGGCCTGCAAACCCTCTACGCCCAGGCCCGCCGCTACAGTCTGCAGGTGCTGGGCATCGAAACGCAGCATGAGTTCCGGGGCGGTAGCACTGGCAGCCGCCGACACTCCCGGCAGCAGCATGAGGTAGTAGTAGAGCAAAAACAGCACCGTCACGACAAAGGCAACGCCCAAGAAAATATATGAACTCCCGCCCTTTTCCGGCTCGGCGGCGAGCTCTGCCCGGCTGTAGTCGGTAACGATGCGCGGCCCTGCCCCTTGTCCGCGTGGGGGCGCGGACGTCCGTCCCGCTTGAGCTGCGGACGGCGCGGGGGAGTGTGCTTGCGTGTTTTCGCCGTAGAGACGTTTCTTCTGACCTTTTGAAAGACCCATGCTGTCTATCTTATCTGTCAGCTCAATCGGGTGTGGGCTGTGGCCCTCTCGCCTAAAATGGGGAGTTGACGGTTGATCTTTGGAGGGTTCTTCTATGTTTGATGACGACGACTTTATGCCTGCGCCCGCCCCGCTGCGCTCTGCTGCGCCTGAGGGGGAGCCTTTCCTTGAGGAGCCTCCTTTCGACCCCTTCTACGATGCGGCCCCTCCAGCCGATGATTTTGTGCCCCCTGCCTACCAGGTGGGCGGGTTTATGCCTGATGTTGAGGACGCCCGCCCCGCCCCCAGCGTCAACCCCGAGACGCTGGTGGCAGGGCTGAATGAGCATCAGGCTGAAGCGGTGAAGCATGCGGGCAGTCCGCTGCTGATTGTGGCGGGTGCCGGGTCAGGCAAGACCCGCGTTCTGACCCACCGCATTGCCTATCTGCTGGCGACGGGTCGTGCCCACCAGGGGCAGATTCTGGCGATTACCTTCACCAATAAAGCCGCAGCCGAGATGCGGGAGCGCATTACAGCCCTGGTGGGGCCGCGGGCCCAGAGCATGTGGATTTCGACCTTCCACTCTTTCTGCGTGCGGGTGCTGCGACGCGAGGCTAAAGCCCTGGGGCTCAAATCGACCTTCTCCATCTACGACTCGGCTGATTCCCAGCGCCTGCTGACACTCATCATCAAGCAGATGAACCTTGATACCAAGAAGTTCACCGCCAAGGTGGTGGGCAACCGTATTTCTAACCTCAAGAACGAGCTGGTCAGCGCCAAACAGTTCGCAGCCGAAACCAGCCCCACAGACCCATGGGAAGGCGTGATTTCGAAGGTCTACACGGCCTACACTGAGCGCTTGCGGGCAGCTAACTCCCTCGACTTCGACGACCTCATCTTCGAGACCGTTAACCTTCTGAAGAACCACCCGCAGGTGGCCGAGTATTACCGCCGTCGTTTCCGCCATATCCTGGTTGACGAATACCAGGACACTAACCACGCCCAGTACCAGCTGGTGCGGCAGCTGGTGGGGGGTGCGGCGTCCTTGCGCCCTGAGACCGGTCCCGCCGATAACGGCCCCTACCCCGACGCCTACCCACCTGCTGAGCTGACGGTGGTGGGTGACTCTGACCAGTCCATCTATGCCTTCCGCGGGGCTGATATTCGCAATATCACCGACTTTGAGCAAGACTACCCGACGGCCCACACAATTCTGCTGGAGCAGAACTACCGTTCCACCCAGAATATCCTCTCGGCGGCGAATGCCGTGATTGAGCGCAACAAGGGCCGCCGCCCCAAGAAGCTCTGGACGGCCAGCGGCGACGGTGCAAAAATCACCGGCTATGTGGCAGAGTCCGAGCACGCTGAGGCCCGCTACATCGCCCAGGAAATTGACCGCCTGCGCGATGAGCACGGCACCGCCCCCGGCGACGTGGCGATTTTCTACCGAACCAACGCCCAGTCCCGCGCGCTCGAAGAAATGCTCATGCGCGTGGGTCTGCCCTACCGCGTGGTCGGCGGTACCCGCTTCTACGAGCGCAAGGAAATTAAGGACGCCCTGGCCTACCTGCGCGTGCTGGTGAACCCCGATGACGACATCAACGTGCGCCGCGTACTCAACGAGCCTAAGCGGGGTATTGGTGCTAAGTCTGAGAGCGTGGTGGCCGACCACGCCCGCGCTACCGGTATCTCCTTCATGGCTGCCCTGCGTCAGGGCAGTGAGGTGCCCGGTCTGGGCGCTGCTGCCGTGAAAAAGATGGCAGCTTTTGCCCAGATGATTGACGATTTGGCCCAGCTCGCTGCCACCGAGTCAGCAGCTAGCTGCCTCGAAGCCGTGCTGGAGCAGACCGGCTACCTGGCAGCCCTGCGTGAATCCAAGGATATTCAGGACGAATCCCGCGTCGAGAACCTCTCCGAGCTGGTGGACGCTGTGCGCGAGTTCGAAATCGACAACGCAGGCGCCACCCTGGAGGACTTCCTCGAACACGTCGCCCTGGTGGCTGATGCCGACCAGATTCCTAACAAGCCCAAGGCCGAGCAGGAGGGCGGGCCGTCCGCCGCCCAGATTGCTGCTGAGGTGGCAGAAGCCCGCTCCCAGGGTGTCATTACCCTCATGACCCTGCACACCGCTAAGGGCCTAGAATTCCCCGTGGTTTTCTTGACCGGTATGGAGCACGGCCTCTTCCCCCACCAGCGGGCCCTCACTGACGATTCAGAGATGAGCGAAGAGCGCCGCCTGGCCTACGTGGGCCTGACCCGCGCCATGGAACGCCTCTACCTCACCCGTGCTGAGAACCGCTCCATGTGGGGCCAGAGCCAGTTCAACCCGCCTTCGCCCTTCCTCGAAGAGATCCCCGAAGAGCTTATTGACTGGAAGCGCACCGGCTCATCCTTTGGCGGCTACTCCGGTAGCGGCTACGGGGGCGCTTACGCGGGCGGACGCGGCGGCTGGGCAGGCAACCGCGGCGTCAGCTCTGTGAGCGGGTACGGTTCTTCGTACGGGTCCTCCACCTACTCCAGCCGCTTTGACGAACCGGCCGAGCGGCGGCGTCCTGCCGAACCGTCCACCAGCGAAGTCAACGGGTCTTCCACCTACGGACTCAAGGCAGCAGCCCGGCAGGTTTCCCGCGTGCAACAGAACAAGGAAATTCCGGCGCTCGCGGTCGGCGACCGTGTTGAGCACACCAGCTTTGGTGAGGGCCGCGTGACCGCGGTTGAAGGGGCCGGCGATAAAACCGTTGCCAAGGTGCGCTTCGCCACAGAAGAGAAACGACTCCTGCTGCGCTACGCGCCGCTGACTAAAAAGACCGACTAAGATATAAGAAGCCCGGTACCGCCCGTGGTGCCGGGTTCTTTTCTGCCCGATTCGCTCAAGGACGACCATGGATCACGATTCTAACCTTCCGTCTATCGCCGAAGAATTTGTGGAGGCAATGGATGAGGTGACCGATACCCGCGTGCAGCTTCAGGAGATTTCTGATCTCTTCCTCTTTCGTATTGAAATTGACCCCTCGACCGATGCTGCCCGCCGCATTGAGAAGGTGCTGGGCGCTGCCCTTCCCACTACTCGCGGTCAGGTAACGGGCGATGCGACTGCCCTGCACCTGCTCTACGGCACCCGCCAGGTTGTGGCCTGTCTCTACGTTGAAGAGGGCGTGTACCTGGTGGTGACCAGGGTGGATGCCGTAAAGCTGGGGCGCGCGCTCACCGCGGCCCTGGGACGTGACGAGGGGCTGGTCCTTGATGTTTCGGTCAACCGCACCGTGTTGAACCTGAGCGGGGTCGCCGCAGCGGACGTCATCGACGAGGTCGTACACTTTGACTTCCCGCCGGACTTCTTCGACCCGGGCAAGGCCCTGTCCTGCACCGTGGCTGAGGCCCGTATTATGCTCTGGCGCATTGATGAGCTGGAGTACCTGATGGTGCCCCGCGCCTCCGATACCGCCCCCTTCCTGGTCAATATTCTGGACGCCTGCGAGAAGGTCAAATAGGTTCGGCAGGGGAGTGCCGGTCATAACTGACAGGTTTGTTTCGTTCAAAGGGAAATAAGTTCGCACCCCTATAGGCAAGTACGCTAAAGTTTCTTTGTGGAGAAGCTTTGTGTGCTCTAGCTCTCGCAATGGGGCGGGCACCGAACTTCGTACCTGTAAACGCCGGGAGCACCGCTTTCTGGCATGACTTCGACGAAGAAGGAATCCCTGTGGACCTGTTTGAATACCAGGCACGCGATCTCTTTGAGAAGCACGGCGTCCCCGTGCTCCAGGGCATCGTAGCTACCACCCCCGAAGAAGCAAAGGCAGCAGCTGAGAAGATCGGTGGCGTCACCGTAGTCAAGGCCCAGGTTAAGGTGGGCGGACGCGGTAAGGCCGGTGGCGTGAAAGTCGCCAAGACCGCTGATGAGGCTTACGAGTACGCCCAGCAGATTCTGGGTATGGACATCAAGGGCCATACCGTCCACCGCGTGATGATTGCCCAGGGCGCAGACATTGCTGAAGAGTACTACTTCTCCATGCTGCTTGACCGCGCTAACCGCTCCTACCTGGCCATGTGCTCCATTGAAGGCGGTATGGACATTGAGACCCTGGCTGCCGAGCGCCCTGAAGCCCTGGCCAAGGTTGAGGTCAACCCCATGGACGGCATCACTGCCGAAAAGGCTGCCGAGATTGTTAAGGCCGCTGGCTTCGCTGAGGACGTACGCGAGGACGTCGCCGCCGTGCTGGTCAAGCTGGGCGAGGTCTACAAGAAGGAAGATGCCACCCTGGTTGAGGTCAACCCGCTGGTTAAGACCGGCGACGGCAAAATCCTGGCCCTGGACGGCAAGGTCTCCCTCGACGATAACGCTGAGTTCCGCCAGCCCGAGCATGAGGCCCTGGTCGATAAGTCAGCCGAGAACCCCCTCGAAGCTAAGGCCAAGGAAAACGACCTTAACTACGTCAAGCTCGACGGTGAAGTTGGCATCATCGGTAACGGTGCAGGCCTGGTCATGTCTACCCTCGACGTCGTTGCCTACGCTGGCGAAAACCACGGCAACGTCAAGCCCGCTAACTTCCTCGACATTGGTGGCGGTGCGTCCGCTGAGGTGATGGCAGCTGGCCTCGACATCATCCTCAACGACGAGCAGGTTAAGTCTGTTTTCGTCAACGTCTTCGGTGGCATCACCTCCTGCGACGCTGTAGCTAACGGCATCGTCAAGGCCCTGGAAATCCTGGGTGACAAGGCAACCAAGCCCCTGGTCGTCCGCCTGGACGGTAACAACGTTGATGAGGGCCGCCGCATTCTCTCTGAGGCTAACCACCCGCTGGTTCACCAGGCAGAGACCATGGACTCCGGCGCAGACAAGGCAGCCGAGCTGGCCCACACCGCATAAATCACCGCTGATTATTACTAGAAGGTTTTTACAATGTCTATCTTTTTGAACAAGGACTCCAAGGTCATCGTTCAGGGCATCACCGGCGGTGAAGGTACCAAGCACACCGCCCGCATGCTCGCAGCTGGCACTCAGATTGTGGGCGGCGTGAACGCCCGCAAGGCTGGCACCACCGTTTCCCACAAGGACGCAGCTGGCAACGATGTTGAGCTGAAGGTCTACGGCTCCGTTGCTGAAGCCGTCAAGGAGACCGGCGCGGACGTCTCTATCGTTTTCGTTCCCCCGGCCTTCACCAAGGACGCCGTTATCGAGGCTATCGACGCTGAGGTTCCCCTGGTTGTCGTTATTACCGAGGGTGTGCCCGTAGGCGATACCGCTGAGTTCTGGGCCTACGCCAAGAGTAAGGTCGGCGCTGATGGCAAGCAGATTACCCGCATTATCGGTCCCAACTGCCCCGGCATCATCACTCCCGGTGAGTCCCTGGTCGGTATTACCCCCGCCAACATCACCGGTAAGGGCAAGATTGGTCTGGTCTCTAAGTCAGGTACCCTGACCTACCAGATGATGTTCGAGCTGCGCGATATCGGTTTCACCACCGCTATCGGCATCGGTGGTGACCCTATCATCGGTACCACCCATATCGATGCCCTCGAAGCCTTCGAGGCTGACCCCGAAACCGAAGCTATCGTTATGATCGGTGAGATCGGTGGTGACGCTGAGGAGCGCGCTGCTGAGTTCATCAAGGCTAACGTCACTAAGCCCGTTGTTGGCTACGTGGCAGGCTTCACCGCTCCCGAGGGTAAGACCATGGGCCACGCGGGTGCGATTGTCTCCGGTTCATCTGGCACCGCCCAGGCGAAGAAGGAAGCCCTGGAAGCCGCTGGTGTGAAGGTGGGTAAGACACCCTCAGAGGCTGCTCAGCTTATGCGCGAGATTTTCGCCTCTAAGGGGTAGGAAACTACTGCCTGTAGCTCTTGGCTATTGAGAAAATTTACTCTGAGGTGAAGGGCCCGAGATACAGATCTCGGGCCCTTCACCTTGCCGTGAGAACTTGCCGGTTACATAACTGTTGCGTTAAAAGTTAGCCCCAGTAGGTAGGTGGCCAGGGCTGCGCCGTAACCGATAGCCAGCTGGCGCAGACCGCGCTTGAGAGGTGAGGCACCTGAGAGTAGGCCCACTATGCCGCCGGTGACCATCAGGGCAAAGCCCACGAGCAGCATGGAAATCAGCATAGCTGTGCCTCCAGACATACCGAAAATATAGGGCAGAATCGGGATAAGGGCGCCGGAGGCAAAGAAACAGAAGCTAGAGGCGGCAGCCCCCACATCGCTGCCGAGTGCACCATGGGCGTCCTTGGCGTCCTCCCCCTCAATATCGTCGCGGAAGGAGAGCGAGGGGTCGCAGTCGCAGGTGAAGTAGCCGAAGCGTTCCATGGCGCGGTGGCGGGCTGCCTCCTCGCTCATGCCGCGGGCCTTGTAAATCAGTTCTAGCTCGTTCTGGTTGATGTCGAGCTGGTGGGCCACGTCGAGGGTGACCTGGGTGGGGCGGGAGGCATCCAGGAGTTCGCGCTGGGAGCGCACCGAAACGAACTCACCGGCAGCCATTGATAGGGCACCAGCCAGCAGGCCCGCTATGCCAGAGAGAAGCACCATGGAGCTGCTGACGCCGGTCGCGCCCACACCCATGATGAGGGCAGCGTTTGAGACCAGGCCATCGTTAGCGCCAAAGACGGCGGCCCGGAAGTTGCCTGATAGCTTTTCTCGCCCGGAGGTGGAGAGTGCTCGAATGATTTCTTCGTGGATTGCCTCGTCAGCGGCCATAGCCTCGGTGGCATCGGGGTCTTCTGCATAAGGGGAGCGGCCCTCGGCGCGCTGGGCTAGGGCGAGTACGAAGACTGAGCCGAAGTTCTTGGCAAGAAGCTCTAGAAAGCGGGCGGATACGGACGGACGCGGCTCGGGGGTGGCGTGTTCGCCTAGCAGGGTGCGCCAGTGGTCCTGGTGTCGGAGTTCTGCCTGGGCGACTTCTCTGAGGATTTCTGCTTCTTTTCCCTTGGCCCGGTCGGCAAGGGCTGCGTAGATGCGGGCTTCGGAAATTTCCTCAGCCAGATAGCGGCGCCAGCGGCGAATCTGTGCGCGGCTTGGCTGGGTAGCGGGGGTCTGTGGGGTGGCTGCTGGCATGGTGTCTTACCTTTGGTCAGGAGCCGAAGCGGGGCGAAAGTGCGCATACTTCGGCTAAAGAAACTGTAGTTTTCTTAGCCGAAGGTCTCGCTCGCCGCTTGTGAGAAGCGGTGGTTTACCGGGTGCCGCACCTGGAGGTGGGCGAGCCAGTATGTCGATAAACCGCTTTGGCGCTGGGCGCCTGTGGGAACTACTCCCCTTCGTCGCCTACTACTCTATCTACTCAGGTACTTTCTGTGCAAAGTGACATGTAGCTCTGCGCGGACGCCTGTGGGCGGGGAAGGAACTACAGGCAAAAATTTTTTTGACGATTTTAATTAGCGCTGGTTCTTTTGCGCTAATTCAGATGTGTAGTGTTTGCTGCGATGTTTGTGCTAGTCACCACCGCTGAGGTTAGGCTTGCATAAGCTGAAATGTAGGTATATTTCCTAGTCATGCCAGGTTTTACTTATTATGATTTATTCACAATAAGCCTTGAAAAGCTGTGCCTAGATGCGTAAGGTTGAATATGGATAAGCCACTGGGCCCCTGGTGCGGGCCCGGCAACCTACTGAAAGGAAAACCCGCTATGAGCAAGTACGCTTCATTCACCGTTCCCGGTCTCACCGAAGAATCCGGCCATCACGTAGCCGACGTCCTGCAGCTTCGCCTGCACGCCCTGAACGACCTGCACCTGGTGCTTAAGCACGCCCACTGGAACGTCGTTGGCCCCAACTTCATCGCCGTTCACGAAATGCTCGACCCCCAGGTCGACCAGGTACGTGGCTTTGTTGACGCTATTGCTGAGCGTATGGCCACCATGGGTGTGGCCCCCAACGGCCTTTCTGGTGACCTCGTTGAAAAGCGCACCTGGGCTGAGTATGAAGTTGATCGCGCTGATGCTATGACCCACATTCGCGCCCTGAATGAGGTCTACAACGTTGTAGTTGAAGACCACCGTGCAGCTATTGCCAAGGTGGGCGACATCGACCCCATCACCGAGGACCTGCTCATCGGACAGACCGCTGAGCTGGAGCTCTTCCAGTGGTTCCTGCGTAGCCACCTCGAAGACGGCCAGGGTAACCTCAAGTAAGTCTCAGAGCTTTAAAGCTTGAACCATACACTAAAGGCAGGGTCTATCATTCGATAGACCCTGCCTTTTGTTATATGGCAGTATGCCTTTTAGTTCTCAATCAGCGCCTGAATCTTTTCGAGGGTGAGCTCCGTGTGGGCATAACGAGCGTGGCCCAGGTGCTCGGGCACCTCGATCATGCCGGGCACTACGACCACTTTCATGCCTGCGGACATAGCACTTTGGGCACCAGAAGCGGAGTCCTCTACGGCAACACAGTGGGCGGGGTCTACTCCTAAATTGCGGGCTGCAAGCAGATAGGGCTCGGGGTCGGGCTTAGCGTGAGTGACCTGCTCATCGGTGACCAGGGTTTTGAAAAGTCCCTCCGGCGCCAGCTTGGCGGTGTTGGCGGCAACCTCGGTGGTTGCGTTGGTGACAATTCCTGCGGGGACGCCAGCCTCAGCCACCTGCGCCAAGAGCGCCTCAATGCCGGGCAGGAGCTCCATATGGGCGTCCTTCAAGAGAACCGACATCTTAGCCTTAAGTCGGTCGTAGAGCTCGTCAGCAGAAACATCTGCACCCAGCTCCTGCATGCGGGCAAAGGTGACTGCGGCAGGCTTGCCCAGGGCCATGAGCGTATCTTGTTCGGTCCAGGTAGCTCCGAACTCGGCGGTTAGTGCGGTTTTAGCCTCTGCCCAAAGGGGCTCGGTATCTACAAGGGTTCCGTCATGGTCAAAGAAAATAGCTTCAAGTCTGCTCATATATACCACCCTACCCGCCGGCAAAGCTCTGCCCGGTTAAGATAGGTGGGGTGAACCAAGAGCACCCCACATCTAGCCCTGACTCTGCTTCTGCTCACCCGCGTCTACAGCGGCAGGTGAGCCCTGCCCGACAGGCCCTGGCCTATCTACTGTTACCTATGGCTTTTATCTCGGCCACCTGGATTACCGCCGGGCGCGCCCTCTTTGGTGCCGGGGGAGAGCTTGTACCTATCTACGCGATATCGTTCGGGCCTGCCTTGCTCATTATTCTGCTGGTGGCTGTTCTGTTTTCCTTTAAAGAAATGGGGCTACAGGCTGCCGGGGTGCGGTCTGGTGTGCCGTCTATCACAGCCCTGGTGGCGGTTGCTACGTGGGTTCTGGCTGGCTTCTTTGGTCTGGTTGCCCCTGATCGCTTGCAGGGGCAGAATATCTCGGCAGCGGCAGCTCTGCTGGGCCCCGACGTCATCGGCCTCTCAGCAGCCTTCGGGAACACCAGCGGAATTCTGACCTTTTCATTCGCCATTGCCACCCTGCTTTTAGCGATTAGCGACTACCGCCGAGCCAGGGCGCTAACTTGCGGACTGGATGATGCTACCCGCGAGCAGATAGAGCGCGAAGAGTCGATGTACGACTTCCTCGACTAGCCTTGTAAGACTGCCACTGAGGGCCTAAATCTTCAAGGCAGCGCAGGCCTATGCCTGCCGTGGGGTTACCTGCCGGTGTGTGGCAGCTAGGGCCAGAAAAAATTGTTTCCTTAAGACCTAGCGCAAGATAATTGAGTGTAGTAGACTCAAGTATGAATCAATCAGCTACCTATGGAAAGGAGAACAATGAACGCTCAATTTACAACCAAGAGCCAAGAAGCACTCTCGGCAGCCAATATGAACGCCCAAACCGCGGGCAACCCCACCCTTGACACCTCCCACCTGCTCAAGGCCCTCATGGATCAGCGCGAGGGAGTGGCAGTGGCCGTCCTTAAAACCGCAGGTCTCGACGTTGATGCCATCTCCCTGGCAGCCTCCACCGAGATTTCTAAACTCCCCAAGGTGCAGGGTGCCTCAGCCGCCCAGGCCCAGCCGAGCCGCGCCTTCCTGACCGCCATTCAAACCGCCCAAACCAAAGCAGCCCAGTTCGGAGACACCTACATCTCCACCGAAATCCTGCTGCTGGCGCTCGCAGCGGGGGACGACGCTACCGCCCGCGTCCTACAGCAGGCCGGGGCCACCGAAAAGACCATTGAAGACACCATTCCGACCGTGAGAGGAGACCGCACCGTGACTACCCCCGACCCCGAAGGCACCTTCGGTGCCCTAGAGCAGTACGGCACCGACCTGACCGCCGTTGCCCGTGAAGGCAAGCTTGACCCCGTCATCGGGCGCGATAGCGAAATTCGCCGCGTAATCCAGGTGCTCTCCCGTCGTACCAAGAACAACCCCGTGCTCATCGGCGAGCCCGGTGTCGGTAAGACCGCCGTCGTTGAGGGCCTGGCCCAGCGTATGGTATCTGGCGACGTGCCCGAATCCCTGCGCGGCAAGACCCTGATTTCCCTCGACCTGGGTGCCATGGTCGCCGGTGCTAAGTACCGCGGCGAGTTCGAAGAGCGCCTCAAGGCTGTGCTGGAAGACATCAAGAAGTCCGAGGGGCAAATCGTCACCTTCATCGACGAAATTCACACCGTTGTTGGTGCCGGTGCTTCCGAAGGTTCTATGGACGCCGGTAACATGCTCAAGCCCATGCTGGCCCGCGGCGAGCTACGCCTGATCGGTGCAACCACCCTCGACGAGTACCGCGAAAACATCGAAAAGGACGCCGCCCTGGAGCGCCGCTTCCAGCAGGTCTACGTGGGCGAGCCCAGCGTCGATGACACTATCGGTATTCTGCGCGGCCTCAAGGAACGCTACGAGGCCCACCATAAGGTTGCCATTGCAGACTCCGCCCTGGTGGCAGCTGCCAACCTGTCCAACCGCTACATTCCTTCGCGTCAGCTGCCCGACAAGGCCATCGACCTGATTGACGAGGCAGCCTCCCGCCTGCGCATGGAAATCGACTCGGCCCCTGAGGAAATTGATGCCCTGCGCCGCGCCGTTGACCGCCTGACCATGGAAGAACTGGCCCTGGCCAACGAGACCGACCCCGCCTCCCTTGAACGCCTTGAAGCCCTGCGGGCAGATATGGCCGACAAGAAGGAAGAATTGGACGCCCTCAACGCCCGTTGGGAAGCTGAAAAGGCCGGTCTCAACCGTGTCGGCGACCTCAAAACCCAAATCGACGAACTACGATCCAAGGCAGAAGTTGCCCAGCGCGAAGGCAACCTAGCCGATGCCTCCCGCATTCTCTACGGTGAAATTCCCGCCCTCGAAGCGGAACTTGTCGCAGCCCAGCAGGCTGAGAACACCGCCTCCGAAGAGTCCATGGTCTCTGAAGAAGTGACCGCCGACGACATCGCCGAGGTGATCTCCTCCTGGACCGGCATTCCCGCCGGGCGTATGCTCCAGGGCGAATCAGAGAAGCTCCTACACATGGAAGACGAACTGGGCAAGCGCCTCATCGGCCAGCGTCAAGCCGTCACCGCCGTTGCCGATGCCGTCCGCCGTTCCCGCGCCGGAATTTCCGACCCCGACCGACCCATCGGCTCCTTCCTCTTCCTAGGCCCCACCGGCGTCGGTAAAACTGAGCTGGCCAAGGCCCTGGCTGAGTTCCAGTTCGACGACGAGCGCGCCCTAGTGCGTATCGACATGAGCGAATACGCCGAAAAGCACGCCGTCGCCCGCCTGGTCGGTGCCCCTCCCGGCTACGTCGGCTACGAAGAGGGCGGCCAGCTCACCGAAGCCGTACGCCGTCGCCCCTACTCAGTTGTGCTGCTCGATGAAGTCGAAAAGGCCCACCCCGAGGTCTTCGACATCCTGCTCCAGGTGCTCGATGATGGCCGCCTAACCGACGGTCAGGGCCGCACCGTGGACTTCCGCAACGTCATCTTGATTCTGACTTCCAACCTGGGATCCCAGTTCCTGATTGACCAGAACCTCGAAGAGGAAGCCCGCAAGAGTGCAGTCATGGCCACCGTCAACGCCAGCTTCAAGCCGGAGTTCCTCAACCGCCTGGACGAGGTCATTATGTTCGAGCCCCTCTCAGCCGATGATTTGGCCTCTATCGTGGGTCTGCAGATCGCCTCGATGGCTCATCGCCTTGAAGACCGCCGCCTGACCTTGGACGTCACCCCCGCCGCTACCGAGTGGCTGGGCCTTGCTGGCTACGACCCGGCCTACGGCGCCCGTCCGCTCCGTCGCCTCGTGCAGCGCGAAATCGGCGACCGCCTGGCCAAGGGAATCCTGGCCGGTGCTATCAAGGACGGCGACACTGTGCGCGTGGACGTCAACCCCGACGTCGCCGTGGACGGGCTGGTCGTCACTGCCGAGTAAAAACGGGGGAATGACCCTATTGTTTCTCTCTTGACCCTACGGATTATCTCGGGGTCAAGAGAGAAGCGATAGGGTCTTTGTCTTTTAAACTGGAAGAGTGAACCAGACCCAGCCCCGCCCCGCACCCAACACACTCGATACCCGCTTTGCCGGGGCGTCCGCGTCCATCACCGCGCACGCCGATATCGCCGCCACCCACGCAGCGGCCCTGCGCTCCATCGACCGGGTGGTGGCCGAAACGGCCCAGCCCACCGACCCGCAGGTAGCGGCGGACGGTGTCCGGCAGCTGCTGCGCGACGGGCAGGTTCTGGCGCTCACAGGGGCAGGAATCTCCACAGGCTCAGGCATCCCTGACTACCGCGGCCCCGCCGGGTCCCTGCGCAACCACCGCCCCATGACCTACCAGGAATTCCGCTTCGACGAGGTGGCACGGCAACGCTACTGGGCCCGCTCCTTTGTGGGCTGGCGGCAGATGAACCGGGCCCGCCCCAACACCGCCCACTACCTGCTCGCAGACCTCGAAGCCCAGGGGCACCTTGCCGGGCTGATTACCCAAAACGTGGACGGCCTGCACGCCGCAGCCGGGTCCCGTAACGTCCTCCCCCTGCACGGGGACCTCTCTCGCATTGAGTGCCTAGACTGCGGGGCGGACGAGGGTCGTATTTCCCTGGATGCCCGGATTGAAGCCGCCAACCCCGGTTACCTCGAACGCCTTGCCAGCACCACCTTGCAGGTTAACCCCGACGGGGATGCCGATATCGACGCCCGCTTCATCCAGGATTTTCAGATGGTCGGCTGTCTGGCCTGCGGCTCGACCAAGCTCAAACCAGCCGTGGTCTACTTCGGCGAACCCGTTCCACCTGCCCGCAAGCAGGCCGTGAAAGAACTGGGGGAGCGGGCCCGTTCCCTGCTGGTGCTCGGCTCATCTCTGGCCGTGATGAGCTCCTATAAAATCGCCCTCGATTTCGCCCGCGCAGGCAAGCCTATCGCCGTTATCAACCAGGGCCCGGGCCGGGCGGACGCGCGTGCCACCTACCTTTGGCGTGCCGACGTGACCGATGCCCTCTTTGTCCTCACCCGCTAAGAAGTGGGTGAGGCAGCGCAACGGTCTTTAGGGAGCCCTATAGGTCCAATCAGGAGTGCTAAAGTCAAGTTCTCCAAGATGAAGTTTCCAGAGCAAAAGATCTTCTTTATATTTCTGTTCTCTCACCTTACGCTCTGCCTCGGCGCTGGCTAGACTGCTATAAAGAGCAACCGGCGAAGGATGTGAAAACGCTGTATCGGTAAAAGCTCCACCCTGAACTAAAAGCCATAACGGTGCCCCTGCTTCAAGCTGTTGAGAGCTGTCATCGACGGCTATTGTCTCCCAAGAAATATTATATTCCGGGTATTTCTGGCTGATATCGAGTGCAGCTACCTCATCATGGACAACACCTACTAGTGGGTTAAAATCAGAGGTAAAATCACCAATAAAGAGAAGTTGGACTTCAACTGACTTTTTCTCTATAGAAATATGACCCACTTTATTGGACCCCGCAAGCTAAGGTCTTCACCGGAACATTCTTACGTGCATAGTAAGGTTTCCCTTTATGGATAATTGTTCCTGCTGTTGTTCCTGACCAAGCTGTATTGTTGTTGTTCTTGCAAGGGAAAGCAACATTTTGTTGGTAAAGGGAGCGCTGAAACCGGTTAGAACTAGAAGTTGTAGAACCAGCTTTAAGCCACCAAGCATAAAACTTGTAGCGGAGGTCGGTGTCGTGGTGAATACTTTCCACAATCTCGCTACAGGTGGTCTTCGCTTTATAACCCACGGTTTGATAACTGCCTGATTTTCTAAGATGGAGATATTCAATCGAAAGAAGGCAGGGCCCATAGTTCACCCCTGCCGGTGAGCTAAGCCGCTGTGCGGATGATGAGCCCTGTATGGCATCTATATTGCCTGGCTCTGGCAACTCAACATATTCAACGGGTTGGCTTTCGGTGCTGAAATAACTGCTGTCAGAAAGGGAGAATAGTAGGGTGAGTATTTTTTTAGTAAAAAACATGGGGAGATCCTAGAGGAGAGCAAGAGGTAAGTGTTTTAAATCACTCTAGTCTTGTGTTTTTCGATGGTCAATAGGTTTGGATGAATTTTGGGCAAGAGACACACCTGTTGGGTGCTTTCTGGTGAAGGGAACACCTCTGTCGCCTACCTGTAGTGGGCAGATGTCACCGCCGCCGGGGTGGGCTCGTCCTGCCCTTTAATAATGGAGTATGTTCTGTCGGCCAGTGTTTGTGGGCATATCTGACCAACGTGAAGGATTTCAGCCCAGTTGCAGCCCTGCAACCATTCATATCTGAAGACTAAACTCAACACAGGCTAAACACAGACTCTGAGAGAACACTGGTTATCAAGCAAAACAAGACCAGATACACCCCTCGGAGAACCCCGTGAACACCATCATCACAGCAGCCGCCCTCGACCTCGTCGCCATCCTGATTCTGTGCGGCATGTACGTGACCCGCCACCGCCGCCGCGACCTCGTGGTCTCTTACATCATCATCAACGTGGGTGTCTTCGCCGTCACCGTCGCCCCTGGCTAACGCCGACGCCACCAGCGCGGGCATGGGCATGGGCCTCTTCGGCGTACTGTCCATCATCCGCCTACGCTCCACCGAGCTCGACCAGCGCGAAGTCGCCTACTACTTCGCAGCGCTCGCCTTGGGCCTGCTCATGGGTATCGGCCTCGAACCTATCGGCCTGGCTATCGGCCTCTCAGCCCTGCTACTGGCCATCATGTTCGTGGTGGACCACTCCAAGCTCATGACCACCCTGCGCAGCCAGACCATCATCGTCGACCGTGCCATCAGCGACGAAGAAGAACTCAAGGCCTACCTCTCAACCCAGCTGGGCTACAGCATTGAGAACGCTACCATCGCCGAGCTTGACCTGATCAACGACAAGACCATCGCCAACATCCGCTACACCGTGGGGGGCTCCAAGAAGACTCTGCCCGCCACCACTGGCTCCCTCACCAGCGTGCGCTAGGGGAGAGGCAGACTATTGACAACAGCCCGAACAGAGCATGACAGAAAGACCACCATGACTGCTACAGCCTTCACCCAGAACACCGCCACCCTGGTCCCGGCCCACTGGCCCGGCATCAGCCTGGACGAACTGAACGTCAAAGCAGCCATGCAGACCCGCGTCGACCGCAAGTACATCGTCGACGGCCTCTACGCCGCAGCGGTACTTTCCAACCTGCCCGCCGATGCGTCCGTCCTCGAAATCAACGGCGAACGCGATTTCGCCTACGACTCGGTCTACTTCGACACCGAAAACCTCGACTCCTACAAGCTAGCTGCCACCGGCCGCCGCAACCGCTACAAGATCCGCACCCGCTCCTACGTAGACACCGGCGCCACCTTCCTCGAAGTCAAAACCGAGGGCGCCCGGGCGGTCACCGTCAAGGAACGCATCCCCTACCCCGCCGCAGACCGGGCCTACCTCAACGCCGCAGGCCGCGACTACGTCGAAGAATCCCTACGCGGCCTCATCGACGCCCCGGCCACCGCCTTCGAGCCCATCCTGACCACCGCCTACCGCCGCACCACCGTGCTGCTCCCGGCGTCCGAACACAACCCGGTCGACTCCCGCATGACCATCGACACCCACCTGACCTGGACCCCCATGAGCGAACGAGCCTTAGGGCCCCACTCCCAGTACGAAGTCGGCACCGACTACACCGCAGCCGGCATGGTCATCATCGAAACCAAGTCAGGCTCCGCCCCCTCTGTAGCAGACAAGCACCTGTGGCGGGCCGGCATCCGCCCCTCAAAGATTTCAAAGTTCGCCACCGGCATGGCAGCCCTCAACCCCGATCTGCCCTCCAACAAGTGGAACCGAACCATCGCCCGCAACATGTACCTGCAGCCGGTCGAAGCCGAAGCCCGCTTCTCTGCCCTGGCCAACTAGCCCCACAAACTTTCCACAAACCAAGACCAGAAAACAAAAGGAAAAACCCATGAAGATGCCCGCAACCCTCACCAAAGCCCTGACCTCCGTAGCCCTGGTCGGCACCCTGGCCCTGGCAGGCTGCTCCGCAGGAACCACCGCAAGCTCCAGCGCTTCAACCACCACCACCTCATCAAGCTCAGCTGCGGCAACCGCTGTAGCGACCGCGTCCGGAACCACCGTAGCCTCCGTGATCAGCTACGACACCCACTATGACGCAGACGACCTCACCTGGGATGCCTCAACCGAAGTCACCATCGACCTCTCCAACCCCACCGCCACCGACGGCGTCACCGTTGAAAACGGCGTCATCACCATCACCGCCGCCGGTAACTACCGCCTCACCGGCACCCTGACCGACGGGCAGGTTGTGGTCGCCGCCGGTGACGAGGACGTCGTACGCCTGATCCTCGATAACGCCTCCATCACCAACAGCGACGGGGCCGCCATCGACGCCGAAAGCGCCAACGAAACCATCATCTACACTGAAGCTGGTACCACTAACACCGTCACCGACGGCTTCACCTACGCAGCTACCGGCGAAGAAGACCCCGATGCCGCCCTCTACGCCCGCACCGACCTAACCCTGGCCGGTGAAGGCACCCTGACCGTCACCGGCAACTATGGCGACGGCATCGCCAGCGGCGACGGCCTCACTATCGCAGGCGGCACCATCAAGGTCACCGCCGCAGATGACGGCATCAAGGGTAAGGACTACGTCGATATTCTCGGCGGCATCATCGAGGTCACCGCCACCAGCGACGGTATCAAGGCAACCAACGACACCGACGCCGAACGCGGCTGGGTACGCCTGCTGGATGGCACCGTCACCATCAGTGCAGGTGACGACGGCTTCAAGTCAGAACGCGAACTTGAAATCGCCGGTGGCACCCTGACCATCGAAGAATCGGTCGAAGCAATCGAGGGCCAGTACCTGACCATCAGTGGCGGCGTCACTAACGCCACTAGCTCCGATGACGGTATCAACGCCACGATCCCCTCCACCACTGCGACCACTACCTTCGGCGGTATGAACCAGGCGGTTGACGCATTCATCTCCATCACCGGCGGCGAGCTTACCCTGAATGTTGAGGGCGACGGGTTAGACTCCAACGGCACCGCTGAAATTTTTGGCGGCACCGTCATCGTCAACGGTCCCTCCACCGGCGGCAATGCTGCAACCGACGCCACAGGTGGCCTGACCATCACCGGTGGCACCCTAATCCAGGGCGACCGCGGCGACATGTTCGAGGGCATGGAAGGCGCCTATGCCCAGTTCTCTGCCAGCGTCTCATCGGGTGACACCGTAACCGTTACTAACTCCAGCGGTGAGGTTGTAGCTGAATACACCTCAACCAAGACCATCTCCCAGGTAGTTGTCGCCGGTAGCTCCGTCACCGAGGGTGAAACCTACACCATTAGCGTCAACGGCTCAGAGGCCGGTACCGCTACCGCAACCTCCGGTGCTGCCGCAGGTGGTATGGGTGGCTTCGGCCGCCGCCCCTAAAGCCCCACAGACTCAGCCGGCGATAGTGACACTCGCAGCCTAGACCTTCGCCGGCTGCCCTACCGCTCCGCGTTACCTCTTTCTGGTCGAGTGACGCGGAGCTTCTCTTTGCCAGAGAGGAGCTATATGACATAAAACGACCGTTCTCTATATTTTTGTGGTTTTTAGCAGTTTCTTACATCTCATGTGGCGAACAGGCAAGCAAAGACGCGCAAAAACATGTACCCTTAGATACAGACAAAAACTGAAAGTTTTTCTGGCACACCCCTGCGCGCACGCGGGTGGCCAGATACGAGCGATAAAGAGGGGGTCTCGCCATGGGGCGCGGCCGTCAGAAGGCTAAAGCAACTCGGCAGGCACGGGAGATGAAGTACTTCAGCCCCGACACCGACTACACTGCACTTGAGCGGGAGCTCAGCAAGAATGCTGGCTCTCAGTCTAAGTCGTCTGGTTATCAGTACGATGATGAGGGCGACTACTCGGAATACGCAGATAAGTACGCCGACGATTATCAGGAGAAGTAACCCGCGTAGCACCACGCGGGTTCTTCCCGTCTCTTTTTCTAGCCCGCCACCGCCCGCAGGTGGCGGGCTTTTGCATGGGCGGGACGCGGACGTCAGCGCTCGGCCTTCGCTAACAATCAGTTCGGCCTGAACGCCGTTGACCTGCCCAGCATCACCTACGCAGACCCCAACCACCGCTGGGGCCTGGCCCCCTTCCACTACACCCCTGATGTGTACCGGCACGTTATCGATCAGCTCCGCGCTGAAGGCTATCGGGTTTAACCTAAACGTTAGAGAAAAACGAAAACCTGCACCCCGGTCTTTCTCCACATGAAAGTGGCGCTGATCGCCATATGTAATGCTCTGAGCACTACATATGGCAACCAGCGCCACAGTCAGAAGGGGAGCTCCTTAGACCCGGCTACGAGCCCCGGAAGATACTACGACGTAAGCCCTACTGACTTGTAGGAGCCCAGCAGCACCGCCGCGCCGCCGTCCACACCCTTAGCGCCCTGCACGTAGTCGGGGTTGCTCTTGTGCTCGCCAGAATCCTTCTGCACGGTACCCAGCACCCACGAGGGCAGGCCGCGCTTATTTAGGCGCTCAACAGCCGCATCGGCAACGGAGGGGTCAACCACAGCAATCATGCCCACACCCAGGTTCAGGGTGCGTTCCAGATCGGCCTGGGGAACAGAACCCAGCTCACCAATCAGCTTGAAGATAGCGGGAATCTCCCAGGTCGAACGCTCCACCACACCCACAGTGCCCACCGGCAGCACGCGGGCCAGGTTAGCGGCCAGACCGCCACCGGTCACATGCGAGAAGCCGCGCACCCCCGAACCGGTCTGGCCGTCCTCACCGTTTACGGGGAAAGCCTCAATCAAATCCAGGCAGTCAGCGGTGTAAATGCGGGTGGGCTCCAGCAGCTCCTCACCCAGGGTACGGCCCAGCTCAGCCACCTCACGCTCGTACTCCCAGCCAGCAACCGACAGCACCTTACGCACCAGGGAGTAGCCGTTGGAGTGAATACCGCTCGATGCCATAGCAATCAGCACATCGCCCTCGCGCACACGGTCGGGCCCCAACAGCTCGTCAGCTTCAACGATGCCGGTAGCAGCACCTGCCACGTCGTACTCGTCCTCAGCCAGCAGCCCGGGGTGCTCAGCGGTTTCACCACCCACCAGGGCGGTGCCAGCCAGGGAGCAGCCCTCAGCCACACCGCGCACAATATCGGCAATGCGCTCGGGCACCACCTTGCCGGTGGCAATATAGTCGGTCATAAAGAGGGGGCGGGCACCGGTTACAACGATATCGTCGACAACCATACCCACCAGGTCATGGCCAATGGTGTGGTGGATATCGAGCTTCTGGGCAATTGCCACCTTGGTGCCCACACCATCGGTGGAGGTCGCCAGGTAGGGCTTGCGGTAATCCTTGAGCACAGACAGGTCAAAGAGGCCAGCAAAGCCACCCACGCCGCCAACCACACCGGCCCCGTGAGTTGCCTTGACGGCGTCCTTCATCAGCTCAACAGCGCGGTCGCCCGCCTCAACATCTACACCAGCCGAAGCGTAGGTAACTGCGTTCTGGTTCTCGCTCATTTAGCGGGCCTCTCGGTCAGTGCCGGTAGAATCGGCAGGAATCGTATCTTGGGGAAGGACTAAGTCTTCAAGGTCTGAATCGGGGCCAGGCTCACAAGAGCCGGTGCCCGATGATGCCGCCGGGACACCATCAAACTTGTGTTCCAGCGCCTCGGTACCGGGGCGGGTTTCGATAGACACCGCCTTGGCCCTAGAAGGCTTATGGGCAACAGGACGCTCCACCGTCACCTCAGCTGCGGTACCGGCCAGCGGGCCCCCCTTGGAACCATCAAAGATGGACTTGCCACGGCGGTCTTCGCTGGGCAGCTCGATGGGGTACTTGCCGGTAAAGCAGGCGGTGCACAGGCGCTCGCGCGGCTGCTCGGTAGCGGCAATCATACCCTCTTCTGAGATGAAGCCCAGGGAATCTGCGCCCAGCGATTTACCAATCTCTTCAATGGTCAGGCCGTTAGCAATCAGTTCGGAGCGCGAGGCAAAGTCAATGCCGTAGAAGCAGGGCCACTTGACCGGCGGGGACGAAATCCGCACGTGGACCTCTTTCGCACCTGCCTCTCGCAGCATCCGCACCAGGGCACGCTGGGTGTTGCCGCGAACGATAGAATCATCAATCACGACCAGGCGCTTACCCTCCACTACGGAGCGCAGGGGGTTGAGCTTGAGCCTAATGCCCAGCTGGCGGATGGTCTGTGAAGGCTGAATAAAGGTACGGCCCACATAGGCGTTCTTTACCAGGCCGTTACCGAAGGGAATGCCCGACTCCTCGGCGTAACCAATCGCCGCCGGGGTACCGGACTCGGGAGTGGGCATAACCAGGTCAGCCTCTACATGGTGCTCACGAGCCAGCTGACGCCCCATCTCAACACGGGACTCGTAGACACTGCGGCCCGAAATCGTGGTATCGGGGCGAGCCAGGTAGACGTACTCAAAGACGCAACCGGCAGGCCTGGCTTTAGCGAAGCGCTGGGACCGCAGGCCGTCCTCGTCGATAGTGATGAACTCACCGGGCTCAACCTCCCGCACGAAGGAGGCACCGACGATGTCGAGAGCGGCGGTTTCTGAGGCGATCACCCAGCCGCGGTCAAGACGGCCCAAGACCAGCGGACGCACGCCCTGGGGGTCGCGCGCAGCGTAGAGGGTGTGCTCGTCCATGAAGACCAGGCAGAAAGCACCTGAGAGGGTGGGGAGCAGATCGAGGGCGGCCTCTTCGAGGCTGTCAAAGTCGTGGTCCTTGAGCAGGGCAGTGACCAGGGCGGTGTCGGTGGTGTTGCCCTGGGCAAGCTCACCGCGCTCGGGGCGCTTACCGCCGTTCTTAGCCAGCAGGCGGTCGTAGAGGTCAGCCGAGTTAACCAGGTTGCCGTTATGGGCTAGGGCGAGCGTGCCGTGGGGGGTGTCGCCCAGGGTCGGCTGCGCGTTCTGCCAAATGTTGCCACCGGTGGTGGAGTAGCGGCAGTGACCCACTGCCATATGGCCGCTCATTGAGTTGAGGGTGGCCTCATCAAACACCTGGGATACCAGGCCAATATCTTTGTAGACATTCAGATGTTTGCCGTCGCTGGTGGCGATACCGGCTGACTCCTGGCCACGGTGCTGCAGAGCATAGAGGCCGTAGTAGGTGAGCTTAGCGATATCTTCGCCGGGGGCCCATACACCGAAGACGCCGCATTCGTCTTTAGGGCCGTGATCAACGAGGTCAAGGTCGAAGGATAGTTTTCCATCAGGACGAGCCAAGGTGGTTTTCCGTCTCTTGTTGTGGGGTGGTTATCTCGCCGTGCAGCGTGGGGTAGCGCATGTGAGCGAGCGAACATATCAAGTGTACCTGCCCGATACGCTACTGATAAGTAAAGCCCACCGTGTGAACGTTTCTGCTCACGGGCGGGCTTGGCTTAGTTTCGCTGGCTTACAGCTCGGTAGGTGGTGGTGCGCTTGGCAGAGCGCCTATCGAGGAGCAGGGCCACTACGATGGCAGCGGCGGTGCACAGAGCCCCGAAGATAACAGCCATCACGCCGTAGATTGCGCCGAAAGTATAGCTGGGGTTCTCCGGGCCGAAGGCGGTGACAAGGAAAGCCACAATGAGGCCGATGAGCAGGCCGGTAATAGCAAAAGCCGGCAAAGAGGGGGCACGGCGCACCGTCAGGTTGGCACGGTCAGGCGCGGACGCCGGGGCAAAATGCTGGCCGGGGGCTGCCTGCTTCTCAACCTCGGTGAGAGGAGCAGCAGGTTCGGTGGGGCGACGGAATCTCGACAGGATGCTCATAACTACTAACCTTACCAAGGCTAGGTTTATAAATCGTCTGTGGTCTGTGCTAACTCTAAAGCATGGAGAGACGTATACCTTTGACTTTGTGTATAGGCGCTTCCTCGACCGTGACGCTCGTGTTTGATGGGATGGCTAAGGGTTCGGTGCTCACCATGGGGAGGTTTTTCGTTGGGCGATGAAAGGATAAATACCTGATAACGGCCGCCATCCCAGCCAGCAGCTCGAGCAGCCATGATAGCGTTGCCAAGTTTGCGTTCATTTCGGTTGTTGCTTGCCATGAGCTGCTCCGCGTGTTCTTCGGTCCACAGCACATCATCACGTTTAAATTTAATCCGGGCTATTTCAGGCTTAATCTCTTTTTCAGAGTAAAAGGCCATATAGTTGACGTCTTTGAAGGACCTTCCTGCCTGACACACGTAAATATGGTGGTCGCAGTAAAGAGGCCAAGCATCTTTCCCCGCTACTACAACGGTGTCTTCTGAGCTTACGGGCTTTTCTGCGTAGATAGCATGCACTCTCGATACAGATCGCATCCAGTTCTCGAACTGTGGGTCAATGTACCCAGCCAATTTAAAGATTCTTGTAACTTCAAAGAGAATGTCCGTATTAAGTAGAGAATCGTGGTGGGCAATCCTATTTCTAAATTTCCTTACAGCTTCCAACTCGACAGCGACAGACTTACGTTTCCCTTGATACGCATACGGAAATGCTTTATGCAGGCACTTTTTCCATAACTCATCGTATTTGCTTCCCAGTAGCCCGGACCAGAAGCCAAAAGAAAGAGATGCTGAAATCTGATCCCGGTTATTTTGATGTACTTCAGGAAGCCGGTTCCGCCCTGTTGCTATCATTTCAGCAATGTGATGATTGATGAGTGGCTGTGAAAAAATCCACGGGACGCTTGAGGGGCTCTGTTCGTGGTATTCCCTGAGGGCCTTATCTATGGAATTACGCACCCCTACTTCAAGGTAGGCAATCAGCTCAAAGCAGGTGCTCGCCATGCGATGGATCCAGGCGTAAAGTTCCAGCGCTTCTGGAGCTGAAGCTGTTTGTGCTCTGTAAGGCGAGAGACGTGGTTCGGAGAGAAGCTCCAAAATTTTTGTAATGTCCATCTCATTTTTATCCGACATGTGTTCATGCTAGCATGAGTGTGAACGCCCCGGTGCGGCCTCTGCCTTGAGTAAGCTCCCGGGGCTTTTATTTTTAAAGAAGTGGCAGATAGTCGCTCAGATCTGCCCGTAACCCGGACGCCGAAATCGCGGGGGCGGCACTCTGCCAGCTGGCATAACCCAGCGCTATAGCGCACCAGGTCAGCGGGTCTGTTTCAACAACGTTGGGCGGGGTGCCGCGGGTATGCCGCGGCCCGGCGATACACTGGGTCACACCCATCGGTGGTACCCGCACCTCCACAGAATTCCCCGGGGCAAGGGTCGCCAGCTCTTCGAGTAGAAAACGGACGGACGCCGCCCTCACGTTCCGGGGCAGGGCAGCGAAAGCCGCCGCGCGGGCGTCCTCACCCTCTGTACTCTCAAAAACCTGCCGTACCTGGGCAAGAGCGGCGAGGCCGTCCGCCTCGGTAACCTTGCGGCGAATCGCCATTAGAGGATCCCCTCAAAAGCCGCACCGAGCTCGATAGAACCCACGGGCTGCCCACCACCGGTGATGGGGAAGGTTGTGGCCGCAACCGCCCGGTCAGCGACCCCGCCCTCAAGAAAACCAGCGGCCTGGAGTGCCCGCACCGCTACCAGGGAAGCAGCCCTGTTAGAGCCGTCAAGCATCTTCAGCGCCACCGATGTGCCAGAGCGCAATCCAATAGCCAGCACCCCCTCAGCCCCGCGCTTGACCACAGCGTCGAGGGTCTCAGCTAGCACCGTATCGGAGCCGCCGGGCGCATGGACGTACTCGGGGTAGTCCACCATAGCTGTTGCGACGGTGGCTGCGCGGGCATCAGCTGTGATGTTCTCAACCGCCGATCCCAGAGTGGAATAGGCTCGGGCAAGGCCCACCAGCGAGGTCGCAGCAACAGGGGCACCGCACCCGTCAACGGTTACATGCTGGGGAGCTTCACCCGTGAACTCCTCAATAGTCTGAAGTACCAGCTCCTGCAGGGGGTGGTACGGGTCGGTGTAGTTATCTGTCGACCAGCCCGACTTCACACAGCCCCACAGAAAGGCCGCGTGCTTACCGGAACAGTTAAAAGCCAGGCGCTGCTTGTCGTGACCAGCCCTTACCAGGGCGTGGTAACTGGGCTCATCAGCAGGCCAGGCAGGCGGGCAGAGCAGGGCATCGGCGGTCAACCCTGCCTCAGCCAGCACCGACTGGGCAACCTTCATATGCTCAAAGGAACCGGTATGGGAACCGGCAGCCAGCGCAATCTGGGCCCCCTGTAGCTCAGCCCCCGCGTTCATTGACGCAATAGCCTGCAGGGGTTTGAGCGCCGAACGGGCATAGATTAGAGCCTCGGGGGTTCCCAGGCTCAGGGCGGTAGAACCGTCGGATGCCAGTACGACCAGCGACCCCACATGGCGGGACTCGATAAAGTCACCACGGGTAACGACGGCCAGCTCTGCTGCCTGCTGCGCGGTAAAAGTCTGCATGCCCACCAGTCTACTGGGTAGCCACTAGTGCTGAAACGAGCAAGGCCCGCACTTATTCTGATTCATCCGCAACTAGTTGCGGGTTTTTCAGAATAAGTGCGGGCATCTACCGACTGGCCGTGCGAGGTTAGCTGGGTGCGGCGTCCTCGCTACTGCTCTTTCTGCTGCTCAGAGAGAGCCTTGAGGGCCTCGCGGGCCTCGCGGGCAGCTCGCTGAGCCTCAACCTGGGCCTCGTCTGCCGCTGCTAGAGCCTGGTCGGCAGCAATCACAGCGGCCTGGGCCAGAGCACGCGTGGACTCGACCGCCACAACCTGGGTGGGGCTGACCGGACGCTCCGGGGCGGACGCCGGTTGCTGGGCGGGTGCTGGGGTCGCCTCTTCCTCGTGTGCACGGGCTTCGAGCTTGGTCCCCTCAACGTCCAGGTCGGGGAGCAGGCGGTTGAGCCAGGCGGGGAGCCACCAGGCCTTTTCACCCAGCAGGTGCATGAGCGCCGGAATCAGGGTCATACGAACGACGAAGGCGTCCAGCAGAACACCGACCGCCAGCACGAAGCCGATGGAGGCAATCATGGGGTCACCGGAGAAGACGAAGCCAATAAAGACACCGGCCATAATCAGGGCGGCTGCGGTGACCACGCGGGCACCGTAATGGTAGCCCACCACAACCGAGGTCTTAGCCCCGCGACCGTGTGAGTAGGCCTCTCGCATGCCCGAGACCAGGAAGAGCTGGTAGTCCATGGCCAGGCCGAAGAGAATACCCACCGCCAGAATCGGCAGGAAGGCAAGCAGCGGGCCGGGGGTTGAAACGTTGAAGAGCTCAGCGGCCCAGCCCCACTGGAACACAGCCGTGGTTGCGCCAAGCGCCGCCAGTAGGGAGAAGAGGAAGCCCAGGGTCGCGGTGACCGGCACCAGAATGGAGCGGAAAACCAGAATCAGAACCAGCAGCGACAGGCCCATGACCAGCGCAACATATACCGGCAGAACCTCAGCCAGGTTCTGGGCGATATCAACGGCCATCGCGGTCTGGCCGGTGACGCCGAAGGTCACCTCCCCGTTCTCGGTTGAGACGGTCATATCACGCAGGGCGTGCACCAGGTCGGTGGTTGACTGGGCGTTGGGGCCATCGCCAGGAATTACCTGGTAGAGCAGGGCGGTGTTATCGTCAGAGATCATGGCGGGAATGACGGCTGAAACGTCGCTCTGATTCAGAAGATCCTGGCCCACCTCAACCTGCAGAGCCTTGGCCTGTTCCGCGGTGGTTCCCTCGGGCAGGCGGGCTGCTACCACGATGGGACCGTTCTGCCCCTCACCAAACTTGTCGGCAATCGTGGTGTACGAGATGTAGGCAGCTGAATCCGTGGTTTGTGAGGCACCGGTCGGCAGGCCCAAGCGCATATCGGTCACCGGCAGGGCGACAGCACCCAGAGCCAGCACCACAGCGGCAACGGTGGCAATCGGCTTCTTCAAGATCAGGCCGATCCAGCCGCGGCGGGCCTCCTCATGGTCAGCCGCCGCCTGCTTAGCGTCTGCTCGAATGGAAGCCGCCTGTGCGTCGTCCTCGCTGGCAGCCTGCGCACCAGCCGCAATTTTCGCCCGCTGCTTTTTACTCAGGACGCGCTCACCCAGCAGAGACATCACAGCGGGGGAGAGGGTGGTGGCTACCGCCACGGCAACAGCAACCGCAAAGGCACCGGCGTTACCCATGACGCCCAAGAAGGGGATGCCCACGACGTTCAGACCCAGCAGGGCGATGATAACGGTGGTACCGGCGAAGAAGACCGCGCCGCCGGAGGTTCCGGTGGCCAGGGCGATGGAATCCTTCACGTTCATTCCCTTAGCCAGGTTGGTGCGGTGGCGGTTCAGAATGAAGAGGGTGTAATCGATACCCACAGCCAGGCCCAGCATGGTACCCAGGGTAGGGGTGGTGGAAGTCATCTCGATGACGCTCGAGAGCGACAGGACGGCCAGGGCCGAGGTGCCCACGCCAATAATCGCCATGATAATCGGCAGCCCGGCAGCCACCAGGGTGCCCAGCATCAGGAAGAGGACGATAAAGGCAATGCCGATACCGATAGCCTCAGCGGTCGCATTCATTTTGGGCTCAACACCCTGCATGTACTGGTCGTAGGTAACGGTCAGGCCGCTATCGGAAAGCACGTTGAGCTTCTGCTGGGTTTCTTCGAGAGTTTCCGCCGGGATAGAGCCGGTCTCGGCATCGAAGGTAACGGAGATAAGAGCCGTGGAGTTATCCTCAGAAATCGCCACACCGCTCTGGGACATTTCGAGCAGGGAAGCGTTCTGCTCAAGGGTGCTCTTACCGTTCTCTAACTGGGAACGGGAATCTTCAAGCTGGGCAAGGCCAGATTCATAGTCGGCTCGACCCTGATCAAGCTGGGCCTGAGCCTCTTCCAGCTGGGTGCGGCCCTGGTTGAGCTGCTCAGTGGTAGCGTCCAGCTGAGCCCGCTGGGCATCAAGCTGGGCCTGCTGGCCGTTGACCTCACCAAAAGCCTCCGGCGGAGCACCTTCACCCTCAAGGCGGCTACGGGCCTCGTTCAGCTGATTCTGGGCGTCCTCAAGCTGGGCGTAGCCCTCATCGAGCTGCTGCTGGCCAGACTCAAGCTCAGCCTTGCGGGAATCAAGCTCGGCCTGCCCCGAATCCAACTGAGCCTTTGCCGCATCAAGCTGGGCCTGGCCGTCCGCAAGCTGCTGCTCGCCCCCGTTCAACTCTGCCTGACCCGCCTCAAGCTGGGTCTGGGCGTCCGCAAGCTGCTGGGCCATAGCGAAGGGGTCGTTGACGGTATCAACACCCTCAACGCCCTCAGCCTCAGCGACGGCGCTGGCGACGGCAGCTTTTTGCTCATCGGTAAAGGCGGAGCCGTCCTCGGTCTGCACGATGGCAGAGCCGGTTCCTGCATTGAGATTCAGGTTGAAGGTATCGGTCAACTCTTCCTGAACCAGCTGCGCCTCGGTACCAGGAATAGTGATGGAATCGGTCAAATCGCCCTTAAAAGAGGCGTAGGCGCCGCCAGCTAGAGCGATCACCAGCGCCCAGATGCCGATAACGGCCCAGGCGCGGCGAGCTGCAAAGCTACCGACTTTATAGAGGAACTCAGACATGGCCTGTCGGTTTCCCTTTCGTGTGGTTGTGTTTTCTCTTAAACGGTCTGGTGGGAGGTAACGCTGCCGTCAGCGGCAAATACCGGGGTTCCGGCTGCTACCTGGTTGAGGGACGCATGAATGTGGGGCACAAACATCTGGGGCTCGATGACTAGCTGCTTGGCGGGCTCTTCAAAAATGTTTTCATCAAGTTCTTGAGCGAACCGCACAAAGGCGAAGACGTAACCCATCAGCAGGTTGTAGGCGAAGAGACCAAGGGCTAGTGACTGGTCGAGTGATAGGTCGGGGTAGAGCTGATCAATCTCGCTACAGAGGGTGTTGCAGATATCGCCCAGGGTGAGGGTGACTTCGCGGGCTACCAGATCAAACTCTTCCTCAACCAGAGCTGTGCCCAGAGTGACAAAGCGGACGAGGTGCTGCTGCACCCTTTCGGTTTCTACTGCCTCGTGGAAGTGTTGCACCAGGGCCTGCGGGAGGTCCTCGATGGCGACTCCCCGGGGGAAGGGAGGCTCGTCGATGCAGGGTTCGAGGTGGGTTGAGAGCTGGTAGGTCAGGGCGTCTTCGAGTTTTTTGAAGTGGTTGAAGACGGTGCGCTCTGAGACCCCTGCGTGCTCTGCGAGGGCCGAGGCTGTTAGGCCTGCTCGCCCGCTGGTGAGCACAAGGCGTTCAGCGGCTGCGGCGATTTTTTGTTTGGACGCTGTCGAGCGGGCCCTGCGCCGGTCGAGGGGAGGGGTGTGTTTCAGCATGTATTTACAGTAACTGCAATATTGCAGGAACTGCAAATAGTTGGGGCGTGGGGTTGGGTGCGACTGCGGGTTGCTGGGCGTGACTGGCGCAAGTCTTCCGCACTTATTCTGATTTACCCGCAACTAGTTGCGGGTAAATCAGAATAAGTGCGGGGAGATGGTGGGATGTGGAAGTTGAGCGGTTTCGACTGTGACCTTCTGTTGCAGATTTTTCCACAGGTTCGATACACGCCTTGACAAGGGTGAACTGAAATTTTCCACAGGTTTGAAAATAGCGCTTGAGTGCTCACCGCTGCTCTGTAACAGTAGTCCCATGCACGACAGAATTGAACGGGTTGCCTCAAAAGTCAAAACATCTCAGCAGCTCAACTTTGAAGGGCTGAGTAAAAACCTCATCGGCGCCATGCACCGGCGGGGCGAACTCATCAGGCTGACGCGGGGCGTCTATGTTTCAGCTGCAGAAGGCCGGCAGTTCACGCCCGAGGAGCGGTGTATCGCCGTGACGATAGCGCTCGCGATGTCGCATCGGCAGGCGGTACTCAGCCACGCATCTGCTGCGCTGATGTGGGGTGCTCCGCTCTTCGGGCTGCCCGCAAAGGTTGAGCTGTCTCTTCCCCGTTCTAACCACCGACACCATAGCCAGGTCAGATACCATAGCTCTCGGTCAGATGTGTGCGAGCTAGCTCGTGCGGTAGCTGGTTTTTCGGTCACAGACCCGCTGACCACGATTCTCGACTGTGCTCGAACCTTACCTGTAGTTCAGGCCCTGGCAGTTACAGACTATTTTCTGCACCATGCCCATGTAGGTTATCGCGATGTTCATGCCCAGCTTATGGGCGCTCGCGGTTACGGGAAGAGCAGCTTTTCCCTGATTGCTGAGTCGATGAGTGCTTTGACTGAATCCCCGCTTGAATCGCTGGCAATGCTCAGGATCGTGCAGTCCAAACTCGAACGCCCTCGTCAGCAGCTGGAGATAAGAGCGCACGATGGCAGGGTGCACCGTTCAGATTTTGCCTGGGAAACTCTGAAGCTCCTGTTAGAGGTTGATGGCTTACATAAGTACTACGGTGCCTACCGCCCGACAGAGGAGCAGCTACGCAGGGATGCCCTGCGCCAGCGTTCGCTTGAACTTATGGGCTGGACGGTCGTTCGAGCCACCTGGGACGACCTCATGAACAGGTCGCAGGTTGTAATCCAGCGCCTCATGCATAGTGGGGTGCGGAAGTTGGAACGGTGATTATCGAGACTTCTCCGCATTTATTCTGAAAACACCGCAACTAGTTGCGGGTAAATCAGAATAAATGCGGAAAGGTTTATGAGCCGGGGCGGGCGTCCGCAAAAATCTATCGGCAAAACAGCTCAAACTGCGGTAAAAACTTCATCAAATCGTGACCTTGCCGGTAGCCTAAAAGAATGAAGGTTTTGGTACTGGGCCCCGGCGGTCGTGAACACGCAATTATCCGAGCACTCCTGAAAGACCCAGCCGTTACCGAGGTGCACTCGGCCCCCGGCAACGCGGGTATCGCCCAGGACGTCCCCGTGCACGCTATCGATGCAAATAACCCCGAGGCAGCCCTTGCGCTAGCCACCGAACTGGCCGCTGATCTGGTTGTCATTGGCCCCGAAGCGCCCCTGGTCGCAGGCGTCTCGGACACCCTGCGCGATGCTGGGTTCGCCGTTTTCGGCCCTTCCAAGCCCGCTGCCCTGCTCGAAGGGTCCAAGGCATTTGCCAAGGAAGTCATGGCCAGCGCCAATGTACCCACCGCTATGGCTAAGGTCGCCACCAACCGCGAAGAAGCTGAAACCGCTCTCGCTACTTTCGGCGCCCCTTACGTCGTGAAAGACGACGGCCTGGCTGCCGGTAAGGGCGTCGTCGTCACCGAAGATTTCGATGCAGCCCTAGCCCACGCTGAATCCTGCTTCGCAGCTGGCGGCAGTGTCGTCATCGAAGAATACCTGGACGGCCCCGAAGTTTCCCTCTTCGTGATCTCAGACGGCAGCACTTGCCTGCCCCTCTCGCCGGCCCAGGACTTCAAGCGTATTTTCGACAACGACGAGGGCCCCAACACCGGTGGTATGGGTGCCTACACCCCCCTGCCCTGGCTACCTGAAGGTTTCGTCGAAGATGTCATTGAGCGCGTAGCTCAGCCCACCGTTGATGAAATGGCCCGCCGCGGCACACCCTTTGTGGGCGTGCTCTACTGCGGTCTGGCAGCTACCTCCCGCGGCATCCGCGTGATCGAATTCAACGCCCGTTTTGGCGACCCCGAAACCCAGGCTGTTCTGGCCCGCCTGCGCACCCCGCTCGGCGGCGTCCTTCTGGCAGCGGCCAAGGGCGAACTGCCCACCGACCTTGCTCTTGACTGGGACCCCCGCACCGCCGTTGACGTGGTCATGGCAGCAGAGAACTACCCCGACACTCCCCGCAAGGGCGATGCCATCACCGGCCTGAACGCCGCCAACCAGCGCGAGAACGTGCACGTTGACCACGCAGGCACCGCCTTCGACGGTGAAGAGATCGTCACCGCCGGTGGCCGTGTGCTGGCTGTCGTCGCCCTGGGCGAGAACCTCATCGAAGCCCGCGAGGCCGCCTACGCCGGCGTGCGCGACATTGCCTGGAAGGGCGCCCAGTACCGTTCAGACATTGCGCTCGCTGCCGCCGAGAATCGTATTCAGATTCCCACCCAGAACTAACCTCCTGTGACTGCCCACCGCACCCGAGTGGGCAGTCACTTTTATCATTACCCCACACCCCACCTGCACACCCTCAGGAGAAGAGCATGAGCTATACCCCCGTAGACATTCCCGGCTGGAAGCACGTGTATTCCGGCAAGGTCCGTGACCTCTACATCCCCGACGAGGACACCCAGGACGTCACCGGCCTGAACGTGAAGGACGACGCCGAACTGCGGGCCGGCTCCGTGATGGTGGTTGCCACCGACCGTATCAGCGCCTTCGATCAGGTGCTTCCCACCGAGATTCCCGATAAGGGCAAGATTCTGACCCAGATGTCCCTCTGGTGGTTTGAGCAGCTCAAGGGCGTGCCCAACCATGTGCTGTCTACCGACGTGCCCGAGGTGGTGGCTGGCCGCGCCATGATCTGTAAGTCTCTGAACATGTTCCCGGTTGAGTGCATCGTGCGTGGCTACCTGACCGGCTCCGGTCTGGCTTCTTATCGCAAGACCGGTAAGGTCAACGAGTTTGAGCTGCCCGCCGGTCTGGTGGACGGCTCCCGCCTGGAGCCTGCCCTCTTCACACCCACCGGCAAGGCAGAGGTGGGGGAGCACGACGAGCCCATCACCCGTGAAGAGCTCGACGCTGAAGTGGGAGAGGCTATCGCCGACCGCCTGCAGGAACTGGCCCTCTACGTCTACGAGACCGCTGAGAAGATTGCCCGTGAGCGCAGCATCATTCTGGCTGACACCAAGATTGAGTTCGGTACCGACTCCTACCGTGGCGAAATCACCCTGGGGGATGAGGTACTGACCCCCGATTCATCGCGTTTCTGGGATGCCAACGACTACGAGCCCGGCCGCGCCCAGGCGTCCTTTGATAAGCAGTACGTGCGTGACTGGCTCAAGAGCGAGGAGTCGGGCTGGGACGGTACCGGCCCCGTGCCCGAGCTTCCCGCCGAGGTCGTGGAGAAGACCCGTACCCGCTATGTTGAGGCCTACGAGCGTCTGACCGGGCAGAAGTTCGAGGCTTAGACCTGCGTATCGCGTACCTTCTGGTGGTACTCGTAGTGGGCGGCTCCGATTTCTGAGAGGGCGTAGAACCAACGAATGTGCTCAGCGACTGTTCGCTGGGCACGTTCTGCATCTCCAGCAATAACCGCCGCGTAGATGGCCCGGTGCTGGTCTTGCAGTTCCCGTTTGGTTGCCTCCCAGTCGTTGAGGTAGGGTACGGCTTCTTGCACGTAGCCTACGGTTGCTAGGTGTAGGGAGTCGATGACGGTGTCCATCACGATATTCCCGCCGAGCGACGATATTTCGTAGTGGAAGCGGGTATCGCAGAAGTGGAAGCGGTCGTCGCTAATATCTGCGTGGTCCATTTCTTCGAGGTAGCTCCGGGCTGTGGCGAGGGACGCGACGTGTTCGGGCTGGTGGGCTACATCGGCGGCGCGGGCGGCGGCTTCGCCTTCGAGTAGGACGCGGGTGCTCACGATGTCTGCTACCGGCAGGGTGCGGGTGGCGATGTGCATGCGCAGGGCCCAGCCGAGGGCGTCCGAGGGTTCCGAGACCACGACAGCGCCGGCCTTGGGCCCTGAACCCACCCCCGACCGAATGAGCCCCACTGCGGAGAGAACGCGCAGGGCTTCGCGCACCGAGGCCCGAGAGATACCGTATTCCTCTGCCAGGGAGCGTTCACCGGGCAGGCGGTCGCCGACGCGCAGCTGGCCGTGGCGCAACCGGTGTTCGATGGACTCGAGCAGGGCGGTATAGGTGGGCTCTTTTTCTTTCACGCGCTGTCTTTCAGATTGAGAGGTAACTAGAGAGGGGATAGGTGAGGCAGGCTCGCAGCGAAGCTGCGAGAGGGGCGGCAGGGAGCGTGAGCCTGGCATACCTTCTGGATAAACCTCATAGACAAGGTATAGGCAAGGGCGGTGCAGTTCCAACGTATGTTACGTGGGACTGCACCGCCCTGTGTGTGCCTAGCTCATAGGTGTGAACCTGTGATTAGTGGCCGGTGAGGTAGGGCTCAACCAGCAGGCCGGAGAGAACGGTTGTCTGGAGGAAAACCAGGGCACAGACGGCCAGCAGCAGGATGAAGGACCAGCCGAGAACTGCCTTGAAGATTTCGGACTCCTTGCCTTCCATGTTGACCGAGGTGGCCGCGATGGCGAGGGACTGGGGTGAAATCATCTTGCCGACTACACCACCGGTAGTGTTAGCTGCCAGCATGAGTTCGGGGTGGGCCCCGGTCATTCCGCCTTCTTGCAGGTGCTCAGCGGCGGTGACCTGGAGCTTGGAGAAGAGGGCGTTGGCTGAGGTGTCGGAGCCGGTGACGGCGGTGCCGACCCAGCCGAGGGCGGGTGCCAGGAAGGCGTAGGCTACGCCGAGGGAGGCGACGTATTCACCGATGGCAACGGTCTGGCCGGAGTAGTTCATGACGAAGGCCAGAGCCAGAACCAGGGCGATGGTGGCGGCTGACCAGCGCATCTTGTAGGCTACGGCACCGATTTCCTTGAAGGCGTCGCCCATGGAGAGCTTGTACTTGCCGTTTTCGTTGAAGATGGAGTAGAGGAGGGCGACCAGGATGCCGGAGATGAGCAGGTAGGTGCCGGGGTTGCCGAGCCATGCCCACTTGTAGACGGTGTCTACTGCGGTACCGTCAGCCTTGAGCAGACGTTCAGAGAGCAGAGGCATATCGAACTTGACAACGGTGGTCTTGAGCCAGTTGACGAGCGGGGTGTAGAGGTTTGCGACACCGAAGATGATGACAACGACCAGGTAGGGCATGAGGGCCATCCAGATGCGGTGACCGGGCAGGTGCTCAACTTCGAGGGGGGCGGTGATGCCGTAGCGTTCGCGGACGCCTTCAACGCCGCGGGGCTTGACGAAGCGCAGGAAGACAACGGCTGCTGCGATGGAGACGATGCAGGCTATGACGTCGGTGAGCTGGTAGACGAAGTAGGTTGCTGCCCACCACTGGGCGATGGCGAAGGAGGCGCCGATGACGGCTGCGTGCATCCAGGCGTCCTTGAGGCCCTTTACGCCGTCGAGGATCCAGAGCAGGATGAAGGGCACGAAGAAGGCGATGAAGGGGGCCTGGTGGCCGACGATGGCGGCGATGACGGTTGCGTCCTTACCGCCGACTTCACCGGCGGTGGTGATGGGGATAGCGACGGCGCCGAAGGCTACGGGGGCGGTGTTGGCGATGAGGACGGTGGTGGCAGCTTTGAGGGGCTTGACGCCGAGGGCCAGAATCATGGTTGCGGTAATTGCAACGGGGGCACCGAAGCCTGCGAGTGCTTCGAGCAGGCCGCCGAAGCAGAAGGCGATGAGGATGGCCTGAATGCGCAGGTCGCCGCCGCCGATGAAGTCGAAGGTGCGGCGCAGGTCTTCAAAGCGGCCGGAGAGTACGGTGACCTGGTAGAACCAGATGGCCATGAGGATAACCCAGACGATGGGGAAGAGGCCGTAGATGCCGCCGCGGAAGGCAGACATGCCGGCGAGGTCCCAGGGCATGCCGAAGCCGAAGACGGCAACGAGCAGGGCGACCAGCAGGGAGGCCAGGCCGGCGACGTGGGCACGGGCCTTGAAGCCGAGCAGCATGATAAAGAATGCCAACAGCGGCAGGGTGGAGACCAGGGCGCTGAGCGCGAGGCTTCCTCCTACGGCGTCGGTTACAGCGGTATAGGTATTTTCCACCGTATTCTCCTTAGTGATGTGTGGTATGGCTGGGCGTCATATCTGTGGGGCGCTGAGCCAAAAAATATGAGGCCTAACCTCCTGTGGTCAGACCATTGTTTTTCGAGGTCTACGTTACATGAGGTGGTTCACCTTCGCCAAGCTGTGGCCGCATCTATTTGCGGTATTTTTTTCACCCCTGTGGTTTTGTGGGTTTTTTGGGGTTTTTGGGTGCGCTCTTGTGTTGGCATACGCCTGCTTGTGTGGTTCTTGGGGTGCGCGGACGCTCGTGGCGGGGGACCGGGGTTCTTTCAGCTTTCTTTATGTGGTCAGACCGTTAGATTATTTGCATAAGAAAATATGCTCTATTTAAAGTATCGAAACGCCGACCCCATCGTGTTAAATGTAGGGAGTAGGAAAAGAATCTAACAGGCACCCCGCCCGCCCTTCTTCTCCCACCCGGCCACCGGCGTCCGCGCCCCTGAACCGGTGAGGAAGACGCGGGCTACCCCTGCCACACAGAAGAAGAGAGAAGCAACATGCGTGTCGCACTGTTTTCAACGTGCATCGTCGACGCAATGTACCCCAAGGTAGCTAAGGCTACCGTTGACATCCTGGAGCGTCTCGGTCACGAGGTCGTCTTCCCGCAGGGCCAGACCTGCTGCTCCCAGATGCACGTCAACTCGGGCTACTTCGACGACGCCTACCCCATCGTCAAAACCCACGTACAGGCCTTTGAAGAATGGGACTTCGACGCGATCGTTGCGCCCTCAGGCTCCTGCGTCGCCTCCCTCGGCCACCAACAGCCCATGATTGCAGAGCGAGCAGGCGACGACGCCACCGCCCGCGCGGCCGCCTCACTGGCTGCCCGCTCCTTCGAGCTCTCCCAGTTCCTCATCGACGTCTGCGGCATCACCAACGCTGCAGAACAGCTGGGCTCCTACTTCCCCGAGAAAGTCACCTACCACTCCTCCTGCCACGGCATGCGCCTGCTGGGTCTGGGCACCCGCCAGGAAGACCTGATCCGCACCGTTGAGGGCCTGGAATACACCCAGATTGACGGCCTTGACCAGTGCTGCGGCTTCGGCGGAACCTTCTCCTTCAAGAACGCAGACACCTCCGGCGCCATGGTTGCCGACAAGGTAGAGAACATTGAAGCAACCGGCGCATCGGTTTGCACCGGCGGCGACTCCTCCTGCCTGATGAACATCGGCGGCGCCCTCTCCCGCAAGAACTCACCCGTACAGACCGTACACTTCGCCGAGATTCTTGCATCCACCAAGGAAAACCCGCTCAAGGTCACCGGCCCCGTAGCTGTTACCGCAGGAGGTAAATAAAGCCATGTCCACCACCGCACTCGGCATGCCCAAGGTCCGCCACGGCGTCGGCAACATCTTCGAATTCGAGCCCTTCCCCGAATACGCAGAGAAGGAACTCCAGAACGAGCAGCTGCGCGCCAACCTGGGCTTTGCTACCCACAAGATTCGTAACAAGCGCGCCGCCGTCATCTCAGAACTGCCCGACTGGCAGGATCTGCGCACCGCAGGTTCCATGATCAAGCAGAAGGTCATGGCCAACCTCGACACCTACCTGGAAGAGTTCGAAAAGAACTTCACCGCCCGCGGCGGCCACGTACACTGGGCCCGCGATGCCCACGAGGCCAACGAAATCGCCCTCAAACTGATTCAGGCTGAAGGTGTCACCGAGGTCAACAAGATTAAGTCAATGGCCACCGCCGAAACCGGCCTCAACGAGTTCCTCGAAGAACACGGCATCTACGCTATTGAAACCGACCTGGCAGAAGAAATCGTCCAGCTGGGTGACAACGACCGCCCCTCCCACATCCTGGTGCCCGCAATTCACCGCAACCGCACCGAGATCCGCGACATCTTCCTCCAGAAGATTGAGGGCGTCAACCCCGACCTCACCAACGACCCGGCAGAACTGGCAGAAGCCTCCCGCTTCCGCCTGCGCGAGAAGTTCCTGACCAACAAGGTCGCCATCTCAGGCGTCAACTTCGGTATCGCCGAAACCGGCACCATGACCATCGTTGAATCTGAGGGTAACGGCCGTATGTGCCTGACCCTGTCTGATACCCTGATTACCTTTATGGGCATCGAAAAGCTGCTGCCGACCCTGCAGGATCTCGAGGTCTTCACCCAGCTGCTGCCCCGCTCGTCCACCGGTGAGCGCATGAACCCCTACACCTCCATGTGGACGGGTGTAACCCCCGGCGACGGCCCCCAGAACCTGCACGTCATCCTCATGGACAACGGCCGCACCGCAGCCCTGGCAGACCAGGTTGGCCGTCAGGCCCTGCACTGCATCCGCTGTTCAGCCTGCATGAACGTCTGCCCCGTCTACGAACGCGCAGGCGGCCACGCCTACGGCTCCACCTACCCCGGCCCCATCGGCGCAATTCTCTCCCCCCAGCTGGGCGGTATTGAGAACCAGTACAACTCCACCCTGCCCTACGCGTCCTCCCTCTGCGGCGCCTGCTACGAAGCCTGCCCTGTCAAGATCAACATCCCTGACGTGCTGGTTCACCTGCGCGGCAAGGCCGTTGACCACGAAAAGGCTCAGGGAGAGTTCGAGGGCGGCAAGAAGGAACGCCACGTGCAGATGGACGCCATGATGTTCGCCGCCAAGAAGCTCTTCAGCTCAGGTGCCCTCATGTCCCTGGCCACCAAGGGCCTGCCCGCCTCCAAACTGATTACCGGCAAGAAGGGCAAGATCACCAAGCTGCCCGGTATCGTCGGCGGCTGGACCGAATACCGCGATATCCCGGCACCCCCCAAGACCTCCTTCCGCAACGAGTGGAAGAAGGAGCGCGGTTCTGCCCCCAAGCGTGTAGGCGGCGAACGCGTTGACCTGCAGGCCATCATTGCCGCTAACCAGGCCAAGATTGCCGAGGCCCACGCCAACGCTGAGACCGCTAACCCCATCGCCCCCAAGGAGGCCAACTAATGTCTGATGCAAAAGCAGAAATCCTGGGCCGCATCCGCGCCTCCCTCTGGGACAACCCCCAGCCGGCTGAGCCCGTCCGCGCCTACCGCCGCGAAAGCGACAAGGGCACCGAGGAACTCATCGAGATGCTGGTCGACCGCCTAATCGACTACAAGGCTAACGTCTACCACGAGACCGAAGAGACCATCGCCGCCCGCGTGGGCGAGCTGCTCGGCAAGTCCTCCCGCTACGTGGTGCCTACCGGCCTCAAGACCGAGTGGCTGCCCGAAGACACCGCAGCCCGCTCCCGCGTGGTTGACTCCGGTAACGCCAACAAGCCCGGGGCCCTCTCCCTGCGTGAACTCGACGCCATCGACGCGGTTGTCACCTCTTCAACCGTCTCCTGCGCTGAGACCGGCACCATCGCCCTGAACAGCACCGAGACCGAAGGCCGCCGCGCCATCACCCTGGTACCCGACCACCACATCTGCGTGGTCCCCGTCGATACCATCGTCGAGCTGATCCCCGAGACCGTGGCCCGGCTGAACTTCGACAAGCCCATCACCTGGATCTCAGGCCCCTCAGCGACCTCAGATATCGAGCTGATCCGCGTTGAAGGCGTGCACGGTCCCCGTACCCTGGACGTCATCATCCTCAAGTAGGCTGATACCCGCTCTGCGATAGAAAGGGCCCTCTTGCTCAGGCAAGGGGGCCCTTTTACTGGGTGCTTCAAGGGGAGCTAGGAATTCGGACGCTTGATAACGGGAAGAGCGCCCGTTGCCGCCCGCACCGTGGCGGCCCGCTCTAGTTTTTTAGCGCTGCGGCGCTGCCGCGAGCTTGAGCCGCCAGAGGCACTCGGGCGGGGATCTGCGTCCTTGCGCCCGACTGCCCCGATGGCCGAGGCCCACAGGGGGAAGAGAAGGACGGTCAGCGCCCCACCTGCCACCAGCAGGGAAGCGTTTTGTTCGCTGAGCAGGTCGTTGGCCAGCGCCACCTCGGTGACAGCAACAATGATGGGCAGACCTGCCGCCGAGTAGAGCCCCAGCTGGAGCTTCTCCTGGGTACTGGTTAGGCCGGAGCCGGTATCGAAGAACTTTTCGGCAGCAACAACGGGTAGGCCGCGCACCAGCAGAATACCGAGCACAATACCGGCGAGCAGGAGGGGCCGCTCCCAGACTACCGAGACCTTAATGCCCATACCCGAGCTCACGAAGAAGAGGGGAATGAGGAAGGAAAAGCCCAGGGCCTCAAGACGTTTGGAGAAGGGCTCAAAGGCGCCATCGGGGGTGAGGGAGCGCAGGATAATGCCGGAGGCAAAAGCACCGAGCACCACATCGAGTTCAAAGACCGCGGCAACCATCATGAGGGTGGAGAGCAGGAACATGGCTAAGCGGAGCATGGTCTGGCTGGTGGTGTTAGCTTCAGCTGCCATGGTGCGGCGTAAGCCAGGAATATGCTCGAAGAGGCGGTGGGGCACAACCGCCGAGATGACCGCAATCATCATAAAAGCTAGCAGAATCATCACTGCTACCCAGGGTGCGTGCGATGAGAGCAGCAGGGACATTGCAAAGACGGGGAAGAGCTCACCGATAGCACCGTGTATCATCACCCCATCGCCTACCTTGGTGCCCGCCCTCCCGTGGCTTTTGAGCAGGGGTAGTAGTGTACCCAGGGCGGTGGAGCTCAGGGCGATACCAATCACGGCGTAGGTAGAGAAAGAGCCCGAAAACTGAGACAGGCCCATAGCCAGAAGGAGACCCAGGGCGAAGCTCACCAACCAGGACCCCACAGCGAACGCCCCCTGGCGTCCGCGCAGGGCTCCGGCGTTAATTTCGTAACCAGCCAGCAAAAAGAGCAACCCTAGCCCCAGATCTTTGACCAGGGCAACCCCGCCATCGGTGCTGGCAAACCCTAGAACCTGCGGTCCGATTAGAACGCCGAAGATAATTAGGAAGACAACATCTGGAATCTTCTTTTTCACCAGGGCGGACGCCAGGGGCGCTAAAAGCGCCGCAGCGGTAATCCAGAAGATAGAAATATACTCGCTGGTCGCCGATGAACTGGCGGCCAGCAGGACGGTATCGGTGGGGTCGGTATTCATGGTGGCTTTCATCGAGATGAGGGGCAACCTATCTAGTGTGCCATGGGCAGACCTGCCCGCACAGGGTGGCGGGGCAGTGTTAGGCTAAAGCAGGTATTTATTGAGGAGTATTGCGTGACCGACTTAAAGACCGCTGGCCGCCTTATCGGTATTGACTTGGCCCGTTGTGCTGCCCTGATCAGTATGTTCATTGCCCACGGAGCCCCCGGGGGTGGCCCCGGCGGCCTGCTGAATCTCAGCGAGTTTCTGACCGCCCCGCTCTTTGCTTTCCTGCTGGGGGCAGGGGCCTTCTTCTCCTCTCAAAGAATGAGCTTCCCCGCCCTCTTTGCCTCGTCGGTCGTTCGGGCTATTGCCCTGGCTGCGGTGGGCCTCTACATCGGCACCTGGGGCGCCCAGGTCGATATTGTCTTGGAGTACCTGGGGCTTTTGAGCCTGCTCATGGCCCCCCTGGTATTTTTGCCCTCCTGGGCTTTAGTGGCCCTGGCCGTGGGCAGCTGGTGGTTTGCGGCGTCCGCCCGCACCTACTTTCAACCTCAGGCAATCCAGGCCTCTCTCGACGGTAGCTATACTGCCTATCTCTATGAGTGGAGCTTTACCGGCCATAACTACCAGGCCTTTACCCTGCTGACCTACGCCTGCCTGGGGGCGGTCATTGCCTCCCTGGTTGAGCGCTGGGGCCTATGGGGGGACCTGGCCCTGGCCCTGCTGGGTAGCCTGGCAGTCGGTGGCCTCTTCTGGTACTCCCGTTTTGCTGTTGCAGAGTTCCTTCCCTATACCTCCAGCAGGCTGGAGATTGCCTTTAGCCTGGCAGCCTGCCTGGCAACCGTGGGTTGGTGCTGCCTGCTGGCCCGTGCTCTAGCCGGGCGGGAGCACCTGGCCGGTGCCCTAGTGGGAGCTGGGCGTATGACCCTTTCCCTTTACGTGCTCCAGATTGCCGTGCTGGCCCTGTATGCTAACTACGCTCCGGCCTACGGCCTGCCTGCCTCTGATAATTCCTGGGCTATGATGTTCGGCCTGATTCTGGGTGCCTTGCTCTTTGCCTGGGCCTGGCAGCGTCTGCTAGGGCAGACCTTTATGTGGCGCGGTCCTCTTGAGACTCTGCTAGCCTGGGTTTCCGGCAGGGGCTAGAATCTCAGTATGCATACTTTTCCTTCAAAAGCCAGCTCTACCAGGGCTGGCTCCTCTTCAGCCACCTGGGCGCGGGTAGTTCTGGCTGCCCTACTGACTCTAGCCTGGCTTGCTGTAGCAGGTGTCGGCGGGCCCTACTTCGGTAAAATCTCCGAGGTTTCTACCAATTCCCAGACAGATTTTCTGCCCGCCTCTGCTGAATCTACTCAAGTGGTGGAGCAGCAAGGTGACTTCCTGGGCCAGGACGCGGTGCCTGCCATTCTTATCTTTGAAGCCGACGGCTCCATCACCGACGCCCACCGCACCTATCTGGAGGGCCTGACCGGCCAGCTAGAAGCGTCCGGCACCTTCACCGGCGAAAGCTCACCGGTGATTTACTCAGAGGACGGTCGGGCAGCGGAGCTGATTTTGCCCATCCCCACCGACCAAGAGACTCGAGGGGTCATTGACGGCATCCGCACTGAGATAGCCCAGGCTCCCGATGGCCTCACCGGCTACGTAACCGGCCCTGCTGGCTTCTCCGCTGACCTGGTCGAAGCTTTTGGCGGTATTGATGGTATCTTGCTGGTGGTGGCCCTCATCGTGGTCTTCGTGATTCTGCTGGTGGTCTACCGTTCGCCCCTGCTGCCTGTCATCGTGCTCATCAGCTCCATGGTTGCTCTCTCAGGCGCTATCTTCGTGATCTGGCACATGGCTAATGCCGGTTGGGTCATGATTAACGGCCAGGTGCAGGGCATTTTGCTGATTCTGGTGGTGGGAGCTGCCACCGACTACTCCCTGCTGTATGTGGCCCGCTACCGCGAGGCGCTAACCCAGTACACCTGCCGCTGGCAGGCAACCCGTGCTGCCTGGCGCGGTTCCCTTGAGCCGATTCTGGCCTCCGGTGGCACTGTCATTGTTGGCTTGCTCTGCCTGCTGCTCTCTGAGCTCTCATCGAACAAGGCCCTGGGTCCTGTAGCTGCCACCGGTATCGTGCTGTCGATGCTGGCCTCGCTCACCTTCCTGCCTGCCGCCCTGGCTCTGCTGGGTCGGGTCGCCTTCTGGCCTGCCCGTCCCCGCTATTCCTCTGAGGTGAAGGACGCTTCAGCCGGCTTTTGGGCAAAAATTGCGGCTTTCGTGTCGGGCAAGCCCCGCACAGTCTGGCTGGTCACGGCTCTGGCGCTGGCTATCTTCGCCGGCTTTTCTGCGACTTTCCAGGCCAATGGGGTGCGCCAGTCTGACCTGGTGCTGGGGCAGTCCCAGGCACGGGACGGCCAGAATGTGCTGGCTGAACACTTCCCCGGTGGCTCAGGCTCCCCGGCAAATGTAATTGTGCCTGCTGCCGAGCAAGATGCCGCAGTGGCTGCCCTTGACGGGCTCGATGGGGTGAGCTCCATTGCAGCGGTCGCCCAGGAGTCACCCGCTGGTACCGTGCCGGTGGGCGCTTCTGCTGAGTCAGTGCCGCCGGTTTTTGCCGCTATTACTCCCACCGAGGTGGACGGCCGGGTCATGCTCCAGGTGACCCTGGCTGACCCCGCCGACTCACCGCAGGCAGAAGAGACCGTGCGCCAGATGCGCGAGAGCCTTGCCAGCGCAGCTCCCGGCTCGCTGGTTGGCGGGACGACCGCGTCCGCCCTCGATACCATCGATAGCGCCCAGCGCGATCGTGCCCTCATCATCCCGGTGGTGCTTGTTGTTATCACCCTGATTCTGATGGTTCTGCTGCGCTCAATTCTGGCACCGCTAATCCTGGTGGCTGCCACCGTGCTCTCCTACCTCACCGCGCTCGGTGTCTCAGCCCTGGTCTTCAACCACCTCTTCAAATTCCCCGGAGCTGACCCCACCGTGCCCCTCTACGGGTTCGTCTTCCTGGTAGCCCTGGGTATCGACTACACCATCTTCCTGATGACCCGCGTGAGGGAAGAAGCCCTGCACCAGGGGACTGAGCAGGGCCTGCGGACGGCGCTGGTGGCAACGGGTGGCGTGATTACCTCAGCCGGTATCGTGCTAGCGGCCACCTTCGCAGCCCTGGGCGTCATCCCGCTGATCTTCCTAGCCCAGCTCGCCTTCATTGTGGCCTTCGGCGTGCTGCTCGATGCCACCGTAGTGCGAGCCCTGCTGATACCCGCCCTCGTGGAAGATATCGGCAAGAAAATCTGGTGGCCTTCGAAGCTCTCCCGTTGAGGGTAGCGGTAGGGGCTAGTTACCTGCCCTGCCTAAGGACTCACCGGGAATACGGACGCCCAGGCCCTCGCCCTCCATCAGGTCAGCGCGGACGTAGGGGGACGGCTGAGAAGTCGTAGACCTCGGCGCTCTGGCCTTCGTTTTCAAGGGCTTCAACCACAGAGACAAGAAAGGCGCGAAAAACCGCCCCCGGCTAGATCCAGGGGCGGTTACACTTGGTCGGGATGACAGGATTTGAACCTGCGGCCTCGTCGTCCCGAACGACGCGCGCTACCAAGCTGCGCCACATCCCGATTGTTGCGTATAACAACCTCTCAAGTATAGCGCGGTGGTCTTAAGCCTGCCAAATCACCCCGATTTAGCCCTCGGTGCTGTTGTTCTCTTCCCAGGCCTGGGCCATGGCGGCAAAGCGTCCGCCGGCCTCGACCAGGGCGGCGGGGGAGCCGTCCTCCACCACGCGCCCGTCCGACACCACCAGCACCCGGTCGGCGGTGAGGACCGTGGAGAGGCGGTGGGCAATCACCACAGAGGTGCGCCCCGCCAGCAGGGACTCGAGCCCCTGCTGCACCAGCTTTTCGGTGGGGATATCGAGGGAGGCTGTGGCTTCATCGAGAATTAGGACGGCCGGGTCGGCTAGGAAAGCCCGGGCAAAGGAGATGAGCTGGCGCTGGCCCGCAGAGACCCGCCCGCCGCGCTTAGAGAGATTGGTAGCAAAACCCTGGGGCAGGCCGGTGATGAAGTCGTAGGCTCCGACCCTGCGGGCAGCCTCGAACACCTCTTCATCGCTGGCAGCCGGGTTGCCCAGGCGGATATTGTCGGCCACGGTGCCCTTGAAAAGGTAGGCCTCCTGGGTCACCATGACGACCTCACGGCGCAGCTGCTCATCGGATAGGTTACGCAGGTCTACCCCGTCGAGAGTGAGCTGACCGTGGGTGACATCGTAGAAGCGGGCAATGAGTTTGGCGATGGTTGATTTACCGGCGCCGGTTTCTCCCACCAGGGCTAGGCGCTGCCCGGCAGGGATATCGAGGTTCAGACGGTGCAGGGTGGGGCGTCCTTCGACGTACTCAAATTCAACCTCGTCAAAAACCAGGTGGCCGCTTGCAGGAGCGGTTCGGCGAGCCGGACGCTCGGGCTCGGCTACCTCGGGCTCTTCGGCGAGGAAGCCCGAGACTTTTTCGAGGGCAGATACCGCTGACTGGAACATGTTGTAGTAGTCCGAGAGCATGAAGATAGGTTCAAAGACCCGGTTGGCGTAGATAACCAGGGCCAGCAGGGTGCCAGCCTGCATGGAGCCGCCCAGGATGGAGTAGCCACCGATCACGAGCACAGTGGCAACAAAGGTGTTGCCCAGGGCCTGTAGGGCTGGCATGTAGGTGCCGTGTACCTTGATGGACTGCATAACGCGCACCCGGTAGTCCTCGGCGGCGTCCGCGTAGGCTGCGCGCGAGCTTGCCTCGGCGCGGAAGGCCTTGACGGCGCGGAGGCCAGTGAAGGTCTCGGCAAAGCGGGAGATAATGCGGGCGGACGCTACCCGCTGGGCCCGGTAGGCCAGTTCAGATTCGCGGCGGAACCAGGCGGTGAGCCAGGCGACGGGGAGCATCATCACCAGCAGGGCAAGGCCAGCCCGCCAGTCCATGAGGCAGAGGGCCACGATGGTAAAGGAGATGGAGAGCAGCATGGCTGCAAGCTCAGAAAGCCCCGAGTCGAGGAACTGCCGAATCGTATCGAGGTCGCTGGTGAGGCGGGAGATTACGCGGCCCGAGGTGTAGGTGTCGTGGAAGCCTACCGAGAGTTTTTGGGCGTGCTCAAACATGCGCTGGCGCAGGTCAAAGAGCACCTTTTGGGAAATCTTGTAGGTGAGCAGAATATTGGTGTAGGTCGCTAAGCCGGCCACGACCGCTGCAGCTACATAGAGGGCTGCCAAGGTAAGCGCGTAGCTGCTGTCTCCCGCCAGCAGGGGTTCTAGGGCGTCGTTAATAGCCGTAGAAATGAGCCAGGGCATCGCCGTGGTCAGGGCCGTTGCCAGGATCACCAGAAAAAGGGTGAAGAGCAGGTGGCCCCGCACCGGGCGCAGCACATCGAGTAAGAGCGCCACCGACCGGCGGCGAACGGCTTTAGCTTCGCTCTTAGAGAGCTGAATCTTATCTTCTGAATCGGTAATTCTCTGGCTCATCGCCCGCCCTCCTGCATCTTGCTCTCAATCTCACCGGCGTCCGTCGGCCTTACAGGGGTGAGCTGGGTATCTGTGCTCATCAGGTCACGGTACATGGGGTTGCTGAGCAGCTCGGTGTGGGTACCTACCGCAGCTACCTGCCCCTGCTGCAAGAGCACCACTCGGTCTGCCAGGGCCACCGTAGAGGGTCGGTGGGCCGTGAGCAGGGTGGTGGTCTCGGTCAGCTCCTGCTTGAGTAGACCCACCACCTTTTCTTCTGTCGTCACATCGAGGGCAGAGAGCGGATCATCGAGTAGAAGGACGGCCGGGCTCGCGGCGATAGCGCGCGCTAGCGAGAGACGCTGGCGCTGGCCGCCAGATAGGCTCATACCTTCCTCGCCGATGACAGTATCAAGCCCATCGGGCAGCTGATACACATAGTCAGCGGCAGCCACGGTCAGGGCGCGGGTCAGAATGGCCTCTTCCTCAGCCAGGGTGAGTTCGCTGCGGTCTAGCCCCAGCAGGACGTTATCGCGCACGCTCGCTGAAAATAGCAGGGGGTCTTCAAAGGCAATTGCCACCTGGGAACGCAGATCAGGCAGGGGAAGGGAGGCGATATTGCGACCGTTTAGGCTAATGCTTCCCGCGGTCGGTTCATAGAGCCTCTGCACTAGCTGAAGCACAGTAGACTTACCCGACCCGGTCGAACCGACCAGGGCAATAATCTCTCCCGGGCGCACCTGCAGAGAGAAGCCCGTGAGCACCTGCTGCTCCTGCTCCCCGTAGCTGAAGGCGACGTCCTTAAAATCGAGACGGGCAGCTGCCGCCTCGGGGCGCTCGCGGTGGGCGGGCAGAATGTCGATATCTTCACCGGCCTCGCCCACCATGACCTGGCGGTGGCGGTCCATAGAAACACTCGATGCCAGATACATGGAAATCAGCATGCCCGAGCGCTCCACCTGGGTAAACAGGATGGTGGCGGTCGCGAAATAGCTGGTGAGAGCACCGACGGTCATGACGCCCGTGCTGACCAGGTGCAGGCCCCAGAGCAGAGCCAGGCAGAGGGAGGCTCCGCTAATGAGGGTGGTCTGCATACGGACCCGCCCCATGGCTCGGCCTCGGGCAACCTCTAGGTCTAGTAGTTCTTGGGCCTCTTGGCGGAACCCGGCCAGGGCGTGCGGTCCCCGCCCTAGCGCCTTGAGCACACGTAAGCCCTGCACCGATTCTTCGACGGTTGTTGCCAGGTCGCCGGTGCGTTCTTGGGCCTTGCGGGTCAGGGTGCGGAAGGTCAGCACAAACCGCCAGACGCAGAAGAGGGTCAGCGGCATGCTGGCCAGGAAGACCAGACCCAGCTGCCAGGAGCCGGTAAACATGTAGAAACTACCGACGGTTACCTGTACGGCTACGGTAATGATTTGGATCAGGCCGAAGGCGGTCCAGCGGCGGATAGTACCCAAATCGCTCATGGCACGGGTCAGGAGCTGACCTGAGGGCCAGCGGTCGTGGAAGGCCACGGGGGAGCGCAGTAGGCGGTCGAAGAGGTCGATGCGCATGGTGTTTTCTACCGTGCTAGCAGGTTCAATGACCAGCTGCCTACGCAGGAAGAAAAGGGCGGACTGGGCTAGACCCAGCGCAAAAACCAGGGCGCCACCTGCCCATACTGCCCTCACGGTAGGCTGGTCGGTCAGCATAGCATCGACAATCCAGCCCAGCACCTGGGGGATGGAGATAGCGATAATGGCTGCGGTGAGTGCTACGAAAAGCCCGCAGACCCAGCGCGCGCGAATAGGGCGGGAATACTGCCAGAGGGTGATGTCCTGCTTGGTGCGGGCACCGTGGGGCACAGGGGGAGGCGTGGGTATGGGGGAGACACGCAGTAGTCGAGAAGCCATAGTAATCTATCTTACATTTGCATTCCTGCAAAAACCAGATAGGTTACCGGGCCGTCAGCGTCACTAGTACAGCTTCGGGTGGGCAGAAGAGTCGCACCTGGGCATAGCGTGAGGTGCCCAGGCCAGCCGTTACCTGCACAGGCACGTCCCCCTGGTAGGAGAGACCCTTGGCCCGGGCCGGTGGTAGGTCGCAGTTGGACACCAGAGCCCGCCCACCCGGGAGGCATACCTGCCCACCGTGGGTGTGGCCCGCGAAGATAGCCTGGGCGCCGTCGTCCGCAAACCGGTCCAGGGTGCGCAGGTAGGGGGCGTGGCAGACACCCAGGCGGACGCTCGGGCCCGGCTCCGCGTCGAAAGCTGTGGGGGAGAAACCGGGGTGGCGGTCGTACTCCAGGTGGGGGTCGTCCACCCCGGAGAATTCTAGGCGCAGCCCTCCGAGGGTGAGCGTCTCATAGCGGTTAATCAGCCCTACCCAGCCGCGGGCATCGAAGGCATCGTGCATTACCTGGGTGGGGAGTACCGCGCGGGTTTGGTCGTTGGCCTCGTCCCCGGTGTTCTTCTTCCAGAGATAGCGTGCCGGGTTCTTGGGCACCGGAGCAAAGTAGCAGTTAGAGCCGGGCACATAGACACCCGGGAAATCCAGCAGGGGGTCCAGAGCCTCTAGTAGGGCGGGAAGGCCATCGAGATGGGAGAGGTTATCGCCGGTATTGATGACCAGATCAGGCTCTAGCTCGGCCAGAGAATGCATAAAAGCGGTTTTCTGGGCCTGCCCCGGAATCATATGCATATCCGAGATATGCAGAATCTTAAAATCGGGGCTACCTTCCGGCAGAATCGGCAGGGTTTCCCGGCGCACCTGGAAATTATTGAGCTCAATAAAGTGGGCATAAGCGGCCGTGGCGGCCCCAGCTACGGCACCCGCTGCCAGAACCGCTGAAAGGGTCTGGGTAAGAGCGCCAGCTGAAGCCGCCACGCCACGAGAATTCTGAGAATTCAAGGGAGTCCTTACTGGTTAGTACCAAGAACCGTGTTCGAGGGGGTATCGAACTTATCGGTGTTGTAGTTCTTAGCCTGGGCCTGCATGAACTTCTGCCACTGGGCAGCTGCGTAGGTGGCACCGTCCACGTAGTCCAGAACTCTACCGTTGATGGAAAGGCCGTTGAGAGGGCGAGAGGTGTTTTCCATGCTGCCCACCCATGATGCGGTGGAAAGGCCGCGCGTGTACCCTACGGTCCAGGTTTGGGCAGAGTTATCGGTGGTACCGGTCTTAGCGGCGGACGCATCGGGCAGGCCGATACCGCGCTGGTAACCTGAGCCATCTACCAGAACCTGCTTGAGTACGTAGCTCACACCGTTGGCAACGTCCTCTTCAAGTACGCGCTCACAGGTGGACTCATAGGTCTTGACCTCGGTATCACCCTTGCTGACCTTCTCCAGCGACACAGGCTCGCAGTAGGTGCCACCGCTGGCAAAAGTGGCGTAGGCCGAAGCCATAATCAGCGGGGTAGTACCCTGAGGCCAACCACCCAGCAGGTAGGCGGGGCGGGTGATGGAATAGGGGTCTGCCCCGTTACCGTCGGTGATGCGGAGCTTGGCCCGTAGGTCGTTGAGGGCACAGGCATCGGTCACCGACGCCATCTTAATGGCGTAGGAGTTAATGGAGTTCTTCAGGCCGTAGGCCACGGTACCCCAGCTCTGGCTGCCGCCTTCAGAGTTGGTGAAGACGTAGCCATCAGCGTCTTCGGAGGTAACGAAGCCGCCCTCCTCGCATTTAGCAGGCCACTGGAAGCTCTTGGGGTAGCTGAGGGAAGTGCCATCAATGGTGGCGTTGACGCCCTTGCCGTCCTTAATCCACTGGGCCAGAATCACGGCCTTGAAGGTTGAACCGGGCTGGAAGCCTGCTGTACCACCGTGGGAGACACCCACGTTGAAGTTGAAGTAGTTATCCGCAAAGTCGCTTGTATCAGAGGGGCCGTAGCCGGAGTTCTGGGCCATGGCAATAATCTTGCCGGTGCCGGGAGCAACTGAAACGAGAGAGGCACTGACACGGTCGGGGTTGTTGGTGGAAGGCTGAGTGGCTTCAACCTGGGTCTTGGCGTCCTTCTGGGCGTCAGGGTCAATGGTGGTAATGATCTTGTAGCCGCCGCGGTAGAGGGCGTTGGTGCGATCGTCCTCGGTTGCGCCGTAGGTTTCGTCGTTCAGGAAGTCCGTAACAGCGTAGTAGCAGAAATGTGCAAAGTCACCGGCGGTTGAGCAGCCCATGGGGGTGGTGTGAATATCGAGAGTAATCTCTTCGTTCAGGGCGTCCGAGTATTCGTCCTCGGTAATCTTGCCGTCGCGGAGCATAGTGCCCAGCACTACATCGCGGCGCTCCTTCGCCAGCTGAGGGTTCACATCGGGGCGGTAGACGTTGGGCGAAACCACCATGCCCGCCAGAATCGCCGACTGGGAGATGCTGAGCTCTGAGGCTGAGATGCCCCAGTAGTAGTAGGCTGCGGCTTCTACACCGTAGTTGGAACCACCCAGGTTGATGATGTTGAGGTAGCCCTCAAGAATCTGGTCCTTAGAGAGGTTCTGCTCCATCGAGATAGCCAGCTTCATTTCCTTGATCTTATCAAGGTAATCCTTATTGGCACCCAGAGTGCTGGCTTCGGTACCTGCCTGCTCAGCCGCGTCAATGAGCAGGTTATTGACGTACTGCTGGGTCAGGGTAGAAGCGCCCTGACGGGCTTCAGGGTTAATGACGTTGTTGACCAGGGAGCGGGCAATACCCATGGGGGAAACCGCACCGTGCTCGTAGAAGTTACGGTCTTCGGACGAAAGAATCGCGTCCTTCATGTGCTGGGAAATGTCGTCCAGCGCCACCTCGGTGCGGTTCTGGGCGTAGTAGGACGCCAGCTCGGTCTTGCCGTCATTCGCGTAGATAACGGACGGCTGAGAGAGCGGCCCGTCGCTGAGGGTAGCGGGCAGACTCTTAAACCAGTTCATTGATGCATTGATGGATGCACTCAGGGCCGTGGTGGGTGGCACCATAATCAGCGCCGCAATAAAACCGGCAATGATGCTCAGCGCAACAAACTGAACAAGGTCGCCGGGGCTACGGCGCCTCTTTCGCACATTCTTTGAAGAAGCCATTGCATCAGTTTATCGGCTCAGGGCGAAAATCGCACCGGCGTGCATGTCACAGCCACCCAAGAAAAACCTGTGAGAGGTGTAAGAGTCGTCTTTTTAGCCCCGGTGGTCTAGGCTTGGTGCTATGGAAAAATGGGAATACGCAACAGTGCCCCTGATGATTCACGCAACCAAGCAGATCCTCGATAACTGGGGTGAAGACGGCTGGGAGCTCGTTACCGTGCTCCCCGGTGCCCCCGCCCCCAGCGGCGCAAACCCCGCCGGTAACATGGTTGCTCCCACTCAGGGCAACCCAATCGCCTACTTCAAGCGTAAGAAGGCTAGCAACTAAATACTCACACCAGAACCGGGTTCAGGCCTCGGCCCCGAGCCCGGTTTTTGGCCCCTAGAAACACTGCTCTTCAAGAAGGTATACCGTGTCAAAGATTGAAGACCGCCTCAAAGAACTTGGCTACGACCTGCCCGAGCTGGCAGCCCCGGTAGCCGCCTACGTTCCTGCCGTCACCAGCGGTAACTACGTCTACACCTCGGGCCAGCTGCCTTTCGTTAAGGGCGAGCTGCCCGCCACCGGCAAGGTCTCCGACTCCGGCGCCGAAGGCTTTGTAGACCCCGAAACCGCGCATAAACTGGCTAGCCTCTCAGCCCTGAACGCCCTGGCTGCCGTCAAGTCCGTCATCGGCGATCTTGACCGCGTCACCCGCGTGGTCAAGGTGGTCGGTTTTGTCTCATCAGACCCCTCCTTCACCGGCCAGCCCGCTGTGATTAACGGGGCCTCCCTGCTGCTGGGCGAGGTATTTGGCGAGGCAGGCGTGCACGCCCGCTCAGCCGTTGGCGTGCCGGTGCTACCGCTGGACTCCCCGGTAGAAGTTGAAATCATCGTGGAATATGTCTAGCCAACCGATGTATACCGGCGCCCTCAAGCGGGTGCCGCCGCCGGCGTCCGCCCCCTACGCTTCGGTGGAAGCCCCGGCACCCAAAACCCACCCAATCCCCTCAAGCCAGCAGGATTCTGCCCGCACCTGGCTCGATGAGGGGGACTGCACCCCGTGCGCGGCCAAGCCTGCAGCCGCGGTCGTTTTTGTGCGCGACGGCGCTTCGGGGCCTGAAACCTTTATGACCTACCGGGTGAAATCTCCCATGGGGCGGGTTGCCTTCCCCGGCGGTCTTGGTGTTCCCGAGGACGCCGCCCCCATCGGCTGGGTCGGTCCCGGCGGCGACTACTGGGCTAAAGCTTTTAGCGAGGACGACCTGGGGGCAGCTATTGCCGCCGTGGTCACCGCTGTACGTGAGCTCTTTGAAGAGACAGGCGTGCTCTTGGCTGGCAGCGGCGAGCTCTCGACCATCGAGCTCACCAGCGGACACGAGTGCATGGCCTCGCGCTTGGCCGTAGCCCAGCAGGATAAAACCTTTGCTGACTACCTGGAACGCCGCGGCCTCAAAATCCGCGCCGACCTGCTCAAACCCCTAGCCCGCTGGCAGTCACCGGGCTTCTTCCACAAGCGCTACGACATTCACTATTTCACCTGCGCGGTGCCGGTGGGGCAGAACCCCTCCCTGCTCGCCGGGAAGGGAATTTGGGGGCGCTGGGTCAGCGTGCGTGAGCTGGTCGCCCACCCCATGAGCGTAGAACTCGGCAACGAAATTGGGCAGGACGACACCGTCGGGGTGCCCTTCCAGGAGCTGGTGACCCCCGGTGTCATGTACCTGCTGGAACAGCTCGCTGCGGCCTCCGGGGCGGTTGCCTTCCTGGCCAAGCGACGCCAGGTTTCCCTCTACCTGCCCGAGGTCAAACAGGACGCCGCCGGTACCTGCTACCTGGCGGTGCAGGAGAAAAAGGTCTAGCCATGCCCCGCAAGCATCAGGCCCCCAGCTCAGCACCCATCTCACTGTCGCAGAGACTTACCAGATGGGCGACCCTGGGGGCCTGTCTGCTACTGGTGGCTATTATCGGTGGACGCTTGGGGCTGGGCGCCTTGGGGCTGCAACTTATCCCAGGGCTAGGTTTGGTCTGCCTGGGGCTCTCTTACCTGGCGGCCCTTACCTTACTGGTGTGTGGCACCGCCTATACCCTCAAGAGCCTGGGAAAAATCCCCCAGCCAGATGGGGCGAGAAGCAGCACCCTGGCCTTGCTAACCACCTGGTTCACCCAGGGGCTTCTGCTCTTGCTGGTAAGTGCTTTTACCCTGGTAATGACTTTTAGCTTCTTCATCGTTCTGGCTTTCAGTACCGGTTGGGTCCGCTATGAAGATGAGAGGAAAACCTACTACCAGTTCCCCGTAGGGCTAGACCGTGACTATTGCAGGGAGGCACAACAGGTCAACCTCATATTTGCCCGTGACCTTGAGGGAATCTATGACTGTTGGCCCAAAAGCCACGACCCCAGGGACACCTCAACCCCACCGGGAAATCTGGGCGACGTTCAGGTACCCGAGGTGGACGCCACGTCCACCCCTGAGCCCACCGGCCAACCCTACGCTCCCGCTCCGCTTACCCCGGTTGAGGCTGAGAACGTCACCGACATCGACGAGAGCGGAACCTTCGGCCTGGTTCTGGCCAATAGCAACGACATCTACGCCGCAACCTACAGCCTTGACCAAGGGCACTGGCTTATGGGCGGAAAAATCTCTACGGTTGGAGCTAAATCCCTAGAGCTCTGCGGTCACCAGCGCCTCAGTGAGACAGTTCTGGCCTACTGCCAAGCCCGTGCCGAAGGGGCCACACTGCTGACCAGTGCCGATAACGGGCTCACCTGGAGCACCCACGAGCTAGACCCAGCAGCCTCCTACCTGCTAGAGGCCCACTATGCCAACGGCACCTACACGCTCGAAGTTGGCTACCCCGCCTGGGTGCCCTCAAGCAACACCACCCTCATCACCTCATCCGATGGCCTCATCTGGCAGACCCGCTAACTACCGGCATCCGCCCCTGCCCCGGTCAGGTGCAAAAACCGGGTGGTCAGCTAGAGCTGACCACCCGGTTTTAGAGTATTGAGAGCAGGCAGGACGCCCGCCCCACCTTAGCGGGAGCGCTGGCGCAGACGCTGTAGGTCGAGGATGACCACAGCGCGAGCTTCCAGGCGAATCCAGCCGCGGGAAACGAACTCGGCCAGAGCCTTGTTCACGGTCTCACGGGAAGCGCCAACCAGCTGGGCCAGCTCTTCCTGGGTCAGCTCGTGGGCAACCAGCACACCGTCGGTAGCAGGACGGCCGAAGCGGTCAGCCAGGTCAAGCAGGGCCTTGGCAACGCGGCCGGGAACGTCTGAGAAGACCAGGTCAGCCAGGTTCTCGTTGGTGCGGCGCAGACGGCGAGCCAGAGCCTGCAGAACCTGAGCGGAGATGTTGGGGGACTTCTCCATGGCCTTGCGCAGGGACTCGTGCTTCACACCGGCCAGGCGGGTCTCAGAGACAGCGGTTGCGCTGGTTGAGCGGGGTGAGGGGTCGAACAGGGCCATCTCACCGAAGATTTCGCCGGGGCCCATGATAGCTACCAGGTTCTCACGGCCGTCAGAGGCAGTGCGGCCCAGCTTCATCTTGCCTGAGATAACGAAGTAGAGCTGGTCGCCCTGGTCGCCTTCGTAGAAGAGGGTGGCGCCGCGTGAAAGGTCAACTTCGGTGATGTCTTCGGTCAGTGCTGCAAAGGCTTCGTCGTCGAGTGAAGCGAACAGCGGAGCACGGCGTAGTACTTCAATATCCATGGTTCTCTTTTACTCCTGATGATGGATCTAAAGGGGGCGATTCGAGTGCAGTGCCCTGTACGTACAGGGCGGGCAGACTTCTAAGCATAGTCTTTGCCTAGTTCATCACACAGCACTTTTATCTGTGACTTATTCAACTATTACGAGCCTACAGGATATTTGGTGCTTTCGATACCCAAAGACTGCGGGCATAGGGCGCTTCACCGAGAATTTTTCCCTAGTTTCTGCCTATTCTTTCAGGTTAGGAGTGTAGGCTGTGGTATTCCTGTGAGGGCTGAGCGCCGGCAGGGCCCGCTCTATCTGCCTCGGCGTGTCTTGCCGCTGCAATAGATAGCGGAGCCAGGCCCGCTCAGCCCTCCCCGTTGAATGGAGAGTCATGACCGTACTTGACTGGGTCATTATCGCTATTATCGCCCTCTACTTTTTAGCCGGTATACGGCAGGGCCTCTTTGTCACTCTTGGCACCTTCGTAGGTTTCGTGCTGGGCGCAGTTGCCGCTATTTATGCCACCCCCTGGGTGATTAACCAGGTTAGTTCACAGTGGTATCTGCTAGCCGGACTGGGCACAGTCCTTGCTTGCCTGGTGCTGGGGCAGACCCTGGGCATGACCCTGGGTAGCGCAATCCGTAGAGCAAGCGACCGCACACCCCTGCGCGGTCTAGAGCGACTTGCTGGCGGTGTTCTCAACATGGTGTTGGCCTCGCTGGTCATCGTGACCGTGGTGCTGGTCGTCCGCCCTCTGGGCATCCCAGCGGTTACCGCCCTTACTGCGGAATCTAAGGTGGTGACCTGGATGATGCAGGTGACCCCGGCGTCCGCCCAGGAGAAGGTCACCGAAATCCGCGGCCAGATTGTGCAGGCTACCGGCCTGCCTGAGATTTCTCAGCTGCTTTACCCTGAGCAGTCCGCCCCGCTCGGCACCATCGAAACAGCCGCTCTGGAAGAAGCCGGGTGGTCGGTAGTGCAGGTTGTGGGTGCAGCCCAGGCCTGTAATTACACATCTGAGGGCTCAGGCTTCGTGGTGGATGGCGGCCTAGTGGTCACCAATGCCCACGTGGTGGCGGGTGTCAGCACCCCTACCCTGCTGAGCCGCGACGGCCAGGCCGTCACCGGCGATGTGGTCTATTACGACACCGAACGAGATATTGCTATTATCAGCGCCCCGGACCTGGCTCTCGCCCCCCTGACCGTCAACGGAGCCGAGGTTGCTTCGGACACCGAAGTCGCCTTTATGGGCTACCCTGGCGGCGGCCCCTTCACCAGCCGGGCCGCAATCGTCCAGGGGCTCGGCTATACCCAAACCATCAACTCGCAGACCGGCGAAACCAACCCCTCCCGCCTGGTCTACCAGCTAGCTGCCCAGATCCAGCAGGGCAACTCGGGCGGCCCCGTACTCACCGAGGACGGGCAGGTCATGGCTATGGTCTTTGCCAAGTCGACCCAGAGCCAGACCGGCTACGCTGTTCCAGCCTCGCAGATTCTTGAAGCTCTGGCCCAGGTCAGCGCTACCTCACCCGAGGTTGTCACCGGCCAATGCGTGCCTAATTAGCGCTTAGCAGTTTGGGCGTGACTAGCCCAGGTGGCGGGCTAGGAAGGCGAGAGCCAGCTCGTAGCCCTGGGCACCTGCACCGGCAATCACGGCCGTCGCCTGGGGCGAGACGTAGGAGTGGTGGCGGAAGGGCTCCCGCTTGTGCACGTTAGAGAGGTGTACTTCGACAACCGGCAGCTCGGCTGCTTCGAGGGCGTCGTGCAGGGCCACAGAGGTGTGGGTATAGGCTGCCGGGTTGATGATGATGCCGGCGGATGCGGTACGGGCTGCCTGGATTGCGTCGATGAGCTCGCCCTCGTGGTTGGACTGCATGAAGCTCATCTTGTAGCCCAGTTTAGCGGCTTGGGCGCGTAGGGCGGCTTCGATGTCGGCTAGGGTGGTGTGCCCGTAAATCTCGGGTTTGCGCACGCCAAGCAGGTTGAGGTTGGGGCCGTTAATCACGGAGATATGTCGTGGTGCAGTCTGCGGTGTTGCCATAGCCTCTAGTTTTTCACATGAAAACGCCCGCCTCCAGCTTGCTGCCATAGATGGGGCACAAAGGGGGCGGGCGTTTAGTCAAGAATACTGGCCTCAACTGATGTGGGGCATGCGCGCCAAAGCCGACTGGCTGGGGCTGGCATGAATTGCTTGCGAGCTTGCGAGCCAGCAAGAAGGTTAGTCGGCGGGCGAGCATGCCCCACATCCTGTTATGTTGTGCGTTCTAACCCTTCTTGAAGTTGGCCTCGATGGCCTGCATGACGGTGGGGTCTGCCAGGGTGGTGGTGTCGCCGACCGGGCGGTCTTCGGCGACGTCCTTGAGCAGACGGCGCATGATCTTGCCGGAGCGGGTCTTGGGCAGATCATCCACAATCAGCACGCGCTTGGGCTTGGCAATTGGGGAGATTTCGACGCCCACGTGAGCACGAATCTGCTCTGCCAGCTCGGTCTCGTCGTGCCCTGCTGCCTTGGCCTCGTCGTTGAGGATGACGAAGGCCATGACGGCCTGGCCGGTGGTTTCGTCGGCTGCACCGACAACCGCTGCCTCGGCGACGGCGGGGTGAGAGACCAGGGCCGATTCGATTTCAGGGGTGGAGAGGCGGTGGCCGGAGACGTTCATGACGTCGTCCACGCGGCCCAGAACCCAGAGGTCGCCGTCGGCGTCGCGCTTGGCGCCGTCACCGGCGAAGTACATGTTTTCGAAACGGGACCAGTAGGTGTCGATGAAGCGGTCGTCGTCGCCCCAGATGGTGCGGAGCATGGAGGGCCAGGGCTCACGGATGGTCAGGAAGCCGGACTGCTCGTTGGGTAGGGACTCGCCCAGGTCGTCCACCACGTCGATGGTGATGCCGGGGATGGGCTGCTGAGCGCTACCGGGCTTGGCTGCGGTGATGCCGGGCAGCTGGGAGACCATAATTGCGCCGGTTTCGGTCTGCCACCAGGTATCGACGATGGGGCACTTGCCGCCGCCGATGACGCGGTGGAACCAGCGCCAGGCTTCGGGGTTGATGGCTTCACCCACGGTGCCGAGTACGCGCAGGGTAGAGAGGTCGTACTGGGCGGGGATGTCCTCGCCCCACTTCATCATGGTGCGGATAGCGGTGGGGGATGTGTACATGATGGTCACCCCGTATTTCTGTACGATTTCCCAGAAGCGGCCGCGGTGCGGGGCGTCGGGGGTGCCTTCGTAGATGACCTGGGTGGAGCCGTTGACCAGGGGGCCATAGGCGACGTAGGAGTGGCCGGTGACCCAGCCGACGTCGGCGGTGCACCAGTAGATGTCGGTCTCGGGCTTGAGGTCGAAGATGTTCTTGTGGGTGAAAGCGCCCTGGGTGAGGTAGCCGCCGGTGGTGTGCAGAATACCCTTGGGCTTGCCGGTGGTGCCGGAGGTGTAGAGGATGAAGAGGGGGTCTTCGGCGTTCTGACGGGAGGGCTCGTGCTCGGTGGACTGCTCGGTAACCAGCTCATGCCACCAGACATCGCGGCCCTCAACCCAGTTGATGTCTTCGCCGTTGCGCTTGACGACCAGTACCTTTTCGACCGAGGAGCCACCCTTGGCCAGGGCGGTGTCGACGGCGGGCTTGAGCATGGAGGGCTTGCCGCGGCGGAAGGAGCCGTCGGCGGTAATGACCAGCTTGGCTTCGCCGTCCTCGATGCGGGAGAGCAGGGCGTCGGCTGAGAAGCCGCCGAAGACGACGGAGTGCACGGCACCGATGCGGGCGCAGGCCAGCATGGCGATGACAGCTTCGGCAATCATGGGCATGTAGATGGCAACGCGGTCGCCCTTAGAAACACCCAGGGATTCGATGCCGTTGGCTACACGGGAGACCTCGTCCTTGAGTTCTGCGTAGGTGTAGGACGTGGTGTCGCCGGGTTCGCCCTCGAAAAGGATGGCGGTGCGGTCGCCGTTGCCTGCTTCGACGTGGCGGTCTACGGCGTTGTAGCAGGCGTTGAGCTCGCCGTCTGCGAACCACTTGGCGAAGGGCGGGTTGGACCAGTCGAGGGTTTCGGTGAAGGGCTTGTACCAGGTGAGCAAATCGCGGGCCTGTTCTGCCCAAAATTCGGTGCCTTTTTCTTTGGCTTCTTCGTAGATGCCGGGCTGGGCGTTGGCCTGGGCTGAGAATTCGGCGCTGGGGGTGAAGACGTCCTGGGCGTCGGTCATGGTGTGCCTTCCTGTTCTATGGGGCGCGTCATTGATGTGCGCCACAAACGGACTTTTTCTCACCTTAGCGCACCCTGTAGCGCTAGTCACAAATTTGCGCGTTCGTGTTACGCGAAATAAGGACGCCGGTGGCAGCTAACCCGGGTACCGCAAGGACGGGCGGCGGTAGGCTTGGGTATATGCCCCTACATGCCGATGTACCTCTTAGCCCTGACGAGCTCGCCCAACTCGAAACCCGCTCTGTACCCGAGCCCAAGGCGCGCGCGTCCGCCCGAAAGCATGCCCGCGCGGCAGCTCGCGGTGAGACCGAAAGCCCCCTAGCCCTGACCCGTCGTGCCCGCAAAATCAACCGTATTTTGGGGGAGACCTACCCCTACGCGGTCGCCGAACTCGACTTTGATAATCCCTTTGAGCTCCTGGTGGCTACCGTCCTCTCAGCCCAAACCACCGACGTGCGCGTGAATGCCACCACACCCGAACTGTTCGCCCGCTACCCCGATGCGGCGGCGCTGGCGTCCGCGCGGATTGAAGACGTGGAAGACATTGTGCGGCCCCTGGGCTTCTACCGTTCCAAGGCCAAGGCAATCGTGAACCTGGCAGCCCAGCTGATGACAGATTACCGCGGGCAGGTACCGGGCAGGCTTGAGGAATTAGTTAAGCTCCCCGGCGTGGGGAGAAAAACTGCTTTCGTGGTGCTGGGTAATGCTTTTGGAAAGCCGGGCCTTACCGTCGATACCCACTTCGGCCGCCTGGCCCGCCGCTTTGGCTTTACCACTGAAGAAGACCCCGTTAAGGTTGAACGCGACGTCGCTGAGCTTTTTGAACCCAAGGACTGGACGCAGCTTTCTCACCGGCTGGTCTACCACGGCCGCCGCATCTGTCACGCCCAAAAACCTGCCTGCGGGGCCTGCCCCGTTGCCGACCTTTGCCCGGCTTACGGTGCCGGTGAAACCGACCCGGTGGCGGCAGAGAAACTGCTCAAGTATGAGATGGCCCCGGGGCGCGAGCGCCTGCACCTGCGCTTTGTGCAGGGTGCTACCCGCCGCCAGCTGCGGGAAGAGGGGTGGACGCTCAGTGCCTAGGAAAGAGAGGGCAGAGGAAGAAGGCACAGGGCAGCGCCCCGCCCTGGCGGCCCTGCAGGAGTTGGCGGAGCGGGCCCCGAGTATTGCGCGACCCGAGGACTCGTGGCCGATGGGGCAGATGGACCCGGGCACCGTTAAAGAGGCCGCTGTGCTGGTGCTGATGGGGGTACTCGATGCGGCTCCGGCGCAGAATACCGGGTGCGGCACGGTTGCTTCGGACCTTGACCTCTTAGTGCTGGTACGGTCGGATGCCCTGCGCCATCATGCCGGTCAGCCTGCCCTGCCCGGTGGGCGGATTGACCCTGAGGACTACAGCGAGGCAGCCCGTACCGGCCGAACCGTCCAACAGGTAGCTGCCCTGCGGGAGGCTGTAGAAGAGACCGGCCTGCAGGCTGAGGGGGTGCGCCTACTGGGCCAGCTCCCGGCGGTTGATTTACCGGTGAGTAACTACCGGGTGACTCCCGTGCTGGGCTGGTGGGACCTGCCGACCCCGGTGGAGGCAGTAGACCGGAACGAGTCAACCCTGGTGGTGCGCGTACCGGTGGCAGACCTGCTGAACCCGGCTAACCGGCTAACCATGACGGTGACTCGCGGCCGGATCAGGCACAAGTCTCCGGCTTTTGAGGTGACCGGCGACTTTGCCCCCTTTACCATCTGGGGTTTCACCGGCAACCTGCTCTCCCGGGTCTTTGAAGAGTTGGGCTGGGAAGAACCCTGGGATAAGAAGCGCACCCGGGAAATTGGGACTTAGCCTACTTAGCCTGTGAATAATCGTCGGTGGTGATCACGGTGACGGGGAACTCGACGTCGGTGGGGCCGAAGATGAGTTCGGCGGCAGCTTGCGCTGATTCGCGCACGATTTTGGCGGCGCGGGCTGATTCGCTGACAGGCCCGTAGAGCATGATTTCGTCGTGGAGGAAGTAGACCAGGCGGGTTTGCATACGGCGACCGAAGTGGCGTTCGGTGCGGAGGCGTTTGCGGATTTGGGCCATCCAGATGATGGCCCATTCAGCGGCTGTTCCCTGGATGACGAAGTTGCGGGTGAAGCGGCTGTGGGCGCGGGCTGCTGAGTGGGCGGCGCGTTCGTCAGCTGCGGTGACCTGGTTGCGTTGGGCTTGAAACCAGGCGTGGGAGGGGGCGGGGGAGGTACGCCCCAGGTAGGTGGTGACCTGCCCGCCGCGCAGGCCTACCTCGGCGGCGTGTTCGGTGAGGCCGATGGCGGCTGGGAAGAGTTTTTTGAGGTGGGGCATGAGCTGCCCGCCTTCGCCGGTGGTGGCTCCGTACATGGCGGCCAGCAGGGCGATTTTGGCGTGGGAGCGGTCGTTGAGCACGCTGCCGGTGCGTTCGCCGATCTGGGCGATGCCGAGGTAGAGGTCGGTGCCGCGCCCTGCGACGGCGAGGGCACGGTCGCCGCTCATGACGGCCAGGATGCGGGGTTCGATTTGGGCGGCGTCTGCGACGGTGAGCATCATGCCCTCTTCGGCGCGGATGGCGGGGCGCACGTCCTTGGGGATTTGCATGGCCCCGCCGCCGTGCCCGCCCCAGCGGCCGGTAGCGGCGGAACCGACTTCGTAGGTGGGGTGGAAGCGGTTGTTGGTTACCCAGGTGTCGAGCCAGTTCCAGCCGTTGGCGGTGTAGAGGCGGGCGAGGCGTTTGTAGTCGAGTAGGGGGCGGACGAGCTGCCAGCGTTCTTCGCGCAGGTGGGGGACGGCGTTGGCCCATTCGGTGAGTTCCCACTTGCGGGTGGAGGTGACCGAGTGGCCGGCTGCCTGGAGGGCTTTGAGGACTTCTTGGGGTGAGTCGGGGTTGAGGTTAGGTGCCCCGAGTTCTTCGCGGATGCGGGCGGCGAGGCGTTCCATCTTATAGGGGCGGTCGTAGCCTACGGGGCGGGGGCCGAGGGCGTGTGTGAGGATTTTTTCGTGGATGGTGCGGTTCCAGGGCATGCCGTGGTGCTTCATTTCGGCTGCGATGAGGGCTCCCTGGGATTCTGCGGCGAGTAGGAGGGAGAGTCGGGCTGGGGCTGGGCAAGCGGTGACGGCTTCTAGCTGGGCGCGGAGTTCGGTGAGCAGGGCGGACGCGGTTAGCCCGGCTGCCTCGTGCTGTTCTGGGAACGCTGTGCCTAGGTCGTCAAAGAGGGAGGTTTGCCCCTCGATTTGCCGCCTGGCGGGTAGTACTCCTGCCGGGGGTGCAGGTTCGGGGGTGAGGTCGATGGTGGGCGTGTAGGGCAGCCGGTTTTGGGCGCGGGTGGCAGCAGTGAGTAGGATTCGCTGGGCAAGGCGCAGGTCGTGGCAGGACGCCGGTGAGACGCCAGATGCCAGCAGGGCGGGCATAAGCTCGCGGGCGTCCGCCCAGGCCCAGCGGATCACCCGGTGCGGGTTTTGGGCTTCTACCGCGCGCACAAAGTCGGGGAGCTTAGCGAAGGGAAAAATACGGTGGGTGCCTGAGCCGGTATCGTTCAGCGTAATAGCCTCCCACAGGGGCGTATCGCCGGGGGAGGTCGCTGGGCCAAGCACGATGTACATCTTTCTATTATGCCGTTTGCGCTGTTCACAGGGCTAGACACGGCACTTCTTCTGTGGCATAAAGAGAGGCAAGAGAAAGATGCCGGGGCAGGGGTCTACCCTGAAAGGCAGCCATGCCCGATACTGAGATGCGTGTGCGCCGGTCGCGGCGCCGTTTCTTTGAGCCAATCCCTACAGACCTACCCGATGATGTGCCGCTCTTGGCAGTAGAACCGGCCGAGACCGACCTGGGGCCGCTCACACCCCTGGTGAGCCGAGAAGGGCTGACCGATATTTTCGTTAACGGCCCCCAGGATGTCTGGTACGAGGCCGCCGGCACCCTGCACCGGGCTGCCATTACCTTCCCCGACGACGAAGCCGTTCGAGCACTTGCCACCCGGCTGATCCTATCGGCTGGTGGCCGCCTGGACGACGCCTACCCGGCTGCCGACGTCCAAACCCAGCAGGGAATCCGCATCCACGCCCTGCTTCCACCCCTGAGCCGCTCCGGCACCCTGCTGTCCCTGCGCCTTCAACCGGCCGAGCGCCCGTCCTTACGGCAACTACAGGAGCGCGGCATGATGGGGCGTGAGTTGGAGCAGGTGCTGCGGCAGCTGGTGCGCTCGCGGGCTAATCTGCTGGTCAGCGGAGGAACGGGTACCGGCAAGACCACCCTGCTGGGTGCCCTGCTGCAGGAGGCGGACGCCGGTGAGCGGCTACTGCTGGTAGAAGATACTTCTGAACTGCGCCTAGAGCACCCGCATACTGTGAGCCTGCAGGCCCGTCCTGCTAACGCTGAGGGGCAGGGCGAGGTGGGGCTTGCCGAGCTGATTCGGCAGGCCCTGCGCATGCGGCCCAGCCGGCTGGTGGTAGGTGAGTGCCGCGGAGCTGAGGTCATGGACATGCTGACGGCTATGAACACCGGCCACTCCGGAAGCGGCACCACGGTGCACGCTAACTCCGCAGGGTCTGTGCCTGCCCGGCTCTACGCTATGGGGGCCCTCGCGGGGGTGAGTAGCCAGGCTGTGGCCCTGCAGGCTGCGACGGCGCTGGATTATATTGTGCACCTTGAACGCGAGGGCAAGCGCCGTATAGTACGCGGGGCTTACCGGCTGGTAGGCGGGCAGGACCTTACCGTTGAGCCGGTCTGTACCGTGGAGCCGCGCCGCCGCGGCACCTACCTGCGCTGGCACCCCGGTAGCGAAGAGCTCCAGCAGGCAGCCGGGCTGCCTCAGGGCACGGGGGTGGGCGCCTGATGTCGGTCGATAGTCTGAAAAGTCTTGGGGTCCGCAGCGATTCTGTGGGCTTGGAAGAGCTGGAACTATGGCCCGATGCCATCTGGCGTCTTGCCGCCCTGCTGCGTGCAGGGTGCTCACCGGCTCAGGCCTGCACCCACGTGGCGGCCTATCTGGTGGGCCTAGAGCGCGAGGAGCGCACCGAACAGAGATTCGGCCTGCTCGCAGTTGTGGGGAAGCTGCGGCCGTCCGCGCGTCAGCAGCAGGGCCTCGAAGGTGCCCAGGCCCAGATGGCCCAGCTCTTTGAGACCGCGAGCGCCCAAGCCCAGAAGGGCCTGCCCCTAGCGGGTGTATATCTGAAGGCTGCCGGGCAGGCTGAGCTGCGCGAGAGCGTGAGGCAGGGAGCTGCTAGAGTGGCAGCCTGCTGGCAGGTGGGGGAGCGGACGGGCGCCTCATTAGCCCAGGTGTTTGAGCGTCTAGCCCGCTACCTGGAGACGGACATTGACCTGCGTCAGCAGCGGGAGACGGCTTTGAGTGGGCCGCGGGCTACCGGGCGAATCCTTTCCTGGCTGCCTTTTGTGGGGTTGGGGCTGGGAATCCTGATGGGCACGGATCCCTTAGGAGTGCTTCTAGGTTCAGTTCCCGGGGCTCTTGTGGGGTGCCTGGGGCTGGCGTTGGCCTGGTGCGGCAACCGCTGGACGGCCCGCCTGATTCATCGCGCGGAAGAGGGGCAGTGATGCTGGCTTTATCGAGAGCGGGTAAGCAGCCCCGGGTGTCCGCTCCTGAACTAGATGCTGCCCTCTACCTGGATATGGCGGCGACCATGCTCGCGGCAGGGCTTTCGATCCCTGCGGTGCTGCACCAGCTGGGTCAGCTTGAAGAGGGACGGTATGAGGCCGAACTGACCGCTGTGGTGGAGCGCCTCTATCAGGGGCAGAGCTGGGCGGACGCCTGGGAGCAGCCGGTTGCCCCGGGGCTCCTTGACCTGTATGAGGCGCTGGGGCTGACGCTGAGCACGGGGGCACCGAGCGCCCAACTGGTGAGGGTACTGGCCCAGCGTCAGCGCCGCCACCGGCAACGGGCCTACGAGAAAGCGGCTGCCCGGCTGAGCGTCAAACTGGTGGTGCCGCTGGGAGCATGCTCGCTGCCGTCCTTTATCTGCCTGGGAGTGGTGCCCGTTCTTATTGCCCTGTTTCCGGCGCTTTTTTAGAAGTGGGCAGGCGATACGGACAGGTTGTCCACAGGCACCCGGTGGAGGGCGCTGGGGCGTCATAAAGGTGTCACGGCTGCACCGCTGAAGCGGAGGCTGGGAGCTTTGCTCCCTGAAACGACGGGAGAGCAGACCTACTGCCCCTATCCACAGGTAACACCTCTCTTTACACCATCCCAAGCGACTGGAAAGCTACAGGTACCTCGGGCGAAGGCCCCGGCGTCTTTCTCACTACCTCAACCCGCCCCTTACCCCGTCTTCGCTCGAGCTCACCCGAAAGAATACAGCGCCTCGGCAAGGCCGCCGAGGAGCACCATATCAAGGAGGAAACCGTGTCGAACACTCACCCCACAACACCTGTAGAAGGCCAGCTCCTTCAGGCCGGTCTCGATGACCCCGAAGCGGGCGCTACGACCGCCGAGTACGGAATCGTCATGCTGGCGGCCGTAGGCTTTGCGGGCCTGCTCGTGGTCATCCTTAAATCTGAAGAAGTCCGCCAGATGCTGCTGGGGCTGGTGCAAACAGCTCTCTCAACCGGCGCGTAGACCGCCTTCTGTCTCTGTGCCCGGGCTAAACCGCCCCGGCGCAGAGACAGGAAAATCCATAATCGATACCTGAGACCCTGAAACCCCAGCCCAAGATAAGGTGGTGATACCGTGCAGATCCTAGCCGCACCAGAAAATGAGAGAGGGTCAAGTACCGTCGAGTTTGCGGTGATACTCCCGGCTCTTGTGGTCGTTCTGGCCCTGGTGCTGGGAGCTGCCGCAACCGGTATCGTGCAGCTCAAACTGGAAGAGGGTGCTCGCCTGGGAGCCCGGGCAGCAGCCCGCGGGGAAACAGCCGAGACCGTAACCCGTATCGTGCAGGAGATAGACCCCGCAGCTACCGTCACCCTGGCTCAGAACGACGACATGACGGTCGTAACGGTGAGCAGGCAGGCTCCGGGAGTTGTGGGAAAGGTCAGCGGTTGGATGCTTACGGCCGATGCACGGGCCCTCACCGAATACAGCGCCACCACCGGGAGCGCTGACCCATGAATCGCGATGTGGAGCGGGAACGAGGAAGCAGCACTGTTGCCACGGTGGGCCTGGTCTGCGCTCTTCTTATCCTCGGGGCTACCTGTGCCGGACTCATTGGGGTCATCACCGCGCAGCACCGGGCAGCGGCAGCAGCAGATCTAGCCGCCCTTGCCGCAGCGGACGCAGCCCGCGGCCTTGCTCCCGGGGAGCCCTGCGCGATCGCCGAGCGCGTTGCCCAATCCAACGGGGCCCAGCTGGGTGGCTGCGGCCAGCCCGCCGGGCTGGGCGGGACGGTGGACGTGCGCACCCTCGTCGATATCACCGGCCCCTTCGCTTTCCTTGGCTCCGCTGAGGGCCTATCCCGGGCTGGGCCACCTGATTCCTCATAAGCGAGGTCAGCCTCGCTCGCTATAGCACGGCTAGAAGGGGTCGTCGGTAGCGGCGAAACCGGTCAAAGACTCAGCTACATCCGCCGGGGCCGGCTCGCCCTCCACTCGGCTACCCACCGCATAACTTTCAGCTGCCGTTGCCCCCGCTACCGGGTTTTCAACAGCCGGGCCTAAAGGCTTGAGCAGTCTTCTGCGCTCTTCATCGGTGAGTTCATCGGCCTCAACGAGCAGGGCTGCTAAAAGCCGGGCGGCACCCGCCTTGTGCAGGGGCTCGTTCCGGTTACCGCACTTGGGGGACTGCACACACGAGGGGCAGCCCAGCTCGCACTCGCAGGCCAAAATCGTATCGAGAGTGGCCCGCAACCAGTGGCCTACCTGCTCAAAGCCCCGTTCGGCAAAGCCCGCCCCGCCAGGGTGACCGTCATAAACGAAAATCGTGGGCTGTTCGGTATCGATATGAAAGGCGGTCGATAAACCACCGATATCCCACCGGTCGCAGGTAGCTACCAGGGGGAGCAGGCCAATAGCAGCGTGCTCAGCGGCATGCAGGGCCCCGGGGATATCCCTCTCATGAATACCCGCAGCGTGCAACAGGGTAGCTGGTATAGTCCACCAGATAGCCCTGGTCTGAAGCTCCTGCGGGGCAAGGTCAAGCGGCTCATCACCCAGAACCTGCTGGCCCACCAGGGACTTCCGCTGGTAGCCCACCACCTGAGAACGAACCCGCACCCTGCCATAATTCAACGACACCTGCCCCTGCTGTCGCGTCTCTTCAGCACCCAGCACGGTAACTTCGGTGATATCACGAGACTGGGTGTAATAATCGGGGCTCACCGCAGAGACCGCAATAACCTTGTTGTCCTCATCAAGATCTTCCACCACATAGGTCTTGCCCTGGTGGGTGTAAATAGCGCCGGGGTGCCCCTGGGAGTGGGCGTGGCCGTCGTCCATACTGCCAATCACGGCACCCGTTTCGCAGTCAATAATCTGCAGGGGAGAACCTCCCCCGCGCAGGTTCACAAAGTCACTGGCAGACTCGGGGTGGGTCCAGAACCAGCCGGTAGCCCGCTGCCGCAGGTAGCCCTGCTCCACCAGGCGGCCCAAGAGCGCCTCGGTGGTGCGCCCAAAGACCATGAGCTCCTCCCGGCGCAGGGGGATCTCAGCCGCCGCAGCGCACAGATGCGGACTAAGCACATAGGGGTTCTCAGGGTCGAAAACGGTTTTTTCAACCGGCCGGTCAAAAATATCTTCGGGGTGGTGTACCAGGTAGGTATCGAGGGGGTCTTCGCTGGCAATCAGGACGGCAAAAGTGTCCTGCCCTGCCCTGCCCGCTCGTCCTATCTGCTGGTAGAAGGACGCCCGCGTGCCCGGCCAACCGCCTACCAGCACGGCATCCAGCCCCGCAATATCAATACCCAGCTCCAGGGCGTTGGTCGAGGCTACGCCCAGAATCTCACCCCGGCGCAGGCTGGCTTCAAGGGCCCGCCGCTCCTCGGGCAGGTAGCCAGCCCGATAGGCTGCGATACGGGTAGAAAGACCGGGCTCAACCTCATCGAGATAGCGGCCAGCGGTCTGCGCGATAGCCTCAGCCCCGCGACGGGACTTGATGAAAGAGATGGTGCGGGTGCGGTTTACCACCAGGTCGGTGAGCATCTCAGCGCTCTGGGTAATGACCGACTTACGCACCGGCGCCCCGTTCTCACCCGCACCATTACCCAGGGCACCGGGCCGAACGCTCACCCCGTTGGCGTGGGCAGAAAGCTTGTCATTGACCGCAGCCGCATCGGTAAACTCCGGCTCCCACAAGAGCACATGGGTAGCACCGCGCGGGGCGGTGCTCTCAGTTATCGCAGTAACCGCGGTGGGCCGCGACCCAATCAACCGGGCAAAAGACTCAGCAGGCTCCGCGCTGGTAGCAGATGCCCCAATAAACACCGGGGTAGCACCGTAGTAGCGGCAGACCCGTCGCAAGCGCCTCATCAGTAGAGAAACATGGGCCCCAAAGACGCCCCGGTAGCCGTGGGCCTCATCCACAACCACATACTTGAGCTTGCGCAAAAAGCCAGCCCAGCGGGCATGATTGGGCAAGATAGCGTGGTGCAGCATATCCGGGTTAGCCAGAATAAAGTTGGCGCGCTCGCGAATAAAGCGGCGGTCGGCCTGCGGGGTGTCGCCGTCGTAGCTCTCAGCCACGAGCCCGGGTAACCCCAGGGCACGCAGGGAGGCTAGCTGGTCTGCCGCTAGGGCCTTGGTGGGGGAGAGATAGAGGGTCGTTGCCCGGCCTGAATCAAAGCCGCTAGCTTGGGCTTCGAACTCGCCCCGGTAGATAGCGTCAAGGGCAGGTAGCTGGTAGGCCAGGGACTTACCCGAGGCGGTTCCCGTTGCCAGAATGACGTGCCGGTTGCCGGGGGACTCGTGCGCGGCCGTCGCCGCCTGCACCTGGTGTAGATAGGGCTCGGCAACCCCTAGGTTCTGGTAGGCCTCAACCACCCGCGGGTGGGCCCAGGATGGCCAGGGGGCAGTTTCTGCGCGCCGGGCAGGCAGGGTGCGCACATGGGTAACCTGCTCAGGTAAGGACGCCAGCCCCAACTGGTCGAGTACCACAGCCAGCTCACCGGGCTGGGGAGCGCGAGTGGACGGGGCGCCGGCTGGGTGCGAGCGCGAGGGAAGGGCATCGGTAGGCACCCGTCTATTATGGCACCGCCAGAGTGCGCGTAAATATTTGCTCTTTCTGCCCCGGTTATCTGTGACCTGCACTATAAGAGGTGGGATAATGGGGTCTATGAGTATTCCAATGAACATTCAGGGTAAGAAGGTCACCGAGCAGGAGCCTGTGGTCACGGTCCTCACCGAAGAGCAGATGTGGGAGCTGATCGAGGGCACCCGGTTTGCCCGTCTGGGGACGGTAGGCGAGGACGGTTACGTGCACATCACCCCGCTCAACATTGTGACCGACGGGGTTCGCATTTTCTTCCGAACCGCCTCCGGTAGCAAGCTCACCCAGCTTTTGATGAACGAGAAAGTGACCGTGCAGTTCGATCGGGCCGAGGGCAGCCACGCCTACTCGGTCAATGTCTTTGCCACCGCCCGCCTGCTGACCGAAACCCGCGAAATTGACTACGTTGGCAAGCTCAACCTTGAGCCCTGGCTCGATACCGAGAAGCTGGAGTTTGTGGAGCTGACCCCGCAGAAAATGACCGGACGCCGCTTCCGCCTGGGCTAGGAGCGCCAGTCGCCGCCCCCACCGAGGGGCATAAGGTCTAAAATAGGGGTGTGTCTCAAGAAAAAATTATCCTCTACTACTGCTTTGCCCCTGTGACCGACCCCAAGGCCGTGATGCTGTGGCAGCGTGCCCTCTGCGAGAAGCTGGGCCTGACCGGCCGCATCCTGATTTCTAAGCACGGCATCAACGGTACCCTGGGCGGTGACATCAACGCCCTGAAACAGTACGGTAAGACTACCCGCCAGTACCCGGGCTTCGAAAAGCTTGAACTTAAGTGGTCCGACGGTAGTGCTAGCGACTTTCCCCGCCTTTCTGTCAAAGCTCGCGACGAAATCGTTGCCTTCGGTACCCCCGATGAACTTATCGTCGATGAAAACGGTGTGGTGGGCGGCGGCGTGCACCTGAAGCCTGAAGAAGTGAACAAGCTAGTTGAAGAGCGCGGCGACGAGGTCGTCTTCTTCGACGGCCGCAACGCCTTCGAAGCCAAAATCGGCAAGTTCAAGAACGCCATTGTGCCCGATGTGCGCACCACCCACGATTTCATTCAAGAAATCGAATCGGGTAAGTACGATGACCTCAAAGACAAGCCCGTCATCACCTACTGCACCGGCGGTATCCGATGCGAAATTCTTTCGGCTCTGATGAAGAACCGCGGCTTCAAAGAGATTTACCAGATCGACGGCGGCATCGTGCGCTACGGCGAAAAGTACGGTGATTCTGGCCTCTGGGAGGGCTCACTCTACATCTTCGATAAGCGCCAGCACATGAACTTCTCACCCGACACCGTCACAATCGGCGAGTGCGAACACTGCGGCGCTAAGGCCAACACCTTCGTCAACCTCGATGTGGATGGCGTGCGTGACCTGGTGCTCCTGTGCCCCGACTGCCAGGTCAAAGCAGAAGCCGAGCACGAGGCTGCGGCAGCGTCAGCATGAGTGAGCAGAAAACCCCGGCTTTTGAGACAGCCCTGATTGAGTACGGCACCTTTATGGTCGCCGGCGTCACCGACCCGGCGACCGAAGAGAGTGACTTCGGCTCCTGGTGGGAGCGCCTTTATAGCACGCTTGAATCGGGCGAGAGCGACCTGGCCGCCCAGCGTCTGGCCGCGGTAGAAAAGTTGCAGAAGGTGGGTGTCGTCATGCCGGACGCCGACGATACCGGTTTTACTTACACGGCGGGTTTCATTGTGCCCGGCGGTATCAAGGATGTTGCAGCCCTGGGGCTGACCGGCGTGATGGTACCGGCCGCTATGTACGCTACCGTCCTGGTGCAGGGGGCCATTACCCCGGGCGTCCCCCCTGCCCATATCAAGGCAGGCTTCAACCACCTGGCCAGCACCTTTATCCCCTCGAAGGGGCTGGAACCTACCGGCGTCTGCCTAGAAGTGTACGGGCCCGGTGAAATTACCGACGAGAACTACCGTATGTATCTCTGGCAGGCCGTAACGAGCCCGCAGGCCGCCTAAAGAGACAATACAATACCTCCCGCAGCGCGATATGCGGGAGGTATTTCTCTCTAAAGTATGTGCGCTTGCGCGCCCCTGGATAACGGTTGAACTGGTGTGGTGATACCGAAGGGAAAAATCTTTAGGAGTTCTGCTCTACGGCCAGTTCGGCCTCAAGCTTCTCGATAATCTCTGCGATGAAGGCCGGGCCACCGTTAGCGGCCTTTTCCTTCCAGTCAGCAATGGACTTTTCCAGTTCGGCAATTTTTTCTGCATTAGCCATAAAGTAAATATATCCCAGACCCCTAGAAAAAATCACCTTGATTATTATTTAATCTTTTCCCAGCTCTCGACCCCACCCGGCACGATAGTGAAGAGGGGGTGGGTCACTTTAGCCGGTGACGTGGAGAAATGCTCGTCATACCACTGAGGAGAGCGGGTTTTTACTTTTTCTGCCAAAAATGATATTTCGTAGTCCAGCTGACCGTCGGTAACCGGCAGCGGTGATAACTCCGGTTGAGCGGGGAGCACCAGCAAACCCCGATTGAAGCTATAGCCCCGCCCGTCAGCTTCGTCAGCTAGCCCGTGCAGGTAGGTGCAGATGTAGGCCAAAGAATCGCTGGAGGCCTTAAAACGGTCGAGTTGGGGGTGGTTGGTGTAGCCCTTGGTGAGTCCCTGAAGAACTTTCTGGGCAAGCAGGGTTTCCCGCCAGCAGGCTACGAGGCCTTTGGCATCGAGCAAGGAGGGGTGCACAGACCAGATACGCACTAGGCTTCAGCCTTGCGGGTGATGGCTTCTTCTAGCCGCTCTAGTTTGCCGGTAAGCTCACCGGAGTCGTAGCCTGGGCGGATATCGGCTTTGAGCACCAGGGAGATGCGGTTGCCGTATTTGCCAACTGCTTCGGTGGCGGCTTTGATGACGGCCATGCACTCGTCCCAGTCACCTTCGATGGTGGTAAACATGGCGTCGGTGCGGTGGGGCAGGCCCGAATCGCGGACAATCTGGACGGCTTCTGCAACGGCGTCGTGCACGGACCCGGACGGGTCGCCGCCGCCGGTGGGGGCTACGGAGAATGCAAATAACATGTCTCTACCCTACCGCTCATACGGTTAAATAGAGAGCGTGATGACTTCTGATTTTTCCCGTGTTCCCGGTGCCCCCGTCAGCGCCGATACCGCCGCCCTCACCCGCCTGCACACCGCCCTGACCGAGCTCAACTACACCTACGACGGTATCGAGGAGCTACTGGGGTCCCGCGCTTTTGAGGCCATGACCCGCGACCAGGTGGTGCCCGGCCTTTACCGGGTGAGCCAGATTCTGGGGCAGGAGGCTACATCAGAAACCTTTACCACCGCCCAGCGGAACCTGGCCCAGCTGGTGCGCTTCTTCCTCTTTGGCACCGCCCTGCCCGGTGGGGACCTTGAGGACGCCCTGGGGGCAGGTAGCCTGGACCTGCTGCTGGATCTGGGGTTGGCGGAGCCCACCGAGGACGGCCTGGTGCAGGCCGCCGTAGACCTGCGGCCGCACGCCGCAGACGATGGAACCGAACTCTTTGTAGCCAGCGATTTGGGCGCCCACCAGCGCCCCGGCGTCCTGCGCAAGGACCATGTGCTGGGTATCGGCCAAGCCTCCCTGACCCTGGCCCAGCTCACCGAGCGAACCCCTGTAGACCGGGCCCTCGATCTGGGCACCGGCTGCGGCATCCAGGTCTTCCACCTGCTGGCCCACACCCGCCACGTGACCGCTACCGATATCTCCGAGCGCGCCCTGGCCTTTACCCGCTTCAACCTGCTGCTTAACGCGTCCGCCCTGAACCTTGATGCGGCCAACCTCGAAGAGCGCGTGAGCCTGCGCTTAGGTTCCCTGCTTGAACCTGTCGCCGGTGAAACCTTCAACCTGGTGGTATCTAACCCGCCCTTTGTGATCACCCCGCGTAGCGAGCACGAGAGCCCCGAGGACCAGTTCACCTACCGCGATGGTGGCATGGCAGGGGACGGTATCGTCTCAACCCTGGTGCAGCAGCTACCCACCGTGCTTGCCCCCGGCGGGCGCGCCCAGATGCTGGGTAACTGGGAAATCCCCGTTGACGGGCAGGACGGCCCCGCCGACTGGGCAGACCGCCCCCGCACCTGGGTTGGGGAGGAGACCGAAGCCTGGTTCATCCAGCGCGAGGTTCTTGAACCTGAACAGTATGCCGAAACCTGGCTGCGGGACGCCAGCGAAAACCGCGACCCCGCCCATTTTGAAGCCGCCTACACCGCCTACCTGCGTGACTTCGCCTCCCGCGGCATTGGTTCCATCGGGTTTGGCATGATTTGGCTACGTAAGCCGAACCCGGTTTCCGCAGGGGAGAGGCTGCACCGCTTCGAAGAAATCACCTACCCCATCCAGCAGCCCATCGCCCCCTTTATCACCGAGGCTGTGGAGCACTTTGATCAGGTCACGGCCCTGAATGATGCTGACCTGCTAGAGAAGCACCTGGTCGTTGCCGGGGACGTGACCGAAGAACGTCACGCCACCCCCGGCTCCGAGCACCCCTCCGTGATTCTGCTGCGTGCAGGTGCCGGGCTGCGCCGCACCATCCTAGAAACTACAGAGACATCCGGCTTTGTCTCTGCCTGTGACGGGGACCTGACTGCCGGCCAAATTGCTGGTGCCCTAGCTGCCCTGCTGGGCTGGGAGACCGAAGAACCCAGACATGTATTAATCAGTAACATGCGCGAACTGCTCGAAAAGGGCTTTTTGCGGATTGACCAGGGGGATTAGACTGGGGTCATGGTAGAGAATCCTATTAAAACCCTGACCGAAGACCGCTGCTGGGAGCTGCTAGCTGCCCACGAGTTCGGCCGTCTGGCCTTGGCTGTGGGCGGGGAGGTAGATATCTACCCCGTCAACTTTGTGGCGCACGAGAAGAAAATCTACTTCCGCACTGCAGCTGGCCAGAAGCTCTCAGAAGTCGTCATCAGCCGCAAGGCCGCCTTCGAAATTGACGAGGTCATCGACGGTACTGCCCGCTCCGTGGTCGTGCACGGCAACGCCCACTGGCTCACCAGCGAAGCCGACCTCGATGCGGTCGAAGCCCTGGGCCTGCGCACCTACTCGCCGACCTACAAGACCAACTGGGTTGAGATAGAGCCGGTGAGCGTCAGCGGGCGCGAGTTCGAAATCGGGGTAGAACCCGCCGACGAGCTTTAAGGGGCTAGGGCTTTAAGGGGCTAGGGGCAGCACCGGCGCTGGCCCCACACACCCGTCCTCTAAGGTCACATCGGTCTAAGTAGACACGAAGCCCCGTAAGTCAGCTATTGTTGTGCATACACACGAAAACCGACCCCAAGGAGCCCTCAGTGCCCACTCAGGCAACCACCGAGCACGGCAAGTCACTGCTGATCGTGGAATCCCCCTCGAAGGTGAAAACCATCAGTGGGTACCTGGGCGATGCCTTCATCGTTGAATCCTCCATGGGGCATATTCGCGACCTTCCCCAGCCCTCTGAGCTGCCCGATGAGCTCAAAAAGAGCCCCGTCGGCAAGTTTGCGGTCAACGTCGAAGAAGGCTTCGAGCCCTACTACGTGGTCAACCCCGATAAGAAAAAGAAGGTCACCGAGCTCAAGCGCTTGCTCAAAGAGTCCGATGCCCTCTATCTGGCAACCGATGGTGACCGCGAAGGTGAAGCTATCGCCTGGCACCTGCTGCAGGTGCTCAAGCCCAAGGTGCCCGTCTACCGTCTGACCTTCCCCGAAATCACCAAAGAAGCGATCCAGCGCGGCTTCAACGAACTGCGCGACATCGATAACAACCTGGTGGACGCCCAGGAAACCCGCCGCGTGCTCGACCGTATCTACGGTTACGAGCTTTCACCGGTCCTCTGGCGCAAGGTCTCCCGCGGCCTTTCAGCCGGCCGCGTGCAGTCTGTGGCAACCCGCCTGGTCGTAGAGCGCGAACGCGAACGCATGGCCTTCCGCTCAGCCACCTACTGGGACCTCACCGGTACCTTCACCACCTCTGCCTCCGAATCCTTCACCGCCAAGCTCTCCGCCGTTGACGGTGCCCGCGTAGTTACCGGCAAGGACTTCGCCGACGACGGCACCCTCAAGACCAGCGCCCGCGGCAAGGTTGCCCATCTGGATGAAGCCGCCGCCAGCTCCCTGGCTGCCGCGCTGGCGTCCGCCGCTTTCGCCGTCCGCTCGGTCGACACCAAGCCCTACACCCGCCGCCCCGCTGCCCCCTTCACCACCTCAACCCTGCAGCAGGAAGCTGCCCGTAAGCTCCGCTTCTCATCCCGCTCCACCATGCAGGTGGCCCAGCGCCTCTACGAGAACGGTTACATCACCTACATGCGAACCGACTCGGTTGCCCTGTCTGACCAGGCGACCCAGGCTGCCCGTAAGCAGGCTTCGGAGCTGTACGGCGCTGACTTCGTGCCCTCCTCCCCGCGCGTCTATATCTCCAAGTCCAAGAACGCCCAGGAAGCCCACGAAGCAATCCGCCCTGCGGGGGATTCCTTCCGTACCCCTGCCGAGGTCAAGAATGCGCTGAGCATCGACGAATTCCGCCTCTACGAGCTGATTTGGAAGCGCACTGTTGCCTCCCAGATGGCGGACGCCAAGGGATCCACCGCCTCCGTCCGCCTGGGGGCAACCGCGGCTGACGGCCGGGATGCCGAGTTCGCAGCGTCCGGCACCGTCATTACCTTCCGCGGCTTCCTCGCCGCCTACGAGGAAGGCAAGGACGCCCTGCGTGGCGAAGAGGGCAAGGGCGAGGCCAAGGACGGTAAGGACGACAAGCGTCTACCCAACCTGGCAGAAGGCGACTGCCTGCGCGGCAGCGCTATCGAAGCTGCCCGTCACGAAACCTCACCCCCGCCCCGCTACACCGAGGCTTCCCTGGTCAAGGCCATGGACGAACTTGGCATTGGCCGCCCCTCAACCTACGCAGCCGTCATCTCAACCATCATGGACCGCGGCTACGTCAACAATCGCTCCGGCTCCCTGGTGCCCTCCTGGACTGCTTTCTCGGTCGTTCGCCTGCTCGAAGAGCACTTCGCCAAGTACGTGGACTACGAGTTCACCGCCGAAATGGAAGAAGACCTTGACCGCATTGCCCGCGGTGAAGAGGCCCGCCCCGAGTGGCTGTCTCACTTCTACTTCGGTGGGGGAGACAAACGCGGCCTCAAGCCCATCGTTGACAACTTGGGCGACATCGACGCCCGCGCGATCAACTCTGTAGAGGTCGCCCCCGGGGTCAACCTGCGCGTGGGCAAGTTCGGCCCCTATCTTGAGACCGGCGGCGAGATTGATACCGAAACCGGGGAGGTTAAGGACCCCGTCCGCGCCAACGTACCGGCAGACCTGGCACCCGATGAGCTGACCGAGGAAAAGGTTGCTGAGCTGCTGGAAATGGGTAAGAACGACGGCCGTGAACTCGGCGTTGACCCGGCGACCGGCCGCACCATTGTGGCCCGCGACGGCCGTTTTGGCCCCTACGTCACCGAGGTTATCCCCGAGATGACCGAGGAAGAAATCGCCGCCTGGATGGAGGCCCAGCCCACCGAGTACTACAAGAACGGCAAGCCCAAGCCCAAGAAGAAGCCTAAGGCTGAAAAGCCCCGCACCGGCTCCCTCTTTAAGTCTATGGACCTGGCAACCGTCACCCTGGACGATGCCCTCAAGATTATGGCCCTGCCCCGCGTGGTCGGTGCCGATGCCGAGGGCACCGAAATTACCGCCCAGAACGGCCGTTTCGGCCCCTACCTAAAGAAGGGCACCGACTCCCGTTCCCTGGAGACCGAAGACCAGATTTTCTCCATTACCCTGGAGCAGGCCCTGGAGATTTATTCCCAGCCCAAGCAGCGCGGACGCGGTGCAGCCAAGCCCCCGTTGGCTGAGCTCGGCGTAGACCCGGTTTCTGAAAAGAAGATTGTGGTGAAGGACGGCCGCTTCGGCCCCTACATCACCGACGGCGTCACCAATATTACGGTACCCCGCAGCGAAACCATCGAGTCCCTCACCCATACCCGCGCGGTTGAGCTGCTCGCTGAGAAACGAGCTAAGGGCCCGGTCAAGCGCAAGACCGCTGCCAAGAAGCCGGCGGCTAAGAAAACCACGGCTAAGAAAACCACGGCTAAGAAAACCACAGCCAAGAAGACCGCGACCAAGAAGAGCAGCGCTCAGAAAGCGGGCGATTAGTCGGTTATAGCGTGGGTCCCGTCCTTGTACACTGGTAGGCAGGAAAACTTTTTGTCACCACTCAAGGGGGACCCATGCGTCTAGGCGTGCTCGATATTGGCTCAAATACCGGCCACCTGCTTCTCATTGAGGGGCAGCTAGGCTCCCGCCCTGAAGCCTACACCGCAGCCCACAAGGAGCCCCTACAGCTGGTCCGCTACATCGATGCGGACGGCAACATCACCGACGAGGGGCGGGACCGCCTCACCGCCTTCGTAAAGTCCGCGGTGCTCTATGCCATTGAACACGGGGCAGAAGACCTGCTGGCCTTTGCCACCAGTGCCATCCGCGAATCCAAGAACGGCCCCGAGGTGCTGCAGCACGTGCAGAACCAGACCGGCGTCAACCTCACCGAAATCACCGGCGACCAGGAAGCCGCCATCACTTACCACGCCGTGCGCCACTGGCAGGGCTGGGGCGCCGGCCGCATTCTCAACTTCGACATCGGCGGCGGCTCCTTCGAGTTCTCCACCGGCATGGACGCCTACCCCGACGACGCAATCTCCGTGCCGCTGGGTGCCACCCGCCTGACCGGCGACTGGTTCAGCGCCCCCGTGCCGTCCCCCAAGGAAATCAAAAAACTCCGCAAGTACGTGCGCGAAACCCTAGAACCCGTCGCCGAGACCCTGCTGGCCTACGGACAGCCCAACATGGTTGTGGGCACCTCCAAAACCTTCCGCTCCCTCGCCCGTATCTGCGGGGCAGCCCCCTACTCGGCAGGTCCCTTCGTCAAACGTGAAATGCTGCTACAGGATCTGCGCCTGTGGACCCGCCGTATGGAAGCCATGCCCCCCAGCGAACGTGAGGACTTACCCGGGGTATCCGACGTCCGCGCTGAACAGATGCTAGCCGGGGCTATCGCAGCAGAAACCGCCATGGATGTCTTCGGCGTAGACCGCATGCGCGTTTCCCCCTGGGCCCTGCGCGAGGGCCTGGTGCTACGCCGCCTAAACTATCTCTCCCAGCAGGGGCCCGAAGCCATGATTGACCCCCGCTCCCTGGCAGAATTTGTGCAGGACTAGCCATGAGCATCGAGGCACCCAAGAACCCGTCCGTCCGCAAACCCGTGCCGGTGGCACTTTCTACCTCCTGCCTCTTCCCGCTCGGCGTGCCCGAAACCTTCTCAACCGCCGTAGACCTGGGCTACGACAGCGTGGAAGTCATGATCACCCACTCGGCCCTCTCCCAAGAGCCCCACGACCTGCTTGACCTGATCCAGAAGTACCAGATTCCTATCTCCGCCATTCACGCCCCCACCCTGCTCCTGACCCAGCAGGTCTGGGGCCGGGCCTGGAACAAAATGCAGATGGCAGCCAAAATGACCAAGGCGGTAGGGGCGGACGTCATTGTCGCCCACCCGCCCTTCCGCTGGCAGAAGCTCTACGCCAAGAACTTCGTTGCGGGCGTGCGCGAAATATCAGAGCTTGAGAACGTCAAAATCGCCGTGGAAAACATGTACCCCTGGTCCTTCAAGGGCCATGCGGTAGAGATGTACGCCCCCCACTGGGACCCCTCCCGCTTCGACTACGACTGGATGACCTGGGACTTCTCCCATGCAGCCGCAGCCGGGGACGACTCCCTCGAAGCCGTCAAACGCATCGGCTCCCGCCTGGGGCATGTGCACCTGACCGACGGTTCCGGCGATAAGGTCATGGATGAACACCTGGTACCCGGCCACGGTACCCAGCCCGTCGCCGAGACCCTACAGTACATCGCAGCCAGCGATTTCGAGGGCGTTGTCTGTGCCGAAGTGTCAACTCGCAAGGCCAAGGGCGCAGGGGTCCGTGACGATATGCTCTACGAGACCCTGCAGTTTGCCCGCACCCACCTTGCTAGGAGAACATCGTGACTACTGTTGCTTTTATCGGAACTGGCTCCATGAACGGAGCGATCGCCTCGGGCCTGCTTGCTGCGGGTACCGCCCCTACCTCTGTGCGCGCGACTGTTGGCTCCCACGCCAGCATCTCTACCCTGCGTGAGAAGCTGGGGGAGGGGGCACAGGATGTAAGCATCCTTGCCGGTGAGGATGATGCGCAGGCTAACCTCAAAGCAACTGAAGGGGCCGACGTGGTGCTGCTGGGTGTCAAGCCCTACGCGATCCTCGATCTTGCCCGCGAAATTTCACCGGCTCTGGGCGAGAAGACCGTAGTGGTGTCGGTTGCGGCCGGTATCACCCTAGAAGCCCTGCAGCGGGCTCTGCCCGAAGGGCAGCCCGCAATCCGCTGTATGCCCAATACTCCTTCGCGGGTGGGCAAGGGCGTGCTGGCTATCTCGGTGGGGCAGACCGTGACCGAGGAGCTTAAGGACGCCGCCGCTTCGGTTCTGGGGGCAGCCGGTCGGGTGATTGAGGTTGAGGAAGAGCAGATGGGGGCGGTGACCGCAGTATCTGGTTCAGGCCCTGCCTACGCCTTCTTACTAGCAGAAACTATGGCCACTGCCGGGGTTAAGCTGGGGCTGGACGAAAAAACTGCTACCGAGCTAGCTGCCGCTACGGTAGCCGGTGCGGGCTACCTGCTAGATGTTGACCCCACCCCCCGGGACCTCCGCAAAGCTGTCACCAGCCCTAAGGGCACTACCGATAAGGCCATTACCGCCTACATCGATGGCGGCCTCTTCGAACTAACCGAGACCGCTATGCGGGCCTGCCTGGCTCGAAACGAGGAAATGACCGAAGAGTTCAGCTCCGAAAAATAGTTCAGACCTAGCTTAAAAAGAAGGTCCTATAAGAGCAGGCTGTGCTACCAAAACTCCTTGTGGAGTAGGGTAGGGCAGCCTGCTTTTTCTTTCCTGAACAAGGAATCTAGATACACTAAAGGCCAGTCCGTAGGGAATCGGACTGGCCTTCAGGTTTCTCTTTTGCCGGTAGGGATCCGGCTCTAAGAGAAGGCTCGTAACCTGAAGGAGATGGGATTAGGGGGAACCATCTGGGAATCTTCAGGTTTTGAGCTACTTGAACGGGTTCGCGGACCGTTCAGTAATCACTCGCACCTTTAGAGGTAGTTATAACTATATGCCAGTTTTTAAGTTTATGCATCCTGAAGTCTGAAAAAAGACGAATTATTTCGGAAGACACCTGGGCGGTTTCTATGCTCGGGTGGGTATAGGGTATAGTCAACTCTTTCTTGTAGGTATAAACCTGTTAGGGTCGTGCGGCAAATCTTTCAATAAGGTCTACCTGGCCCGAGACAATCAATAAATCGCGTGAAGAAACCCGGGTATCGGGTGTTGCGTAGGTAATTTCTTCACCCGGAGATTTCACTCCCACAATGGTCACCCCGTATTTAGACCGCACATCAGACTCGGCCAGGGTGAAGCCGTGGGTCTCCTTGGGCGGGTACATTTTGACGATGGCAAAATCGTCATCGAACTCGATGAAGTCCAGTAGGCGACCGGAGATCAGGTGGGCTGCTCGTACCCCGGCGTCCGACTCCGGGTAAACAACCCGGTGTGCTCCAATACGGGAGAGAATCTTGCCATGAGAAGGGGTGATAGCTTTAGCCCAAATGCGCTCAATGCCCAGGTCCACCAGGTTGGCGGTAATCAGCACCGAGGCCTCTACGGAGGTGCCTACACCCACTACGGCGGCGGTGAAGTCCTGGGCCCCTAGCTGACGCAGGGCATTCATATCGGTGGCGTCGGCCTCCACCACGTGGGTAAGGTCGCCCGACCATTTCTGCACTAGCACCGGGTCTTTCTCAACAGCAAGAACCTCTTTATTCTGGTGGACCAGCTGGGCAGCGGTAGCCGAGCCAAAGCGTCCTAGGCCAATCACAAGCACGGGGGCGCTGTGGGTTGGGCGGAAGTCTTTTCTAGCCAATGATGGGCCTTTCTTCGGGGAACTTGTAGAGGCGGCGGCGGGAGCGCATCGCCAAGCCGGTGGCTACGGTGATGGTGCCGATACGGCCAATGAGCATGAGGACAGAGAGTATGTAGGTTCCGGGCGGCGGCAGCTCGGCTGAGAGCCCGGTGGACAGGCCGCAGGTTGCGTAGGCTGAGATGACCTCGAAGAGGGCCCGGTCGAGGCCGACCTTGCCGATGAGCATGATGGCGGTGGTGCCGGTCAGCACGAACATGAAGCTCATCATGATTACGGAGATGGCGATGCGCAGGACGGCGTCAGGAATGGTGCGGTTGAAGGCAACGACGAACTGGTCACCGCGGGCTTCTGCCAGAATCGCCAGGAAGACTACGGTGATGGTGGTGATTTTGATGCCGCCTGCGGTGGACGCGGAGCCGCCGCCGATGAACATGAGTACGTCGGTGAGCAGCATGGTGACGGGGTGAATGTCTGCCATATCGACCAGGTTGAAGCCGCCGGAGCGGGTCATAATCGAGGCAAAGGCGGCGTTGAGGATTTTATTGCCCGCGCCCATGGTGCCGATGGTGCGGTCGTTGCCCCACTCTAGGGCGCCCCAGGCAAATGAGCCCAGGAAGAAGAGCACCAGCGTGCCGATGATGGTGAGTTTGGCGTTGAGATTCCACTTGCTAAAGCGCAGGTTGTTGCGCAGCACCAGAATGACGGGGAAACCCAGCGAACCCACCATGACGCCCAGGGCGATGGGGAAGAGAATCCAGAGGTCGTGGCCGTAGGGCACAATGCCGTCTGAATGGGGGGTGAAGCCCGCGTTGTTGAAGGACGAGACCGCATAGAACACGCCGTGCCAGACCGCCTGCCAGAGGGGCTCTCCCAGCAGCAGGAAGCGGGGAATAAGCGTGAAGGCAATCAGGGCCTCAATGGAGATGGAGGTAAAGGCCACGGTGCGGAGTACCGAGCCCACCTCACCCAGGCGTCCGATGTTGAGAGATTCCTGGGCGATAATTTTGGAGCGTAACCCCAGCTTGCGCCCTACCGCCAGCGCCAGAATGGAGGTGAGGGTGAGCGTGCCAAGGCCGCCAATCTGCGAGCCTAAGAGAATCATGAGCTGGCCAAAGAAGGTCCACTGTTCGGCGGTAGAAACCGTAGTGAGACCGGTGACGGTCACGGCACTAGTCGCCGTAAAAACAGCGTGGTGAAACTCCACCTGCTGGCCATCGCGTGAGGCCCAGGGGGTATAGAGCATAAGCGAGAAGAAAATAATGACCAGCAAGAAGGCTGCAATGGCGATACGCGAGGACGACGACCCGAAGAGGCGGTCTACCAGGTCGCGCAGGTGGGCCATGCGGGCCTGAAAGGCTGCCGAAAACTTAACAATCTGAAGGAGCTGCTGGTATTCCAGCTGCCCCTGTTCCATGGCGTCCAGAACCCGCTTGCGCTCCTGGACCTTGCGCACAATTTTGCCCACGTTCTTCACCTCGCTTTCTTCTGCCGTCTCTAGCGTAGTCTGCGTGTCATACAAGCGGGGTGTGGTGCCCGCGGAGTTTTATGTGTTTAATGGTAATTGTGACTCAACTTACCAAAGGAGGTAGTGCTGGTGGCTCTTATCGACAGTCTCACGCCCACCAATGTGCGTGTGCTCTGGACTCCCGCCATGGCCAACTACTATTTTGGCGACTATCACCCCATGCATCCCTCGCGGTTGGACGCAACGGCCTCCCTAGCGCGGGACCTTGGGATTTTTGACCTCCCGCAGGTAGAGCTTGAGGAACCTGAAATTGCTACCGTGCACCAGCTCATGCTGGCCCATGACTACCCCTATATCGACGCAGTGCAAAAAATTAGCGCCGACCCCACCCTCACCATTGCGAACTGTGGGTTGGGTACCGAAGATACTCCCGGCTTTGAGGGGGTTCACGAGGCCTCTGCCAGGCTGGCTGGTGGCACCTACCAGGCCGCTGAAGCTATTTTAGGCGGTAAGGTCAAGCATGCCGTTAACTTCGGCGGGGGCATGCACCACGCCTCACGCGATCATGCTAGTGGCTTTTGTATCTATAACGATTGCGCCGTGGGCATTGCCCGCCTGCTTGAAGCGGGGGTGCAGCGGGTCGTCTATATCGATGTGGACGCCCACCACGGGGACGGCACACAAAGTATCTTCTGGGACGAGCCACGGGTGATGACCATTTCCCTGCACGAGAGCGGCATGACCCTCTTTCCCGGTACCGGTTTCGCTAACGAGGTGGGGCCCGAAGGGTTTGCTGCCGGAACCTCGGTTAACATCGCCATGCCCGAAAGCACTACCGACTCGGGCTGGCTACGAGCCTTTGACGCGGTGGTCCCTAGCCTTCTGCGGCAGTTCCAGCCCGAGGTGATCGTCAGCCAGCACGGCTGCGACTCCCATCTGGCCGATGACATGTCGCACCTGAACATCAGCATTAACGGGCAGCGGGAAATTGCCGCCCATATCTCCTTGCTGGCGGACGAGCTCTGTGAGGGCCGCTGGATTGCCACCGGGGGAGGGGGCTACTCCATCTACAACGCCGTGCCCCGCTCTTGGAGCCACCTTATTGCGGTGGCAGCCGGCCAGCCCCTCGACATAAATATGCCCACGCCGGAATCGTGGCAGGCTTATATGCTTGAAAAGTACGGGACCAAGGTGCCCACCATGATGGGGGATCCCGTGGATCTTTGGTGGTACTCCTGGGAGGTTGGCTACGACCCGGCCAGCAGTGTAGACCGCAGCATTATGGCCACCCGCAAGGAAGTATTCCCCCTCTGGGGGCTTGATCCCTGGTATGACTAGGCCTGTATAAGGGCGGGTCGTTGGGCCCGGCAGATGGCCCTGTACGTTGGCTTTCAAGCTGAGTGTTAGCTGAGCATAGACGAAGAGTGCCCCCATTTCTGCTGGTCAAACATGCAATTGTGGGTATATGTGTGTAAAGATGTCAGTATGAGAGACGACGTATTTGCTGTTATCGCCGACCCCACGCGGCGACATATCCTCCAGGCACTAGCCGTCGAACGACTGGCCGTTGGCGAACTGGTCGAGGAACTGAGTGTCAGCCAGCCCACCGTATCTAAGCACCTCAAGGTGCTGCGCACCGCCGGTTTGGTCGAAACCGAAGCCGTAGGCCAGAAGCGTTTCTACTCCCTTACCCCCGCGCCTCTAGCTACCGTCACCGACTGGGTTGACGGCCTGCTCGCTGCCCCCGTAGTCGAGACCGCTCCCGCCCTCGAAGCGGTACCTGCCACCGAGGCTACCTCTGTTGCTCACGAGAGCTCCGAGTCTGCCCCTGAGACAAACCTTGCTGCGCCTGAAACCGCCTCTGTGCCCGAGGAGCAAGAGGAGGTGTCCGCTCCGGCCGTCGATGTGCCTCACCCCAACACGGCGGGTATTACCTTCACCCCCCTGACCCCCTTTACCCCCGTGCTCGATAACCGGGTGGATGAAGAGGTCGTGGAGAACCAGGCGCCTGCCGAGGTGGAGCAGGACGCCGTCAGCGGCCAGGTGCGTCAGCTCGCACAGAGCCTGAGCTTGGGTTCCAAAGATGAGGGGCCCATCAGCTTCAAGGTGCCCACCCCCGAGCAGGTCATTGCCCAAGAGGCCACGGCCAAGGCAAGCGATGAACAGGCCCACAAGCAAGCCAGTGACGAAGAGGGCGACGACCGCGGCCTGCTGGCCAAGCTCACTCGCTGGGGTCGCCGCAACTCCCGCTAGGCCCTTGCCCACCAACCGCTAGTTTCAAAGGACACCACAAGACTGTATGGCACACCATCAGCAGCTTCTCGACTGGATCGAGAACAAACTGATTAACCAGACCCTGCACCTGGGCGATAACCTGCCCGACGACAGGGTGCTGGCCCGCGAGGTGGGTATCAGTCAGAACCACATGCGGGAGAGCCTCAAACACTGCGAAGAAATCGGGGTGCTCAGGCTCTATGAGGGGCGGAAAAAGAGCATTATCGCCCAGCTGGTGCGGGAACCGGCAGCCTCGGCAGGGCCAGCTGTCAGCCTCTATCTGGCCAGCTCCCTCTCGCCCCGCCAGGATCTGCTGGCAACCTGCCTGCTGCTTGAAAACCACGCCCTCGCAGGGCCCGACTACGACCCGTCGGCCTTCGAAGAGCTGGACCGCATCGTGGAGGCTATGCAGGACGATGCTACCAGCCTGAGCGACTTTCATGACCTGGAAGCTGATTTCCATATCCAGCTGGGAAGGCTCTCGGGCAACGCCCTAATTTCTGCCCTCTTGGCGACCCTGCGTGATGCCATGATTGAGGCCCGCTTCGAGTTGGTCAGCCAGGTTCCCCTGTGGAGCGCTACCGCTTCGCGCCTGCGTATGGAGTATCGGGCTATTGTCGATGCTACCCGATCTGGTGACGCTGCCCTCGCCCAGACCCTGCTCAAGGCTAACCTGCAAGAGCGCTTCGCTGAGGCCGGGCACCCGGTCGATTTTGAGACCCCGACCAGGGAAGCGGGCAGAATCAACCTTGAACCCATCGAGGTGGAGACTCAGGAACTGGTGCCCGATACCTGGGGCGGGCCCATTGAACCTGATCTGTTTGAAGCCCTCAGCAGCATCCAGCCCATGGGTGCAGTCCCTGCAAGCGCTCAGCCCCCTACCGGGAGCGCAACCCGCCGCAGGCGGGGGACGGTGAGCCCGGTCGTCCGCGCCGCTAGCACTACCGCCAGCCCAGGGGCTAGGGCGACAGCCCCCAAGAAGCCCGAGCTGCCCCAGGCTCCCGAGCCTCACCAGCCACCGGCCACTACAGAAACAGAAGAAACTGCCAGTGACGCCGGTGAAGCTGTAGCCCCGCAGAGCGGCAGGAACCAGCCCGCTAAAAAGCGTTTTGATGTGGCTGGCTACTTTGGCTTCCGCACCAGCGCCCCTGCCCAGCACGAGGCTGGAAGAGCTCGTGACCTCCACGCCGTAGAACCTGCCAGGGTAGTGGAAGAAGACCCGAGTGAAGACGCCGCAGCGGCCCTGCGCGAGGGCTACGAATACGCCACTAGCGACCGCTAGAGGGGAGATAAAACGAGAAAATGCTCTCACTTGCCGGTGAACAGTCGGCGAAAAGCCCGGTTTGCCTGTAGGCTTGGGAGAGAGCGTTTTTTCACGCCGAGGGTATTGCTATGCCCTTTATGCGTGCTTTGGAGCGTTTATACCGGTATAGCGCCCGGATAGCTACCGACCTACCGCCCCGGGTGGTTGCTGTCGGCCGGGTATCGACCACTATTTAATAAGTGAGGTGAATCCAATGGGTTCAGTTATCAAGAAGCGCCGCAAGCGTATGTCTAAGAAGAAGCACCGCAAGCTTCTTCGCAAGACTCGCCACCAGCGCCGCAACAAGAAGTAAATTCTTCACTGCAAGCCCCGCACCTGTTTCGGTGCGGGGCTCGCGCTGTATTACCGAACTTTTGGTGTGGACGCCCCGCTCGCCTCGCTCGCCTCGCTCGCCTCGCTCGCCTCGCGGGGGAGCGGCGGGTTAGAGTGGAGCAATGGCTACACCACTGATTGAACTGCTGACCAAGCCGGGCTGCCACCTGTGCGAAGCTGCCCGGGAGACGACCGCTCAGGTGGCAGGCAGCTATGGGCTGACCTACACAGAAATCAACGTTGAAGAGCACCCCGACCTGTTGGAGCGTCACCGCACCGAGATTCCGGTGCTGCGGGTGGATGGCGAGGTTAAGGACTTCTGGCAGGTCAACTCCAAGCGCCTGGCGAAGATTATTGAGAAGAAACTGGCAGAGTAAAACCGGCGGGGTTGCTGGTTAGCGCTTACTGACTAGGTTTGAGAGACTAGAGATATGAACACTTCTTCGGCAACTGTCACCGTGCACCTGATGCGCCACGGCGAGGTGCATAATCCTGACCGTATCGTGTATGGGCGTCTGCCCAATTACCACCTGTCTGAGACGGGTCAGAAGATGGTGCGCCTGTCTGCCGAAGAGTTCAAGCGCCGCGCGGAGGCCGGTGCCAACATCGTGCATTTGGTCTGCTCCCCGCTCACCCGCACCCGCGAGTCGGCTGCCCCCATCGAGGAACTGCTGGGCCTGGTTGCCCAGCCCGATGAGCGTGTGATTGAGGCTGGGAACTACTTTGAGGGCCTGCACGTGAATAAGCAGGAGCTGCTGGGCAACCCCCGCCACTGGAAGCACCTGCTCAACCCCCTGCGTCCGTCTTGGGGTGAACCCTACCGGGACCAGGTGGTGCGTATGGCTGAGGCTATTAAGGACGCCGCCCGCACCGCCTACGAAAAGGGCGGGGACGGCGCTGAGGCGATTATCGTCTCGCACCAGCTACCTATCTGGATGGCCCGCACCTCTGTAGAGGGCGGGGCGCTGCCGCATGACCCGCGCAGCCGTCAGTGCAATTTAGCTTCCATTACAAGCTTTACCTTCCCCAATATTTTTGCCCCTGGCAAGCCCAAACTCTCCTATGTTGAGCCTGCTGCCGAACTCTATTCAGGTGTTATTCAGTTACCGGGGTCATAATGACACCGACTATAAGCGCACACCACACCACACTGTCCTGAAAGACCTGTAATTCATGTCTACCTCTTTCCCCATCCGTGTGAGCCGTAAGCAGGCCCTGAGCCTGGCCGCTCTGGGAGCCGTTGGCTTGCTCTCTGCCTGCTCATCAAGCCAGGACTCCCTGGCTGCCCAGGCCGATGCGGGCGACTCCAAGGGCTACATTGCAGGCGACGGCAGTGTTACCGAGTATCCCGCCGGTGAGCGCGGTGAGCCCGTTGACTTTGAAAGCGAGCTCTTTGACGGCACCGTCGTCTCTGCCGCAGACCTGCGCGGCAAGCCCGTGCTGCTGAACTTCTGGTACGCAGGGTGCGCCCCCTGCCGGGCTGAAGCCCCCCTGCTCAACGAACTCTACGACACCTACGGTCAGAAGGTCGCCTTCTACGGGGCCAACGTGCGCGACGAAAAAGGTACCGCCGAGGCCTTTGAGAAGAACTTCTCCGTGCCCTACCCCTCCTTCCGTGACGTGACCGGCAAGGTACTGCTTGCCATGAGCAAGTACGTGCCTGCCCAGGCGGTGCCGACCACGGTCGTCCTCGACGCTGAAGGACGCGTAGCGGCCCGTATTCTGGGGCAAATCGACAAGTCTGTGCTGGGCACCCTGCTCGAAGACCAGGTCAGTGCCTAGCTTCGGCAATATCGTTCTCGACGGCTCCCTCTGGCTCGCCCTGCCCCTTGCGGCACTGGCGGGCCTGGTCTCGTTTGCCTCCCCCTGCGTACTACCTCTGGTGCCGGGCTACCTGGGCTACGTGACCGGCCTATCGGGGGGAGAGATGAGCCCCCGCCACCGCAACCTGCGTATGGTGACCGGGATTGGCCTGTTCGTGCTGGGCTTCTCCTTTATCTTCGTGCTCATGTCTGTGGTTCTAGCCCAGCTGGGGGCGGCCCCCTGGCTGCGTGGGCAGGGCTGGGTCAACCTGGTGCTGGGCCTGCTGGTGATTGTCATGGGGCTGGTCTTCATGGGCCGCTTTGACTTCTTCCAGCGCGATCGCAAAATTGAAGCCAAACCCCCGGCCGGTCTCTGGGGGGCCCCGATTCTGGGCATCACCTTCGGTCTGGGCTGGGCCCCCTGTATCGGCCCGACCTTCGCGGCCGTGCAGACCCTGGTCTACACCGAGGGCTCCGATAACACCAAGGCGGTGCTGCTGACCCTGGCCTACTGCTTAGGGTTAGGTATTCCTTTCCTGCTAGTGGCGCTGGGCGTTGCCCGCGGCGTCAACACCATGGGCTGGGCGCGCCGAAACCGACTCCTACTCCAGCGCCTGGGCGGCATCATGCTCATCATCATCGGCCTGCTTCTGGCGACCGGCCTCTGGACGCAGATGATGTCCTGGTTCCAGTCCAGCATGCCGGCCTACGAACTCCCCATCTAGACACACCCCACACTCACGCACCGAATCGAAGATAGCAAGGAAAACATGGCAGAGACTCAGGACGCCCCGGCTCTAGGCCCGCTGGAAATGCTCCGCTGGGCATGGACGCAGCTGACCAAGATGAACACCGCCCTCTTCCTGCTGCTCATGCTGGCGGTTGCTGCTGTGCCCGGTTCGGTCTTTCCCCAGCGTATTCAGGACCCCGCAGCTGTAGCCGACTACATCGAGGCGCACCCCACCTGGGGCCCTATCGCAGATAAGCTCCAGCTCTTTGACGTCTTCTCGTCGGTCTGGTTTGCCGCGATTTACCTTCTGCTTTTCGTGTCCCTGATTGGCTGTGTCATTCCCCGCGCTGCCAAGCACTATCGGGCCATGCGCTCAGGGCCCGCCCCCACCCCCAAGAACTTCTCCCGCCTACCCCAGCACCGCACCCTCACCATCCCCGTCGACGCCGGGGAACTGACGGCCACCCGCGCTATTGAGGACGCCGCCGCCGTCCTGAAAAAGCGCCACTACCGTATCGAGGTGCGTGAAGAAGCCCCGGGAGTCGTGAACGTTGCCGCCGAACGCGGCTACCTGCGCGAACTGGGCAACATTCTCTTCCACCTGGCCATGATCGGCGTGCTGATTGCGGTAGCGATTGGCTCCCTCTTTGGCTACAGCGGCCAGCGCGTGGTGACCGAGGACGAAACCTTCGTCAACTCCCTGGTCGCCTATGACTCCTTCAGCCCCGGCACCAACTATAACCCCGACTGGCTGACGCCCTACTCAGCCACCCTCAACAACCTGACCGTCGAATACGACCGCCAGGAAGGCTCACCCACCTACGGCTCAGATATCAGCTACGAAGCTGACTTCACCCTCACCAGCGCAGACGGTGAACAGCGCGAGCAGACCCTCAGAGTCAATGAACCCATCTACTTTGAGGGAACCTCTATCTACCTGCTGGGCAACGGTTACTCACCGGTCGTCCGTATCACCAACACTGACGGCTCTGTCGCCTACGAGGGGCCCGTGGTGGGTCTGCCCTCGGGCCGTAGCTACCTCTCATCTATCGTGCTGAAGGTTCCGGACGCCCACCCCGACCAGCTGGGCTTCGTCGGCATGTTCCTACCCACCGGCGAACGCACCACCGGCAGCGCCCCCACCTCTATTGACTCAGACCTGCTCAACCCCATGCTGGTGCTCCAAAGCTACGCGGGCGACCTCGGACTTGATAACGGCGTGCCCCAGAACGTCTACGTGCTCGACATTGATAGCCTGACCCCGCTCAACACCATGGCCGCCGGTAACGGCATTGTGCTCGATGCCAGCAACAACACCGCCACCCTGCCCGATGGTCACGGAACTATCGAATTCCTAGGTGTTAAGCGCTACGCTGGCATTGAGATCAGGTCAGACCCCGGTCGCCCGATCGCTCTGGTCTCAGCAACCCTACTCTTTGGTGGTCTGTTGATCTCGGTCTTCGTAGCCCGCCGCCGCGTCTGGGTACGAGCCACCGAAAGCGGCACCGGGGCAGAGCGCGTACTCACCGTCGAATACGGCCTACTGGCCCGCGGCGAAGACCCCCGCCTCGCCACCGAAGCCGACAAACTCACCGACCTCTTCGCAGAACGGTGGGGACTAGAATTTGATGAAGCCTAACCTACCCACCGCCTGCCCCGGGGCAACCTGGCCGGGCACCGGCGTCCGCGCCCTACCTCAACCTGTGAAGTGAGAACACCATGTCAGAAGTCAACATAGAGCTCGCCCGCTGGAGCGAACTCTTTATGTACCTAGCAGCCATCACCTACATGGTTGCCTTCGTGGCCTTCGCCTGGGACGTCGCCTCCCACTCCCGCACCACCAAGCGCCTCGAAGCAGCCAATGCCCCCGAACCTGAAAAGGAACTCGTGGGCGCGGGCGCAGCCGTCAAGAACGCCCGATCTGCCCGCATCACCGGCACCGAGCAGGGCACTGGCGCCCGCGGTATGGGCTACAAGCGGTCAGCAGCCGCTAAAATCTCCGGCCACGTCGCCGACTCAGAGATGCGCTACGGCACCGGTGAACGCCGACCCGCCGCCCGCGCCGGTGTGGTCATCCTGGCCCTGGGCTGCCTCATCCACCTAGCCGGTGTGCTCTCCCGCGCCTTCGCCGCCAACCGCGTGCCCTGGGGCAACATGTACGAGTTCTGCACCACCGGCGCCCTGCTCGTGGTAGGGGTCTACCTGGGCTTCCTCATCTTCCGCGACCTGCGCTTTGTAGGCACCCTGGTCTCTGGCCTCGCCCTGACCATGATGACCGCAGCCACCATTGCCTACCCCACCCCCGTCGGCCAGCTGGTGCCCGCCCTGCAGTCCTACTGGCTGGTCATCCACGTATCCATTGCCGTGCTTGCCTCAGCCATCTTCACCATCACCTTCGCCATGGCAATCCTGCAACTGGTACAAACCTCCCGCGAACGCCACATCATCGAAGGTAACGACAGCTCCCTGGCCGGCCTCGGCTTCATGCGCCTGATCCCCTCATCCACCGCCCTCGAAAACTTCTCCTTCCGCCTCAACACCGTAGGCTTCGCCATGTGGACCTTCACCCTGGGCGCCGGCGCCATCTGGGCCGAGAAAGCCTGGGGTCGCTACTGGGGCTGGGACACCAAGGAAGTCTGGACCTTCATCATCTGGGTCGTCTATGCAGCCTACCTGCATGCCCGCGCCACCCGCGGCTGGTCAGGCCCGCCCAGCGCCTGGCTCTCCATCGCAGGCTACCTCTGCGTCATCTTCAACTTCACCGTGGTCAACGTGTACTTCTCGGGCCTGCACTCCTACTCGGGTCTCTAGGATTTATACCCCTCATTACGGCTCCCAGACTCGCGCTCGCTGCCGACCCTCTCGCTGGTTCGCTAGCGCTCACAAGGCGATTCACGCCAGCCCCGAGCCAGCAGCTTCGCTGCGAGCCTGGGTCGCCTAATTGCTTTGGTTAACCAGCTTCTATAAAGCGTTCTCCCACAGGTTCAAAGAAGCCCCCGCACACTGTGCGGGGGCTTCTGCGTGGGTGTTGTGCGGTAATAATCGACAAAAGTCTTGAAACCTATCTAGGTAGATGTTGTACTTAGGTACAGAAGGAGGTGCCCATGAACCCCACCACCTACCCGCCGGCCCTGGTGCGGGCAACCTTACCCACCGCCGTCCTGGCCTGCCTAGCTCAAGAAAACCTGCACGGCTACGGCCTGGCTACCCGCCTGGAAGAGATGGGCTACGGACGCCTGCGCGGCGGCTCCCTCTACCCGGCTCTTTCCAAGCTCGAAGAAGCCGGGTACGTCACCACCGCCTGGACGGAAGGGGAGAGCGGCCCCGCCCGCCGCCAATACCGGCTAACGGACGCAGGTGCCCGCCAGCTCGCCGATGAACGAGCTACCCTGGCCCGGCTCACTAGCGCCCTCGGAGCCTAAACCCACCAGACGTTTCTATATGACTCAAGGAGGAGAAGTGGCAAACAACCCCTACGAACGCCTGACTATCGCAATCGAAGAAGCCAGCGACAACCCGGCAGACAAAGACTGGGTACAAACTGCCTTTGCGACCCTGGCTACGAACGGTGTCAAAGCAGCCACCAGCGAAAGCGCCATCAACCGCGTCATTAGACAGGTCGCAGAAAGCCGTGAAAGTGCCACCGACCTCTACGGTAATCCAGAGGGGTGGGCCTACAGCAAAATAGCGGGCTGGAAGGAAAAGGGAACCCAGGCCTTTGAAGAGAGCAAACCTCTCAACCTGAAAACGGTTATTACCTATGGGCTGACAGCAGGCGGGATATTTTCTATTTTCTTCATGCTGGTGTACGCATTGCCCAGCAATAGGCCTGATACTGCCCACCTGGGACTGCTGCCAGGGATTATCCTGCTGGGGCTAGCGATACCCAGCAGCCAGTACACTTTCCAGAGGTCTCAGCGCCGCTTTGGTTTCGTAGCTGCTATAGGGCTGACTGGCCTCGTTATTGGAGCTATAGCCTGTTGCCTTGCCCTGCTCTTTGCATGGTTCTCAGAGAATACGGGGCGTTACTCAGTATGGTGGATGCTACCCGTTGCAGGAGCTTCCAGCTTCGCCCTTGCCTACCTAGCCCACCGATTACTGCCTGAACCCAACTATGCCCATGCCTCTAGCGTAGATTTCAGCGATAACGTTGAGTGGAAGGATGCATTTGTTCAGGCTCTCCGAGCTCGGGGAGATATCAGCGATAATCGAGTAAAGGAAGAAATAAGCCGGGTGCAGGAGTACACCCAAAACACCGGAAGTAACTACCTCGAAGAATTTGGCCACCCGGTAGCCTATGCCCGTTCCCTCTCAGAACAAAAGAAGGTCAAGCCCTACCGGCTCTATCTGCACTCCCTACTCATGCTCGCAATATTCGGTATATGGGGCTACGGACTCTATACGACCGATGACTACGCTAGTTTGACCTGGCGCCTGCCACTCTTAGTTGTCATTGTCATCGGGGGTGTACTTGAAACCAGAAGGCACTACCGGGCCTATCGCCAGGCGAAAGCGCAGTCCAGCTCAATCTGACCCTGGGCGATCCTTATCGTCGGTGGGGCCGGTAGCACCGTCGCCCTGCCCGGGGGCCTGCTTGCCAGGGGCAGGGCCCTGCCCACCGGCGTCCTTACGGTTCTTGCGCTGCTGCCACTCGGCGTCCTGGCGCTCACGCCGGGCCCGGGCCTCAAGGAACTTCAAAAACTCAGGGTCATCATCGGGAGCCACCGGCGGTTTAGCAACAGGCGCCCCAAAAGACCCGTGACGCGACCCGCGCGGCCGCCCCAGCCAAAACCACAGCACCGACCCCAGCAACGGAAAGAGCACCAGCACAGCAAGCCAGGCCCCCTTGGGCAGGGTGCGAACGCGCAAACGGTCGGTCTGGGCGGCATCCAGAATCGAATAAATCCACACGCCCAGCAGAAGAGCGGCGCCGCCAATAATCAAAATAGCTCTACCCATACCCCCATTTTTCCATGAACAGGCCCGCTCACCCCGCTTTGTGCGCTCACAGCGTGCCAGCTGAGCAGACGCCCGCCGCGCAGACCCTGCCCGCAGTGGGTTGGGTAGAATGAAGGGGTGAATTTTCTGAAGTACTCCCTGCTCCGCCTGCTGTTCTCAGCTGCCGCCTTCTTCGCCTCCTACTACTTTGGCGTGGGCTTTATCCTGGCCATCATCTTCGGCGCGCTCATCGGATTCGCCATCTGCTACCTGGCCTTCCCCCGCCTGCACGACGCCGCAGCCGCCGACTTTAACCGGATGATCCGCCGTAAGAATAAGCCCAAGAAAACGAGCCTAGAAGACGAAAACCAGGCGATTGAAGACGAGCTGGACGAAGCAGCCCGCCGCAGCCAGGGCCTTTAGTAGCCGGTAAAGACGGTAGCCCGCTCAGCAAAGATTTCAAGCGGGTGCAGGGCTACCGCCAGGGCAATGAGCAGTGAATAAATGAGGGCAATGATGCCAGCCTGCTTAAGCACCGGAATCAGGTCGCGGCCCAGGGCGCCCGAGAGCACCACCAGGGCCGAGTGCACCACCGGACCAATCAGAATAAAGGCCAGAGCGTACCAGGGGTTCTGCGGAACCAGCAGGGCGGTCAGGGCCAGGCCCAGGCCCATCTCTAGGGCGTAGGTGATGCGCGAAGCCCGGTCGCCCAGGCGTACAGCCAGGGTTTTCTTACCCGCCTCAATATCGGTGGGAATATCGCGTACGTTATTAGCCATCAGCAGGGCACAGGAGAACAGCCCCAGGGCTACGGCGAAGGCCCAGGAGCTCAGGGTCAACTGGTTGCTCTGGGTAAACATGGTGCCCAGGGTGGCGACCAGGCCAAAGTAGATAAAGACGAAAATATCGCCCAGGCCCATGTAACCGTAGGGGTGCTTGCCGCCGGTGTAACCCCAGGCAGCCAGCACAGCCGAGGCACCGATGGCCAGGAACCACCACTGCTGCGAGAGCATAATCAGGGCCAGCCCGCTCAAACCAGCCAGGCCGAAGCAGATAAAGGCCGCCATCTTCACCTGGGAGGGCTTGGCCATGCCCGAGCCGACCAGGCGCAGGGGGCCCACGCGAACCTCGTCCGTGCCCTTAATCCCATCGGAGTAGTCGTTGGCGTAGTTGACGCCCACCTGCAAGAAGAAGGCCACGAGAAAGGCCAGTAGGGCACGAACAGGCTTGAACTGGTGCACCTCGTAGGCGGCCGCAGAACCAGCAATGATAGGAGCTGCCGCCAAGGGGAGCGTGCGCAGACGCGCCCCTTCAATCCACTGTGCAACCGTTGCCACTGTTGTGCTCCTTATCAACCCAAGTTTCGATGTGGCGTCGCTACGCCACAAATACACACCATTCTCTCACTTTTTAGCGGTGGGTGCCCGCTAGTGGCCGCGTGACCTGCCTCGGTTCGCCGACTGGGCTTTCCAGGCTTCGGCAAGGAGCGCCTGGACGGCTCGCCGGTCAGGCTTGCCTGTGGGAAGAGTCGGCAGCTCAGGGAGCACCTTAACGAGTTTGGGGGCGGACGCTGTCCCCAGCTTTTCTGCCACCAGCTGGGGGAGGGTGTCCGCAAGCTCAGAAGTGCGTGCGCTGTTGCCCGCCACCAGGGTGACGGCGGCGGTGATAGCGGTACCCCAGCGGGCATCTGGAACCCCGGCCACCAGGGCCTCGCGCACGGCCGGGTGACTTTCGAGGGCGGTAGCTACGGCTGCCGCGCTGGTTTTGATACCGCCGGAAATGAGTACGTCGTCGGCGCGGCCCGCTACGGTGAGGGTTCCGGTGCGCAGGTCTTGGGTGCCCAGATCGTCGGTGCGGTACCAGCGGGTTCCCTGACCGTCTACAAAGAAGTGGGCGGCGGTGCGCTCGCTATCGTTGGCGTAGCCGCTGGCGATGGTCGGCCCGCCCAGCCAGATGCGCCCGGGGGCTTGTGGGTCGGCGGCATCGGTTTCTATCTGCACGCGGACGCCCGGCAACGGCTTGCCCTCGTAGACGCAGCCCCCGGCCGTTTCAGCCGACCCGTAGGTGCGCACTACGGGCAGTGCTAGGGCGCGGGCGCTTGCGATGAGGTCGGCGCTGGCCGGTGCCCCGCCCAGCAGAATTGCGGAGAAAGAACGCAGGGCCGCGAGGGTTTCTTCGCGGAGGGAGCCCTCCTGGGTTTCTAGCAGGCGGTGTAGCTGGGTGGGTACCAGGGAAACCAGCCGCTGCGGGGCTGAGAGCTTTTCGGTGGAGCTGACGAAATCCTGGGCCGTAAAGCGGGTGCCCTCGCTGACTGAATCGGTCAGGACAGGGACGGTACCTGCCAGGGCCGACCTCGCTACCACCTGCGCCCCGGCAATATACTGTAGGGGCAGGGCCAGGAGCCACTGGGCGCTGCTTGTCCCGGTAGCTGTTTCTGTGCCCTGGGCCGAAGCACGTAATGCTGAGGTGGAAAGCACCGTCTGTTTGGGGGTACCGGTGGAGCCGCTGGTCGTAACGAGCAGGGCGGGGGCGTCCTGACCCTTATCTAGCTCTGTAAAGCGGGTGCTGAAAGTGTGCAGGGCTTCAGCGACCTGCTGGGCAGGGCAGGCGGCGGGCTGGTCTGCTCCGACGTGGACGGCGCTTCCCGGCCCGGGCAGGGCGGGTGCGGGAAGCGGGCTAAGGGAATCTAGTGTCATGGCTCTTTTAGTCTACGCCTGGTGATTATTGCCAGATAGTATGCCTACTTGGTAATCTTGTGGGTGACACCTTCTGCTTCTTAAGGTCGAGATAGGAGCCACCCCATGCTTGAGGTCACCGGCGTCGAAATCGCGCTTTTGTTACTGTACCTGGCTCTGCTGGTGCTCTTCTTCGTAGTGCTGCTGGGGTTTCACAAGAAAAATAAGACCGAGATTCGGGTGATTCGTAAGCGCCTAGGGCTCGGTGAGAACGCTGCGGGCAAGCCTGATTAGGGAGCGTAAACCATGACTGTACTTGCTACCAACCCGCTGGTGCCCACCGCCGGGGAGACTGTTCTTTCTGTGATTGGCCTGGCCTACCTGGTCTTCATGCTGGTTTTTGTGGTCTTTCTGGTTAACGTGCTACTGACCTGGCACCGCAAGAACAAGCTGCGCATCATCGAGCTGGAGTTCGAAGAACGCGCTATCGACAACCGCAAGGCTGACCGGCGCATGGCAGGCCCTGAGGCCTAGCCCCGGACCGAGCACAAGGACGCCCCGCCCTACCTTCCGTGGAGAAGGTGGGGCGGGGCGTCCTACTTTTTGCTTAGGGGGCGAAAGCCCACCAGACTCTCGTGATGCCCACGAGCGGGGTGGGCAGTACGAGATTCTGGTGGGCACTGAGTCTGCGCGGCTCTGAGCCGGGTGCGCGGACGCCGGTGGGCGGCTAGAAGTAGTAGGGGTAGTTCTCCCAGTTGGGGTCGCGCTTCTCAAGGAAAGCGTCGCGGCCCTCGACGGCCTCGTCGGTCATGTAGGCCATGCGGGTGGCCTCGCCGGCAAAGACCTGCTGGCCGACCATGCCGTCGTCCGGAAGGTTGAAAGCGAACTTGAGCATACGAATTGCCTGGGGAGACTGGCGGGCAATATGGGCCGCGTATTCCAGGCCCTTGGTCTCCAGCTCGGAGTGGGGCACCACGTCATTCACAGCACCCATCTCGTACATACGCTGAGCGTCGTACTCCTTAGCCAGGAAGAAAATCTCGCGGGCAAACTTCTGGCCCACCTGGCGGGCCAGAAGGGCAGAGCCGTAGCCGGCGTCAAAGGACCCTACGGTCGCGTCGGTCTGCTTGAACTTTCCGTACTCCTCAGAGGCAATGGTCAGGTCGGCCACCACGTGCAGGGAGTGGCCGCCACCGGCCGCCCAGCCCGAGACCAGGGCGATGACTACCTTGGGCATGGTGCGAATCAGGCGCTGTACCTCCAGAATGTGTAGACGGCCTGCGCGAGCCGGGTCAATCGAATCGCGGGTCTCACCCTCGGCGTAGCGGTAGCCGTCGCGGCCGCGAATGCGCTGGTCGCCGCCGGAGCAGAAGGCCCAGCCGCCGTCCTTGGCAGAGGGGCCGTTGCCGGTCAGCAGCACGGTGCCCACGTTGGAGGTCATACGGGCATGATCCAGCACCCGGTAGAGCTCATCGACGGTGTGCGGACGGAAGGCGTTGCGCACCTCGGGCCGGTCAAAAGCGATGCGGACGGTCGGCAGATCTCGCAGAATCTCACCGGCTTCGTCGCGCTCCACCTGACGGTGGTAGGTGATGTCGGTCAGGTCCTCAAAGCCCTCAACCAGGCGCCACTGGTGGGGGTCGAAAATATCAGAAACCTTGGCAGGAAGTTCGTTAGTCATAGCCACCAGTCTACCCAGGGGTGCCCGGGCTGGTTCCTTGTGTGTAATTGAAAGTTTCATCTGCGCCTTCAATGCACGCGCAGATGAAGCTTTTGACGACACTCGGCGCAGAAAAGGACGGACGCCGCCCCCAGCGCCCCTGCCTACAGGCAGGGGAGTGGAGTGCGGCGCCCTGACTTAGGCGAAGCTACTAGCGGGAGAGTTCCACGGCGCGGTCGAACTCTTCGTTGATTTCGCGGGCGGCGGCGGAGTCACCCCTGTAGGTGGCAACCGACATCAGGTAGGCAAAGAGCAGGTTGACCAGGAAGCCGGGCACAATCTCGTACATGTAGCCCGAGAGCACTTCGTTGTAGCCCCAGACGAAGACGGTGATGGTGCCTGCCACCATACCCGCTACGGCACCGAGTGCGGTGAGCTTGCGCCAGTAGAGGGAGAGAATCACGATGGGACCGAAGGCTGCGCCGAAGCCTGCCCAGGCGAAGGAGACCAGGGAGAGCACGGAGGAGTCGGGGTTCCAGGCCAGCAGACCTGCGATGACAGAGACAACCAGCACGCCCGCGCGGCCCAGCCAGAGGCCCTTGGCGTCTGAGAGTTCCTTGCCACCGCTGGTGAGCTTGTAGAGGTCTTCGGCCAGGGCTGAGGAGCAGACAATTAGCTGGGAGGAAAGGGTCGACATGATGGCCGCCAGCACCGCTGCCAGCACGAACCCGGCCAGGAGGGGGTGGAGCAGAATCTGGGACATATCCAGGAAGACCGATTCGGCGTTGGTGGTGTCGGTCAGAGTAGCTTCGGGGTGGCGGGCAAAGTAGGCGATGCCGATGAGACCGGCGCTCATGGCACCGACCAGGGTGGCAATCATCCAGGTGATGCCGATGCGGCGGCCGGCGGTGGCGTCCTGGGCTGAGCGCAGACCCATAAAGCGCACGATGATGTGGGGCTGGCCGAAGTAGCCCAGACCCCAGGCGGCTGAGGAAAGAATACCCAGTAGGGTGGTGCCCGCAAAGAGGGAGAGGGCGTTAGGGTTGACGGATTCGATGGTGGTTTCAAGGCCGGAGAATCCGCCGACGTAAACCAGGGCCATAATCGGCAGGACGATGAGGGCGGTCAGCATGAGCAGGCCCTGGACAACGTCGGTGTAGGTTGCCCCTAGGAAGCCGCCGAAGAGGGTGTAGGCGACGGTGATACCGGCGACCAGTAGCATGCCGGTGTGGTAGTTACCGCCGAAGGAGGACTGGAAGAAGACACCGCCGGCGACCATGCCGGAAGAGACATAGAAGGTGAAGAAAATCAGGATGACTAGGGCAGCGAAAATACGGATGATGCCACGGGGGTCGCGCAGGCGGTTGTGGAAGAAGGAGGGGACGGTCACCGAGTTGCGGGAGACCTCGGTGTAGGCGCGTAGGCGGGGTGCTACGAACTTCCAGTTGAGCCAGGCGCCGGCAGCTAGGCCGATGGCAATCCAGGCTTCAGCCAGGCCGGTGATGTAGAGGGCGCCGGGCAGGCCCATGAGGAGCCAGCCCGACATGTCTGAGGCGCCCGCTGACAGGGCTGCCGCAGTGGGGGAGAGGGAGCGCCCGCCGAGCACATAGTCGTCGAGGCTATTGTTCTTGGACTTGGCCCAGATGCCAATGCCGACCATGACGGTGAAGTAGATAGCCAGGGCTATCAGCTGGTAGGTGGTGTTGCTCATGAGCTCCCCTTGGGTTGTGGGTAAGGACGTGCGGGTTGGGGTGGGTGCCTCGGTGTACCTTCCCCTTTGTGCAGTTTCTCTAAAGTATCTTGTTTAGATTACTTGAGCTATCTTCCCGCATGCAGGTTTTGGTCTGTGCGTTAGCTTACACCCTGGGGGTCTGGTTGACACTATCTCGCTGCCTGAAGCTATTTAGAATCGGTGTGTAAAACCGGTGAGCTTTTCTTAAGGATGCCCCTGGGTACGCGAATCTATCACGGGTAGAGCCGATGTATGCAGTGTTACCGCGATGGCTGACCTGTTAGTGCGCCAGACGATGTAGGCACCGGAGGTGGCGATCAGTACAATGCCCAGGTAAGACCAGGCAGAGAGCACCTCGCCCAGCATGAAGGTACCCACGATGGCCCCTACAACAGGGTCGATGGAGAAAAGCACCCCGATGACGGCGGCGCTGGTCAGCTGCCCTGCGATATTATCGGCAGAATAGGCAAGGGCTACGCCCACGATGGCGGAGAGAGCCAGCTTGAACCAGGCGTCCGCGTCCAGCATCGCCATGGTGGGCACCGACAGGGGCAGCTGGATGAGAGCCGAAAAAGCCAGGGACATGGTGGTGCCGCGCAGGCCGCTGGTTGCGTCAGATGCTGAACCCATGCGGGCCGAGAAGATGGTGTAGCCGGCCATCGAGGCGGCTGACCCGAGGGCCCAGATAAAGCCGATAGGGTGGGCGTCCCCCGCGAGTGTAGGCCCGGCAATCATGACGACCCCGGCCAGAGCGAAAAAGGCAATGAGCACATCGCGCAGGCGCCGCACACCGAGCAGGGCCACCACAAAGGCACCCAGGTATTCAAAGGTTACCGCTACACCCAAAGGAATATGGTGCACCGCGTTGTAGAAACAGACGCTCATCAGGGTCAGCACCAGCCCGTAGACCAGCACCTGGGGAAGGTCCCGCCGCCGCAGGGCAAGGGGATTAGGGCGAACCAGCGTCCACAGGACTACAGCGGCAATCAGGGCACGCAGGGCGGCGACCTGGGTGGGGCCAACGCTAGCAAAGAGCACCGAGACAATCGCAGCTGAAATCTGAATACCCAGGGAGCCAGTGAGGATCAGAAACAGGGCAGCGGTGCCCCGACGCTCGGCCGGTATGCGATCAGCGAGGTTCACAGCGCCCCCTAAAGCCCGCAGGTGCTTTCAAGCAGCGGGTCTACCACCGTCCAGGGGGCCTGTTTGATACGGTCTGGGCTGAAGACAGAGAGCATCTCAGCGGCGGTTTCGGGCAGGTGGGGGCCGGCCTCGCCCGCCCCGGTAAGCGGGGGCAGGGGAATAGAGGCAGCAATCATGCGTATGATGTGGTCGGTACTGACCCCGGCGGCGGTGAGCTCAGCAAGGGTCACGGCCCCGTCCCGTTTAGCTAGGCGCTTGCCCTCGACGTTGAGGGCCAGGGGGACATGGGCGTAGGTGGGCACCTGCAACCCCAATAGGTGAGCTAGATAGGCCTGGCGGGGAGCAGAGGGCAGCAGGTCATCGCCGCGCACTACCTCGGTGACCCCCTGGTAGTCGTCATCAACCACACACACCAGGTTGTAGGCGTAGACCCCGTCAGCCCGCACCAGCACAAAATCGTCCACAGCGTCGGTGTATTCCCCGGCGAAACGGTCGGTGACAGTCCATTCGCTCACCTGGGCTTTCAGGCGCAAGGACGCCGGCCTCAGCGCCCTGCGCTCGGCCCGTTCGGCCTCGGTGAGGTTGCGGCAGGTGCCGGGGTAGGCACCGGGGGCGCCGTGCGGGGCGCTGGAGGTCTCCTGAATTTCTTTGCGGGTGCAGTAGCACTCGTAAACTAGCCCTGCCTCTCGCAGGCGGGTAAGGGCGTCCGCATAGGCATCCAGGCGGGTGGACTGGTAGAGCACCTCCCCATCCCAGTCGATGCCCAGGGCGGCAAGGTCGGCCAGCTGGCGCTCTGCCGCCCCCTTCTTGACCCGGTCTAAATCCTCCACCCGCATCACAAACCGGCCCCCCGCGGTGCGGGCCATCATCCAGGCCAGTAGGGCGGTGCGCAGGTTACCCAGGTGCAGGTCACCGGAGGGGGAGGGCGCATAGCGGCCGCAGGGCAGGGGAGCGGACGGGGGCGAAACGGGGGAGGAAGTAGAAGATATCACCCCTCTAGTCTAGTAGCTCACAGGCTTTTGCAATATGACAGAAGGTTGCGCTGAGTAGGCAGAGAACCGTCAAAAAGTGCAGTGTGGCAAGAAATAACCCCGTAAGTGGGGTTTAAACAGGCTGCTCACCTGCCGGAGTCCAGTACCTTAGAGAGTATGGCTAGAACTCTTGAAATTGCCGATGGTATCTATCAGATCTCAACGGATAATTACCGTCTTAACTCCGGCCTGATTATGGGCGCAGAGAAGGCTATGGTGATTGATACCGGTGCCGGGCCCCGTCAGGGCGCTGAGATTCTAAGAGCGGTCCGCCGGGTTACCGACCTGCCCCTGGTCGCGGTCAACACCCATGCGCACTTCGACCGCTTTATGGGCAATGCTGTGTTCGCCGCCGACGGGGTCACCGATATCTGGGCCCACCCCCGCGCAGCCCGCGCTATCGAAAGCTACGGCGACCGCCAGCGTCTTTATGTTGAGGTGCTAGAACCCGAGATGGCCCACCAGCAGGGCCCCAACACCGAGCTTGTGGTACCCACCCGGTTCTTGCCGGGTGACGGCACCCGCCCGGCCTTTACCCGCGTAGAGCTAGGCCAGCGGGCCGTGACCCTCATGTACCTGGGCCTGGCCCACACCGACGGTGACGTGCTGGTAGGCGTAGACGACGTCCTGTTCGCCGGTGACATCATCGAGCAGGGCTCAGACCCCGCCTTCGACGACTCCTACCCCGAACTGTGGGTCAGCACCCTACGCACCCTGGCAGGGCTAGACCGCTACCGCATCTTCGTTCCCGGGCACGGTACCCCGGTAGAGAGCACCTTTATCGAGCGTATGGCCGACACCATGGAAGACGCCGTCCAGAAAATTGCTGACTCCGCCCTGACGAAGGTCAAGGGGGCCACCACAGCCTCCATGTACCAGCTGCCCTATTCGGGCGGATCCACCCGTATACTGCTCGACCGTCTCACGAAGCTTGAAGCCCGTGAGGCTGAAGGGCAGGGGCTCTCGACCGTCACCTTCGAGGGGGACACCGCCTCTGGCCTGACCGGCCCCATTACCCTGGGGCAGGGCTAAAGCCCTGAGTGCCTAGTAGGCCCAAACCTTCCGGTAGGCGCTGCGCTTCTTGTTCTGGGGGCGCAGCAGGGCGACCTGGGTGCTGGTAGTCAGGGCCGCTACCGCCCCGATGAGGCAGATCGCTGCCATAAAGGCAGAGCCGGGAATCGGGTTGGTGTAGGTGACCCAGTAGAGGGCCAGAGCGCAGAAACCCGAGAAGAACCCCGAGATAGAAAGCAAGGGAACCAGGATCAGCCCCGACCGCTGGGTATCGCTCATATCAAGCTCTTCTGAACGCATGAAGCGCAGAATCACGAGCCCCAGCACACCCCAGAGACCGGTGACCAGAATAGCTGTGACCACATCGGCTGGGCGGTGCCAGCCATTGACTACGGTGGAATAGCCTGCCGCTACCGTAAAGACCATGCTGATCAGGGCCACAGTGGGGCGGAAACGCTTGGGGGAGGCCAGGAAGAGGGCCAGGCCCGCAGCGGCTGCGAAAGTCGTGTGGCCAGACGGCGCCGAGTTACCCAGGGCCTCCTGAACACCCAGGTTGGGCTTGACGATGATGTAGTTCTTCAGCAGCTGGGTGGTCAGGTTAGCACCGGCAGCAATGGCTACACCGACCAGGGCGGGCACAAAGCGGTGCTTCCACAGGAGCACAAAGAGAATACCGATAGCAGCGGTAATACCGGCGGCGGTCGGAATGAAATCGAGCAGGGTAGAGGTTTGCTCGGTATAGGTCATGAACTGGTAGGAGAACTCCTGGAAGGAAATCTCGTCGAGCTCCTGGCCGGTTGGCGTTGTAATAAAGAAAATAAAGGCCGCCACCAGAAGGCAGAAGAGGGTTCCTGCCGCAAAGAAGTGCTGGATCAGCGTCCAGAGCGAGGGGCGGGTCTGGCGAATATGCGAGGGTGTGAGCATATGCAGACGGCCCGAGGGTGAATCCTCACCCGAGTGGGCCTGGCTACCATAGGGGGTTCGTCCGTAGCCCGGAGCCTGCTGCCCCGGGGCACGATAATTCTGGGCGGAGTAGCCGGGGACGGGCCCTCCTTGCCTAGCAGCGGCGGGAGCGCCGTAGGCGGCCTGTGGGGCCCGGTGGGGGCTGACGGCGTCCGGACGCGGGGTTACGGCCTGGGAGCGGGCCTTGGTAGCGGCGCGGGCGGCACGTTCCTTTTTGACCCGGTACGCTGCCTCCTGGGCCGCTGCCTGAGCGGCGGCAAAACCGGTCTTAGCTGCTGCCAGGCCACTGGCAGTACCGGCCTGCAACTTAGCTTTGATGGCCTCACCCTGGGGAGCAAAAGGCACGGCAGGCTGGGTTTCTAAGAGCTGGGTGCGGTCGGGGTCAGCCGAGGGAGCGGACGCGGGCCTAGGCAGTGGCTGAGTCACCGGGGGCTGCTGGGCAGCCTGCGAACGTACAGAGGCAGGGAGCACCACGGTGGCGTCATCGTCCGTAAAAGCGGCGCGGGCCTGAGAAGCGGGAAGCACCTCGGTAGCGTCTTCACCGGGGCTCACCGGCAGAGCGACCGTGCGGTCGTCGTAGGCCTGGGGCGTTAGCACCTCGGTGGCATCGTCGGGTGTGCCAGAAACAGCGTTAGAATCGCGCTTTTCAAAACTCACAGTTATCGCCAAAGACCTTTCTGCCGCGTGTAGACACCTCAAAGAGCCTACCAAGCCCTGCCTGCTATTTCAGCCCTAGACCTGCTAGGAGCTAACAGGCTCAGCCTGCACTGCTATTGTGACAAACTCACATGGGACTTTCCTGAAAGAACCCCTAATGTTGCGCGAGCACCTGCACACCGCCCCGCAGAAGCGGCGAAAGAGTAGATTAGAAGGTATGACAGCTAGCTCCCTGCCCCTGGGCTTTGCCCTGCCCCCGCTCGAAGAAATCCTGGCCGCTACCCGCCTTGTAGCCCTGCCTATGCGGGTGAAGTTCCGCGGCGTCACCCTGCGCGAAACCGCCCTGATTCAGGGCCCGGCTGGCTGGGGAGAATTTGCTGCTTTTACCGAGTACGAGCCGGCAGAGGCATCCGCCTGGCTGGCCTGCGCCATCGAGGCGGCATGGCTGCCCTACTCGCAGCCGCTACGCACCAGTATTCCCCTCAACGCCACGGTTCCGGCGGTGGCCGCTAGCGAGGTAGAGGCTGTGCTGGGCCGCTACGAGGGGCAGGTGCGGGAAATCAAAATCAAAGTGGCTGAGGCCGGGCTGCCTTTCAAAGAATCTCTAGCCCAAGACCTAGCCCGGGTAGCCGCGGTGCGTGCTGCCTGCCCGGAAGCTCGCCTGAAGATTGATGCCAACGGCGGCTGGACCGAGGCCCAGGCCATCCAGGCCCTCAATGAGCTAGCTGACTACGACCTGCTCTACGCTGAGCAACCGGTTCCGGGTATCGAGGGGCTGGCGCGGGTCCGCGATGAGCTACGGGCGCTTGGCAACCCCCTGCTCATTGCCGCCGATGAAGCCGTTCGCAAGGCTGATGACCCGCTGCGGGTTGCCCGCCTGGGGGCTGCCGACGTACTTATTATTAAGGCGGCCCCCCTGGGCGGGGTACGGCGGGCCCTGCAAATCGTGGAGCAGGCGGGTCTGCCCGCGGTTGTTTCATCTGCCCTTGAAAGTTCGGTCGGCATCCGTACCGGGGCAGCGCTGGCCGCTGCCCTGCCGCAGCTGCCCTACGGGTGCGGCCTAGGCACTGTCTCACTGATGGCCAAGGACGTCACTGCCCACCCCCTTGTGGCCCGGGACGGGGAGCTACCCCTGCGGGATGTAACCCCCGAGCCTCATCTGCTGGAAGAGGTAGCTGCCAGCCCCGAACGCACAGCCTGGTGGCACCGCCGAATCGAAGCCTGCTACCGCCTGATTGAGCAAGGGCAGCTGGGCAGCAGCAGAGCCCGGCCGCGTCTTGAAAAGGGCAGCGAGTAAACTGGTTAGGTGACTGATGCACCCTCAACCTCCTTTATGACCGCAATTTCTGTGCTCGACACCCTTGTGCGGGCAGGAATGCGGCATATTCTCATCGCCCCGGGCTCGCGCTCAGCCCCTCTAGCCTACGCCCTCGCTGCCCTAGACCAGGCAGGGGTCATCGAAGCCCATGTGCGCATTGACGAGCGTAGCGCCGCCTTCACGGCTTTGGGAATAGCCAAGGCTAGCGGGCAACCGGTGGGTATCGTCACCACTAGCGGCACCGCCGTAGGCGAGTGCCTCCCGGCCCTCATGGAGGCCTACCACGCCGGCGCATCCCTGGCCCTGCTCTCGGCTGACCGCCCCGCCCGGCTCCAGGGCACCGGCGCCAACCAAACCACCGACCAGCACGTGATTGCTCCGGCCCATACCCGGGCGTCCTGCACCATCGAAAACTACACGGCCGACCCAGCCGACCCCCAGAGCGCCCAGCTCAACGCGGCGCTCGCTGCCCTGACCGGGCGTTCAACAGACAACTGGGACGCACCCTCAACCACCCCACGAGGCCCCGTCCAGATCAACCTGGTCCTTGATACCCCGCTCACCCCCAACCCTCTAGACCAGCAGATTCTAGAGCGCTGGGCGCGCTCACTGGCCGAAAACCCACCGGCACCTGCCACCCCGCTACCCCCGGCCGACCCCAGCGCAGCTAGCTGGCTACGCGCGGGCACTGGCAAGGGGGCTGGTCGGGCGGACGGCGCTGGTACCGCCCGCCGCACCGTCGTTGTGGCCGGTGACGGGGCAGGGCCTATAGCCCAGGTCTTTGCCCAGCGGCAGGGACTGCCACTGCTGGCTGAACCCTCATCGAACGCCCGTTTCTCGCCCCTGGCTGTACCCGCCTACCGGCAGGTGCTGGCAGGGAACCTGGGGCAGCAGATTGAGCGAGCCGTTATCTTCGGCCACCCCACCCTCTCCCGACCGGTTGCCACTCTGCTGGCCAACTCCGCGGTAGAACGCGCCCTCTACGCCCCCTCACCTGCCCCCTGGTACGAGCCCGGGGCCCTTGACCTGCGGGAGATCGCAACCCTGGTTGAACTGGCCAACTTCGCAGGAACAGGCCAAGGCGCTACCACTGAGGACGGCCACGACTGGATGACCAACTGGAGCGAAGCTGGGCAGGAACTAGCCCGGGAACTGAACCAGCAGGTTGCCGACTACCGGGCAGGCACCTACACCCTGAACGGCCAACCCGGAGCAAGTTCTGCCGACCGCACCGCAGGCTACTCTCTTGCCGACACCACCTGGCGGAGCTGCCTAGAAGATGACGCTATTCTGATGGTGGGCTCATCCAACCTCATCCGCGACCTTGACCTCATCGCCCCCTCCCTGGCAGCTTCCCCCCTGGTCTTTGCCAACCGCGGCTTAGCCGGCATCGACGGCACCATCGCCACCGCGTCCGGAATCTCCCTGGCCCTCAACCGCCCGGTACGCGTGCTCATCGGGGACCTCACCTTCCTACACGACACCGGCTCCCTCAACATCGGCCCCCTCGAACGCAAACCCAACCTCGACGTGCTGGTCTACGACGACCGGGGCGGCGGAATCTTCTCAACCCTGGAACACGGCCAACTAGCCCAACACGAGAAATTCGCCCCGGCCGTCCGCCGTTTCTTCACGACCCCGCACACCGCCCAGCTCGAAGAACTCGCAGCAGCCTGGGGCGAGAACGGAATCAGCGTCAGGGTGGTGCGGCCGTAGGGTCTTAGACAAGGGAAAGGTAGGCTCGCGCTCGCTGCCGACCCTCTCGCTGGTTCGCTGACGCTCACAAGCGATTCACGCCAGCCCCGGTGCCAGCAGCTTCGCTGCGAGCCTACCTTTCCTTCATAAATAGCATCGGGAGCTCTAAAAAGCCCCTCCAGTGCGTTGGAGGGGCTTTTCTCTGTGGAGGGCCGGTTACTTCTGAGCGGTTTCGGTAGCCCAGGGAACTGTGGTCTCGTCGGCCTCTACCTCGCTACCCGATTCGTCGGGGTTGCGGGAGAGGTGAACCAGGGCCAGGCCCAGGCCGCCCCAGATGAGGGCGATGGAGACAAGCAGCATAACGATGGCGATGGAGCTCATGCTAGGCACCTTCCTTTTCGGTGGCTGACTGGGCTGCCGACTGGGCGGTGGGGTCTACGTGGCCGTGGACGACCTTGCCGCCGGCAATCGGGGGAGCCGGAGGAGCCAGCGCTGCGCGGGAGGTCTTAGACCAGGGCAGCATGGAGATGATGATGGCTACGACCAGCAGGGCGATGACCATGCCCCAGCCGAAGATATTGAGCATCTGGTCGGGGTAACCTTCGTAGGGTTCGTTGATCAGGCCGATAAAGGTATTGATCAGGGAGTAGCCCAGGATAAGGGGGGTGACGCCTGCCAGCAGGATCATCCAGAGCTTGCCCATCTTCCAGGACGAACGCTCGTTGAGGTGGTCGCGGAAGACCGGCAGGGCACGCAGTAGGTAGGCAACCACGAAGATAGAGACCAGGCCTGCGGCGAGGATGCCGAACTGGTTGACGAAGTTATCCAGGATATCCAGGACGTAGAGGCCGGAGGTGGTGGCCATGAGCAGGGTGGAGATCACTGCAATGGGGGCAATAACCAGCAGGGTGGAGCGCACACGGCCCAGGTTGAACTTGTCCTCAACACCGGCAACGATTACCTCAACGATGGAGATCATGGAGGTAAAGCCTGCAAAAAGCAGGGAGCCGAAGAAGAGTACACCGATCAGGGTGCCACCGGGGGCCTGAGAGATGATGGTGGGGAAGGCGATGAAGGCCAGACCAATACCTGAGGTTGCTACCTCGGAGACCTGGGCGCCAGCGGCGGTTGCCATGAAGCCCAGGGCCGCGAAGACGCCGATACCGGCCAGCAGCTCGAAGGAGGAGTTAGCGAAGCCCGCAACTGCGCCGGAGCCGGTCAGGTTGGTCTTGTTCTTCAGGTAGGAGGCGTAGGTGATCATGATGCCGAAGCCAATGGACAGGGAGAAGAAGATCTGGCCGTAGGCCGCAACCCAGACGCCGGGCTCGGTGAGAGCGGCCCAGTCGGGGGTGAAGAGGGCATCCAGGCCGGTCATTGCGCCATCCAGGGTCAAGGAGTAGCCAACCATAACCAGGAACATGATGACCAGCACGGGGATGAAGAAGACGTTAGCCAGGCCCACGCCCTTCTGCACGCCCAGGGACATGATGAGGGCCAGCAGTACCCAGATGCCGATCAGGGGGTAGAGGATGCCTGGCACGAAATCGAAGGTGAGGGCTACGGGGTCAGCCAGCTGCAGGACGTCCGAGAAGAAGAAGGTCTGCGGGTCGTCGCCCCAGGCGTGGGTGAAGGAGTAGATGAAGTAGCGGGCGGCCCAGGCGAGAATCGCTGCGTAGTAGATAGCGATGATGAAGTTGATGCCCATATGCCACCAGCCGATGAACTCGGTCTTGCGGTTCAGGCGGCGGAAGGCCAAAGGAGAGGACGCACGGGCGCGGTGACCGATGACGTAGTCAAAGAAGAGGAAGGGCAGACCCGCGGTGAGTAGGGCGACCAGGTAAGGGATCATGAAGGCGCCGCCGCCGTTATCGTAGGCGACGTAGGGGAAGCGCCAGATGTTACCGAGGCCAACGGCTGAACCGATAGCTGCAAAGATGAAGACCTTGCGGCTTGAGAAGCCTTCGCGTTTCTTGGGCGCCGTGGTGGGGTTTGAACTCATGTGAGTAGTCCTCCGCAGGGCTAAGCGTAAATGAATCTTTTGTAGTATCTGGGTTCAGACTAGCAAGTGATAAATAAATCTCAAATAGTGGATAGAAAATTGGGTAAAAAAATCCCGGCGGTTTCCCGCCGGGAGTAGCTCTAGGCGTCGCGGTGGACGACGGCGTGAGCAAAGGACTTGAGGGCCTCCTTGACCACTGAGTCGGGCAGGGGCTCGATGGCCGCAATGGCGTCGTCAGCCCACTGGTAGGCCATCTTCCAGGCTTCAGTGGTGGCCGGGTGCGCCGAAAGTGCTGCAACAGCCTGGGCCAGGGCTTCGTCGCTGGTCAGGTCGCCCTGAATTAGCTGCTGGATGTGCTGGGCTTCCAGGTCGCCGGTTGCGGCAGCCCGGTCGAGCAGGATGGTGGGTAGGGTGGGGACGCCCTCGCGCAGGTCGGTGCCGGGGGTCTTGCCGGACGCCGCACCCGAGCTGGTGACGTCGATGACGTCGTCGGCGAGCTGGAAGGCTACACCTACCAGCTCGCCGTAGCGGGCCAGCATCTGTACGGTTGCTTCGGGGGAGTCAGACAGAATAGTGCCGTAGGAGCCTGCAGCCGCGATGAGGGAGCCGGTCTTGCCCTCGATGACCTTAATGTAGTGGCTGAGAATGTCTTCGTTTTTCTCGGGGCCGGTGGTCTCAAAGAGCTGACCCAGCACTAGGCGTTCAAAGGTCTGAGCCTGAACAGCCAGGGCACGGCCACCCAGTTCGGAAACAATCAGGGAGGCGCGGGAGAAGATGAGGTCGCCGGTCAGAATAGCGACCGAGTTGCCCCAGATGTTCTGGGCGGTGTCTACACCGCGGCGCTTGGGGGCGTCGTCCATGACGTCATCGTGGTAGAGGGTAGCCAGGTGGGTCAGCTCAACAACAACAGCTGCGTCGATGACCCGGTCGTTGATACCGCCACCGGCCTCTGCAGCCAGCAGGGTGAGCAGGGGGCGTACCCGCTTGCCACCGGCAGAAAGCAGGTGGCGGGAGGCCACGTCTGCCAGGTGGTTGGTCTGAGCAACTGCACGTTCTAGGCGCTGCTCAACCTCAGAAAGGGCCTCAAGAATCTTGGGGCCGAGTTCAGCGTCCTGCGCAATGAGTTCAAACCCCTTGGGCAGGTTGAAGTCAGCTTCGGGCATGAGCGCTTCAACGCTCATAGGGGAGCTGGTGGGTTCAGTCACGGTGTCTTTCACATTTCTTCGGTGGGTGGCTGCGGCCCAGAGCCGCGGCAAGCTGCTGGTGTAAGTCTACCGGGTTTACTGCTCGGGCTTATAAGCGCGGTGCAGGGCTACGATGCCGCCGGTCAGGTTCTTGTACTGAACGTTCTGCCAGCCTGCTTCGGTGAAGTGGCGGGCCAGCTCGTCCTGGGCGGGCCAGGCAAGAATGGACTCGGCCAGGTACTCGTAGCTTTCGGGGTTAGAGGAGACCTTGCGCGCAATCGGCGGAATCAGCTTCATGATGTAGTTGCGGTAGATGGCGCGGAAGGGGGCGAAGGTGGGGGTAGAGAACTCGTTGATGACGATGCGTCCGCCGGGTTTGGTCACGCGGTAGAGTTCGCGCAGGGCCTGGGGGTAGTCGGCGACATTGCGCAGGCCGTAGCTCATGGTGACGGCGTCAAACTCTTCGTCGGCAAAGGGGAGGGCGGTGACGTCCGCCTGTACGAACTCGATGTCGGGGCGACGGCGGCGGCCTACGGCCAGCATGCCCTCGGAGAGGTCTGCGGCGATGACCTTAACACCGGCATCGGCGAAGGGTTCGGACGAGGTGCCGGTTCCGGCGGCGACGTCGAGGACCTTCTGGCCGGGGTGGGCGTCGACCGCAGCAACGGTCTGCTTACGCCAGTAGATGTGTCGGCCCAGTGACATGATGCCGTTCATCAGGTCGTAGCGCTCGGCTACCTGATCGAACATGGAGGAGATGTCGGTGGTTTTTTTGTTAAGGTCTGCTCGGTTCACTCTGCCTATTTTGTCATGTTTGTGCCTAAAGCTCACCTTGGGGGTGTGTAAAAAATTCAGAAATGAATATTCATGCATAGGTTTGCATTTTTACGCATAACGGGGCAGAATAAAGCTCAAAGCCCATCGCACCTACACAGTTTTAGATACGAGGTACGCTATGAAGAAGGCCCCCTTCGCTCTGGCTGCAGCCGCCCTGATGCTCACCGCCTGTGGCGCATCCAGCACCGGTACCACCACCGAGTCAGGCGTTTCCCTGATTTCAGAGGGCAAGCTGACCGTCTGTACAAACCCTCCCTACGCTCCTTTCGAATACGAAGAAAACGGCAAGATTGTTGGCCTGGATGCCGATATCGCAGCAGCTATCGCCTCAGACCTGGGCGTCGAAGCCGAAATGTTCACCACCAGCTTCGAGGGCATCCAGTCCGGTGTAGCCCTGTCCTCCAAGCAGTGCGACATTGCCCTGTCAGGCATTACCATCACCGACGAGCGCAAGACCGTCATGAGCTTCACCGACTCCTACGTCGATGACAACCTGGCTATCCTGGTTCCCGCTGGCTCCGATATCAAGGGTGACGCTGACCTCTCCGGCCGCAACACCGGCGTACAGCAGGCTACCAGCGGTGAAAAATACGCCCAGGAAGCCGGCGCTAACACCGTCCAGTACGAAGACAACGGCCTGCTCCTGCAGGCAGTACAGACCGGCCAGGTTGATGCCATCGTCGGTAACATCACCGTGCTGTCTGAAATGCTGACTTCTGACTCATCCCTCTCTGTAGTCCAGGAAATCGAGACCGGCGAGCAGATCGCTGGCGCCGTTGCTACCGAGAGCACCGCCCTGCTTGACTCCGCCAACGCCACCCTCAAGAAGATGGAAGAGGACGGCCGCCTGGCAGACCTGCGCGAAAAGTACCTGGGCGTATCCCAGTAATCGCGGACAACCGGTAGTAGCATAAACCCAAGCTCACCAACGGGGGTAGGCTAGCGCAGGCGCAGCCTACCCCTCACCCGTATCCCCCTTCTTCTACACCGATACGAGCCCGGGCCACCCGGGGACACAAAAGGAAAAGACCACCCATGGCACTGTCAACCCGGCAGAAACAAACCTACGCCCGCTACGCCCAATACGCCCTGCTGGCCATCATCGCACTCGTCGTTATTCTCGTTGCCGACTGGGGAACCCTGCGCGATAAGGCCTTCAACCCCGAGATTATCGCCCAGCAGTTCCCCAACATCATCACCGTTGCCCTCAAGAACACCCTGATTTACACGGTCTTAGGCTTCATTGTGGGCCTGGCTGGCGGCGTTCTGCTGGCCCTGATGAAGATTTCATCGATTGCCCCCTACCGCTGGCTAGCCTCCCTCTACATCGAGCTCTTCCGCGGTCTGCCCGCGCTGCTGGTCTTTATCGCCTTCGGTTACGGCATCCCCCTGGCCTTTGGCCTGCGTCTGAACAACTACGTCACCGTCATGCTGGCCCTCGGTATGGTGTCGGCTGCCTACATCGGTGAGGTACTGCGCGCCGGCCTGGAAGCCGTGCCCAAGGGCCAGTATGAGGCAGCTCGCTCCCTGGGTATGAGCCACACCCGCGCCATGGTCACCATCATCATCCCCCAGGCCTTCCGCATCGTCCTGCCCCCGCTCACCAACGAGATTATCCTGCTCACCAAGGACTCCTCCCTGGTCTACCTGCTCGGTATGTCGGTGGCTCAGTACGAACTGACCAAGTTCGGCCGTGAAGGCATCTCGGGTTCCGGTGCGGGCCTCACCCCGCTCGTCCTGGCAGGTGCCTGCTACCTGATTATCACCGTCCCGCTGGGCTTCCTTGCCCGCCACTTCGAAAAGCGCGCCAAGGCCCGCTCCCGCACGTAAAGCACCCACCTACCCCAGGAAGAACCAGCTATGACTCTTCAGACCGCACCTGCGTCCGTCACCATCACCAACCTGCATAAGTCCTACGGCGACGTCGAAGTGCTCAAGGGCATCGACATGTCGGTAGCCCCCGGCGAGGTCGTCTGCCTGATCGGCCCCTCCGGCTCGGGCAAGTCCACCCTGCTCCGCTGCGTCAACCTGCTCGAAACCCCTAACTCCGGTAGCATCGAGGTGGCCGGTCATTCGGTGACCGACCCCGACGTTGATATCGATGCCATGCGCCGCTCTGTGGGTATGGTCTTTCAGCAGTTCAACCTCTTCCCCCACCTGACCGTGCTCGAAAACTGCACCGTCGCCCAGGTCAAGGTACTTAAGCGCTCTAAGGCCGAGGCTAAAGAAATCGCCCTGGCCAACCTCGAAAAGGTAGGCCTAGCCGATAAGGCCGCCCGCCACCCCGACCAGCTCTCCGGCGGTCAGCAGCAGCGCGTCGCTATCGCCCGTGCCCTCTCCATGAACCCCGCCCTCATGCTCTTTGACGAGCCCACCAGCGCTCTTGACCCTGAGACCGTGGGCGACGTGCTTTCCATCATGCGCCAGCTCGCCGCTGAGGGCATGACCATGATCGTGGTAACCCACGAGATGGCTTTCGCTCGCGATGTAGCTGACCGCGTGGTCTTCATGGACGGCGGCGTGGTGGTCGAAGAGGGCCCCTCCGACGCCGTCATCGGCAACCCCCAGCACGAGCGCACCCAGCTCTTCCTCTCCCGCGTGCTCAACCCCACCGCCCAGTAGGTTCAGCCCAGTAAGGTATAGTGCCATCAGAAAATGGGCTGGGCCTTCTGCCCGCAGCGGGGCGGGCCGGTGGCGCTACGAGAAAGTGGCTACCCGGTAGACCGGGTAGCCACTGGTAGGTGCTCTATGCGAGGGCCTAGAGGCCGAAGAAGCGGCTGAAGAAGCCCTTCTTTTCTTCCTTAGGCTTGGGCTTGGTCGCAGCTTCTGCGCGCTCAGCCTCAAGGTCGGGGGCCTGGCCAGCCAGGCGAATCTCTGAGGCGGGGCGGGCAGGCTCGTCAACCTGCTCGTAGCCGGCGGGGGCCTGCTCAGTCTGCTCAGCTTCTTCGATAACCTGCTTGGCGGCATTAGAAGTAGCGGCGGGCTCTTCTGCCTGAGCAGGCTCATCGCGCACGATGTCTTCGTCGGCGATAGCGCTGGTGGTGACGCGGCCGGGGCGGGCGTCCTCGGCAGGCTCGCGGTCGTAGGGCTGCTCGGCGTTGGGGTAGACGCGGTCGGTGGTGATGGTACCTTCGACCTCTTCCTCGCGGGCGGTCTCTTCGGCAGGTTCCTGCTCGCGGCGCTCAGCCTCAGCGGCTTCAGCTGCGGCGCGCTCTTCAGCGGCAGTGATGTCAGCCTCGCGAGCTTCGATGGCGGCCTGTTCAGCGGCCAGGGCTTCAGCCTCGTCCTCACGGGCAGCTTCTTCAGCGGCCAGGCGGGCAGCCTCTTCACGGGCTGCGACCTGGGTAGCTGCCTCCTGGGCTGCCACAGCTTCGATGCCCTGACGTTCAGCAGCTAGCTGCTCACGCAGGTCGCGGGCGTTCTGAGCCAGGCGGGCCAGCTCGTCGACCCCAGTCTGGGGCTCCGCAGCCTCGATACCCGAGATCTTGCCGTTGTCGAACCAGAGGCGCAGGGCGCCGTCCGATGCGGTGATGACGGCGGTTGCCTCGGTGTCCCAGGCAATGTGGGCACCGCGCAGCTTGGCGTAGGAGTCTACGGCGCGCAGGTGGTTCACGGCGGTGCCGGTCTGCAGGGCCTGGGCCATGACCTGGCCCATGCGGTTAACGGTGGGGGCTTCAAGTTCAAGCTGGCTGCCATCGAGCAGAATCCAGGCGTGGACGCCTGCCCCGGCGGTTACGGGGTAGTGGGCGTAGATGCCGGTCAGGGCCTTTGAGGCCAGGGTCAGCTTGCGGGCTAGGCCCGAGTCGAGGGGGAGCTCGTCGGTGGTGAGCTCAGAGATGCTGTGCTTCGCTCCGCCTTCACGCGCCTGGATTGCTGCCGAAACGACGCGGTCGGGGAAGTGACCGAGCTCCTGCCAGGACCAGATCCAGGAACCGCGGTTCTCAGATTCGGTGCCCAGTAGGTAGGGGGTGAGGCTTACGGAAGCATCAGACTGGAGGGTGAATGACGGTGCAGAGAAGTCCACCGTCCATTCTGCACCGCCGCTAATTTCAGCAAGACGGGCCTGGTACTCGGTGGAGATAAAGATTGAATCGTCAATCAGATCCTGCAGTGTAGTAGTCATACGGTCAAGGCTAGCAACTCTTGCGGTGCTCCCGCACCTTTTTGCCGCGGTAAGAGCTTGAATTTCTGACATATTCAGCTACCTCCCCGCAACTGGGGGTGCATCACTCAGCAAGCAGGGCGGTGTACTCTGCCCCGGGGCGGGTAGTTTCTTGGTTTAATAGAGGAGATAACTCGCGCCCTGTGGCTCTGCTACCCGTCTAGCGCCGCGCAGGGTTTTGCCTCGCCCAAACCTTCAGGAACAGTATGTCGCCCTCTTCGCCCCGTTACACCGAGATTGAACGCCCCGCTATGGTGCAAGATGCCCTGAGCGCTATCGGTAGCTGGATGCTGGGTACGGTCAAGGTTGAACCCGGTTGGAATGAGCTGGTGCTCGATATCAAGCCCCTGGCTGAGACCGTTTTTGTGCGTATCACCGAATCACGCGATGAGCAGGACTATGTGGGTACCGTGGGCCCGGTGAAGCCAGATAGCCCGGTACTGCCCGCTATCGAACAGCTGCAACATGCCTCTTTTGTTGAGGGGGAGGGCACCTGGTTCACCGCTTCTGTGGTGATTACCGCCAGTAACTGGCCTGAGCCCCAGTACCAGATTGGGGCCTCCTACGACCGTGCCCACGAGCCGGTGGATTGGAAGGGTGAGGGCCGCCTAAGTGCCCGCGATATCCGCGCCCACTTTGAACTTTTCCCCCGCGACCCCGAGCATGTGCCGGACTGGGCTGCTGTGCGTCTGGCAGGACGCCGGGGCGCAGGTTTTGCTGAGGCAGGCGGAGAAGGGGGCCTGCCGGTAGGCCCTGTTAACCGCTACCTGACTGAGGCCCTGGCGGGCTTCGCAGCCGCCAGAAGCGAGCAGTCCTTGGCGAACGTCGTCCGTGCCGCCCAGGGTGGCAACCTTATTATGGATATCTCCCAGAGCACCCCCACCCCCGAGGGCACTCTCCAGCTCAACTACCAGGTGCTCCGCCTGGCCAACGGTATGCGGGCCCTGACCGCCTACACGGCAACAGAACCGGCCCAGGCCTACTCGACCCAGGTGCTGAAGGAACCTCACCCCCGCCTGGTGGTAGAACACGCCATGAAGGTTTTCTTGCAGGTGGCCCACGACGACAGCATCGATGTGCTGGTGCTTGACCCCGGTAGCGACCACGAATGCTTCATCGAAAAGGCCCAGATTCAGTGGGTGCTGGGCTCCCCCCACAATATGCCTGCCCAACGGGCCCTGCTCGAAGAAAATATGCACGATTTGCTCATGGCGCTGACAGCACCTGCCTCGGTGCTGCTGCTGGGTGTGCGAGCCGACGATTCTGCTGGCCGCCCCGTCATGCTTAAGAAGGACGACGAGAGCGAAGAGAACGTCGCCCTGGTCTTTACCACCTCTGCCGAGGTCGCTGCCCTCGACCCCACCCTGGTAGTGCGAAGCGCCCCGGCCCTGGACGTCCTGAAGCTTCTTGCCGCTGGTACGAGCAGCTCTGTGCGTATCAATGCCCTGGCCCCCCACGCCACTCTCCCCATGGAACAGGTGCGCCAGCTCATTTCAGTAGTAGAATCACAGTAAACCCCCGCCTCTTACCCAGGAGTTCCCCCATGACCGGTGCCCTGCGCATGCTCGGCCTTACCGCGGCTCGTCATGCCCGCGCCACCATCGTGCTGTGGCTGGTGCTTCTGACCTTCGCCGGTGTGGGGGCACTGACCCTAGCCCGCGGCGCAACCGCCAGCTACACCATGCCGGGGGCCTCCTTTGAGGCGGTACGCGAAGACCTCCAGGCTAAGATTCCCGACAACGGTATCTCCAGTGGCTACGTGGTACTAGAGGCCGAGAGCGGCTTCAACGACACCCAGAAGCAGGCTATCGCCCAGGCCGTCACCACAATTGGCCAGTTGCCCGAAGTCGCTGGCTCCTTCGACCCCTTTGTAGCGGCGGACGCCGTGATCCAGGCGTCCGTGCAGCTTGAGGACGCTAAAGCCCAGCTAGCCCAAGCCAAGGCACAGATTGATGAAGGCCAGGCCCAGCTGGACGCCGCCACAGCGGCCCTTCCTGAGGGGCTGAGCGCCGAAGAAATCGCCGCTCTTGCCCCCGATGTGGCAACACAGGAAGCCGCCCTGGCCGAAGCCCGCACCACCCTGCGCACGAACCAGGATAAGGTCGATGCCGCCCAGCGTGAGCTTGATGCGGTAGCCGATGCTAGCATGGTGAGCGAAGACGGCACCGCAGCTATCGTCAACATTGCCTTCAACCAGGACACCAACTCCCTGCCTACCTCGGTGCGGGAAGAAGTCTTTAGCACCTTTGATACGCTCAAAGACACCGGCCTGACCGTCAACTACAGCTATGAGCTTGACCAGGACGTCAGCGATGTCTTTGGCATCTCAGAAATTATTGGCCTGGTCGTGGCCTTTATCGTCCTACTGATTACCCTGGGTGCGGTCATAGCCGCTGGTCTACCTCTGGTACTTGCCCTGATGGGAGCCGGAACCGCCGTTGCCCTGGTCTACACCAGCACCACCTTTATCGGCATGACCGCAACCGACCCCGTCCTTGCCCTCATGCTGGGCTTAGGCGTCGGCATCGATTATGCCCTGCTGATTCTCTACCGCTTCCGCGAAGAACTGCGTGACGGTGCCGATGTGCTCGATGCGGTAGGCACCGCCAACTCGACTGCGGGCCACTCCGTGCTCTTTGCTGGCATGACCAACATCATCGCCCTCTCAGCCCTCTGCCTTACCGGCCTGCCATTTCTGGCCATCATGGGCTTTGCCGGGGCCTTCGCCGTAGCCCTGGTCGTGGCTTCCTCCCTGACCCTGGTACCGGCCGTCCTGAGCCTGCTGGGCACCCGCCTGCTGACCCGCACCCAGCGAAAAGAACTTACCCAGCTCAACCTGGCCCGCACCCAGGAAATCCAGGTACCCCGCAACCGCCGCGAAGCCTTCGCCCAAATCGAAGCGTCCTACGAGGGCTGGGGCGGCTTCGTCACCCGCCACCCCTTCGCCATGACCTTCGTAGCGGTAGCCGTGCTGGTACTGGCCATCATTCCCACCACCTCCCTCCGCCTGGGCCTCCCCGACGGTTCCTACCAGGCCACCGACTCAACCTCCTACCAGGCCTACCAGACCATCTCCGAAAAGTTCGGTGAAGGCGTCAACGGGCCCATCATCGCGGGCCTCACCCTCACCGTCCCCGGCGACGAAGCCCGCCTGCGCGACGTAGCCCTCGACGTGGCCGGCCGCCTCAAAAACAACAAAATCGCAAGTGTTGCCATCGTCGCTACCAGTGACGACAACGCCACCGCTATCCTGGCCCTCTTTCCTACCGAAGGGCCCTCGGCCGACAGCACCCTCGCCACCGTTCACTCCATGAATGAGAAGCTCGAAGCCACCGAAAAAGCCACAGCAACCACCATCGGCCTGACCGGCTCTACCGTGGCCAATATCGAGATTTCAGAGCGTATCTCACAGTCCATCCCGCTCTACCTCGGGGTTGTGATTGCCCTTTGCCTGGTGCTCATGGCTTTCGTCTTCCGCTCCATCATCGTGCCGGTCATGGCCACCATCGGCTTCCTACTCTCAACCCTGGCCTCCTTCGGCGCCGTTGTCGCCGTCTACCAGTGGGGCTGGCTCGCCGACATCTTCGGCGTCACCCAGCCCGGCCCCATCCTAGCCTTCCTACCTATCCTGCTCATCGGCATCCTCTTCGGCCTCTCGATGGACTATCAAATCTTCATCGTCTCAGGCATGCGCGACGCCCACCGCAAGGGCCATTTGGCGGGCGATGCCGTTGTGCTGGGCTACAAGCAGGGCGGGGCAGTTGTGACCGCCTGCGGCCTCATCATGGTTGCTGTTTTCGCCGGCTTCATCTTCTCCCACCTCACCGCCGTGCGCCCCATCGGCTTCACCCTAGCCCTGGGCGTGGCCATGGACGCCTTCCTGATCCGCACTACCTTCATCCCGGCCACCATGTACCTGCTGGGTGAAGCCGCCTGGTGGTGGCCCTTTGAGAAGAAGGAACACGACGAAGAAGAGGCCCCCAAACACATCGCCGAATAAGGCAGGGGAACCGGAAACCTCCAGCACCCGCTTGCCAGTTCGCCACGATAAAGCCGCCCCCGGCGTCCTTGATAATCAGGATGCCGGGGGCGGCTTTCTTGCGAAAAGCTAGGCTTTACCGCAGACCTTAGGTGGTCTGGGGAGTGGGCTCGTTGCTCTGCTCATTGTTGTGCTTGTAGGCCTCACGTACGCGGGCGCCCAGCTCTTCGTGGACTGAATCCCAGTACTTGAAGGCACGCTCACGAATCTCGTCAGAGACAACAGCACCAACGTGACCGGCGATGTTCTCAACCAGACGGGCCTTAGCGGCATCGTCCATGACATCGGCGTAGAGGGTGCGGGCCTGGCCGAAGTCGTCGTCCTCAGCGTGCAGGGTGGCAGCAGCGCGAACCAGGGCGCCGTCAGCTTCCCAAGAACCCTCACCGGCGCGGGCAGCGTCAGCGTGGGGGCCACCGAAGGTGTTGGGGGCGTAGACGGGGGTGTCGGGGCTGTTGAAGGTGTAGCGCATAGCGCCGTCCTGGCTGTAGTTGTTTACTTCAGCGTTCTTCGCGTAGTTGACGGGCAGGTCAGCGAAGTTGGTGCCTACACGGTAACGGTGTGCATCGGGGTAGGAGAAGATGCGGCCCAACAGCATCTTGTCGGGGGAGGCTGCGATACCCGGAACGAAGTTGGAGGGGGAGAAGGTAGCCTGCTCAATCTGAGCGAAGAAGTTCTCGGGGTTCTTGTTCAGGGTCATCTTACCCACCTTGATCAGGGGGTAGTCAGCGTGGGGCCAGATCTTGGTCAGGTCGAAGGGGTTGAAGCGGTAGGTCTTGGCGTCCTCGTAGGGCATGACCTGAACGTAGAGAGTCCATGAGGGGAACTCGCCGCGCTCGATAGCTTCGTAGAGGTCCTGACGGTGGTAGTCAGCGTTTTCGCCAGCGATACGCTCAGCATCAGCACCGGTCAGGAAGTCGTTGCCCTGGTCAGTCTTGAAGTGGTACTTGACCCAGAAACGCTCGCCTTCGGCGTTGATCCACTGGTAGGTGTGTGAACCGAAGCCGTCCATGTGGCGCAGGGTAGCGGGGATGCCGCGGTCACCCATGAGCCAGGTTACCTGGTGGGCTGACTCGGTGCGCAGGCTCCAGAAGTCCCACTGCATGTCGTTGTTGCGCAGGCCGTTACCGGGCAGACGCTTCTGGGAGTGGATGAAGTCGGGGAACTTGATAGCGTCGCGGATGAAGAAGATGGGGGTGTTGTTACCGACCAGGTCGTAGTTACCCTCGGTGGTGTAGAACTTGACCGCAAAACCGCGGGGGTCGCGCCAGGTGTCGGGTGAACCCTGCTCACCGGCAACGGTGGAGAAACGAATCAGCATCTCGGTGGATACACCCGGCTGGAAGAGGGCTGCACGGGTGTACTTGGAGACATCTTCGGTGGTCTCAAAGACACCGAATGCGCCGGTGCCCTTGGCGTGGACAACGCGCTCGGGGACGCGCTCGCGGTTGAACTGGGCGAGCTTTTCGACGGTGTAGGCATCGTGCAGGACGATGGGGCCGTCGGCACCTACGGTCAGGGAGTCGTTGTCTGAGGCAACGGGGGCACCCTGGGTGGTGGTGGTAAATGAACCGGGCTTAATCGGGTTGTTCATTTTTCCTACTTTCCTGTGTGGGTTTGTTTCTGCCTGTCTCTAGGGGAGGTTCTAGTAGGCAGACAGAGGGTGATGACGCTCTGCCCTAGCTGGCTAGTGCCTGGTTGGCGGCTGCCTGCTGGGCGAGGGCCACTTCTCTTTCGTCGGCGTTTTGGCAGTCGGCGCAGATGCCTCGGTAGAGCACATCGGCGCTGAGAAGAGCCATGCCGTGAAAATCGCTGGGGGTCAGGCAGGGGGCGGCCCCGATGGCGCAGTCCACGTCTTCGACCTTGCCGCAGCGGATGCAGTAGGCGTGGTGGTGGTTGTCGCCGGTGCGGGTCTCGTAGAGCCCTGCTGATCCCGGTGGTTCAAACTTGCGGAGCATATTGATGTCGGTGAGGTCGGCAAGGACGACGTAGACCGACTGCACGGTGATGCCCGGCAGTTCCTGGCGGACGGCCGTGACCACGGCGTCTGCGGTGGAGTGGGGGTTATCGTGTACAGCGGCAAGCACGGCGAGGCGCTGCTTGGTGACGCGGCGGCCCTTGGCTCGGAGCTGGGCTGACCAGGCCTCTTGGTGAGCGCTGGCGGGGGTTTCGGTGCTGCCGGGGATGTGACTGCAGCCGTTTGCTCCGAGGGTGCTTATTGTTGACATCATGTCACCATAATATCCTTATTTTGAATCTTTCACAATAAGGTAAGGCTGGGTAGCCCCTCAAGAATGCCTGGGCTGGACCTTGGGTAAGGCAGGCCAGCGGGTGCGCCCAGCTGGCCTTGCTGTGAAAGGAGGGCGGACATCCACGCCTACCTATTGCGAGCGATGCGGCGGCTTTGCCGGGCGCAGAGCTTCAAACTTTTAAAAAACTTTGAGAAGCAAAAGTACTTGTCAGGTGTGTATTTGAGGGGATCTAAAAAAGTTTTTTAAAAAAACTTCCCGTTTTCGCGTCATGAAACGGGCCCAAACAGCTCTTTATCTATGACAGTGCAAAACTGTCGGGTGCGCCTATCCGGTTTTCATGATCGGCTCGGTGGCACACCACCCCCAAACTGCCATGGGAAGCAGGGCGGGGAACAAGGGAATAAATCGTGCCCGTCAATCGTGGGGATTCGATGAGCACAACGGCACCTCGCCGGGACTAGGGGAAAGCGCCCCGGCGCCCAAGGAGCCACACTGTGATGTGTTAAGGTGCAGAGCCGCCGCTGCTGGAACTTATCGAGCGGCTCTGCCCAGCACATACAGAAAATAGCCACCGCACAGGGCCGTTCGCGGGCTCTGTGCAGGGCAAACGCATACAACCCAATACACTTCAGATGCTTTCGCAGGCGCTGAAACGCAAAGTGCCAACACTGTTCGTGGGTGGTGGCGCACAAGCTACATACTCACCACCGGCAGGCGGCACCTCCAGGGAAGGGGAGCCGCTGCCGCCAACAGAGGGTAGAGAGGCTCGCACCGCTTTACCGCTAGGGGCAACACGGCCCGCCCCCTATCACTGCATAGGGGCCGGGCTGTTGTTGTTCTTTCCACAAACTACTGCGCACAGGGCATAATCCCGATAGACTGAATGGAATGCCCCACCACTCTAACTAGGGGTAACTCGCATAAACCCAGGGATTTTCATGCAATCACACAACACCGCGCAACCAGCTACTGGCGGCCCCACCGACGAACTGCTGCTCTCGGACGTCCGCGACGGCAAGCTTGATTCGTTCGGCGTTTTGTATGAACGTTACGTGTCGATGGCTCGCGCCATTGCTTACAAGCACACCTCTAACAACACCCTCTCAGAAGACATCGTCTCCGAAGCCTTTGTGCGTGTGCTCCAGGCCCTCAAAAACGGTAAGGGCCCCCGAACCTTTATGGGTGCCTACCTGGCTACCACTATTGCCCACCTGGCGGCAGAAAATGGCCTGATTGCCCAAAAAGAAGTACCCAGCGAAGAAGAGCACCTGGAATCCATGGGCTCGCTGGACGAAGCCGTCTTGAAATTACACGAATCAGACGAGCTCATTAGCGCCTTTACAGGCCTGCCGGAACGCTGGCAGACCGTGCTCTGGATGACCGAGGTTGAAGGTAAGAAACCCCGTGAAGTCGCCCAGACCATGAACCTTTCTGCCAATGCCGTCTCGGCCCTGGCTACCCGTGCCCGTGAGAGCCTACGTGAAGGCTTCTTGCGGGCCCACCAGAACGCGCCGAAGACCGACGAATGCGCCCAGTACTCACCCCACCTGAGCTCTATGGTGCGTGGCTCCCTGACTAAGAAGCGTAGCGAAGCTCTGCGCCTGCACCTGTCGGTGTGCTCCTACTGCACCTCGGAATACCTGACCCTAGCCGGTATCAACAAGTCCATGCGTGTTTGGGTCTTCCCCGTACTGGCGGGCCTGGTGCCCGTTATCACCGATGGTTCCAAGGTGCTTCTGCCCTTCCTGGCCGGTGGCGCGGCTGGTGGCGCCGCCGCTGGGGCAGGTGGCGCCGCTGGGGCTGGTGGCGCCGCTGGGGCCGGTTCCCAGGGCGGCCTCTTCTCAAGCTTTGGGGGCGGACGCTGGACGCCCGGCAGTCAGGCCCTGGCCGGCGCCGCTGCGGTCGTGACCGCTATCGGTGCTGTGGCCGGTGGTATGGCCCTGGTCAATAATTCTTCGGCCGGGTCAGCGGTTATCAGTGCAGACTTCCAGCTGCAGACCCCTAAAGCCCAGCCGAGCGATGATACTTCAGGCGTTACCGATAGCCTGGTGAACGAGCCCCAGAGCGTCTCTAGCGGCATGGCCGCCGAAACCTTGCGCTCGTCTGTGGCCGTTAACGGGCCCTCAGCTGGCCAGGGTAGCAACAGCTCTAGCAGTGCTGCCTCTTCAAATTCTCTAACCCACGCCGTGGCGCCGGAAGCTCCTGCCGGGCAGCCACTTGCTGCTGCCTCGTCCGACGGTAGCTCTGCTTCAAGGAACAGGACCGCTGGGTCTGCTGCATCTCATGCGAGTGCTCCTGCCGCTTCCGAAAACGTTACAGTGTCTCTGACTGAGCCTGTTTCTGCGAAGGTTCTTCTGGCTCCTGACCCTGAGTCTTCGGTTGCCCCGGTCACCTCTGAGCCACCTGCTACCCCCGAAGCCCCTGCTGTTCCCTCGCAGCCGGAAGCTCCTGCCGAGCCGGTCACCCCTGAGGATCCTGTGGAGCCGGTTGCTCCTGCCGAGCCGGTCACCCCTGAGGATCCTATGGAGCCGGTTGCTCCCTCTGAGCCAACCCCTCCTGCAGAACCTGAGACCCCGATTGCTCCCGAACAGCCTATCGACCCTGAGGTTCCTGTTGAGCCTGTCGACCCGGTGGACCCCGATACGGGAATCCCTGAGATTCTGGGACCCCTGGACTGGGTGGGTACTCCGGAGTACTACGAGTTCATCGCTAACACCCCCTGGGATACCATTGGGCACCCCGTTGGTGATAACCGCATGTGCATCATCACCTTCCTGGTCACTGACTCCGAAGGCACTGATATACCCTCGGGGTTCGGAACCTACCTGCCCCCCATCATTATTGAATCACCCTATGCCACCTACGTTCTTGAGAGCTACTTTGGCATCAGCCGAATTCAAGACATCACCTGCTACTAAGTAAGAAACGCCTACCGGCCCCGCACAAGGGGCTGGGTGGGCGTTTTTTCTAAAGCCTCTAGCGGAACACCGGGCACTATCTCAGCTTGGGCATCTAACCTAGAATCAAGACCCCGACGAAAGGACTTTCATGCACAGCCATAACAACGGCCTCAAAACAGCCCTGCTCTTGGGGTCGATGATAGGTTTCCTGCTCCTTATTGGCGCAGGCCTGGCCTACTTCACCCGAAGCTCAATCTTTATTGTGCTCTTCGGCCTGATCGGTGTAGGTACGGTCGCCTACACCTACTGGAACTCAGACAAGCTCGCTATCCGCTCCATGAACGCCTACCCCGTGACCCGCGAGCAGATTCCCGGCCTCTATGCCATCGTTGAAGAGCTCTCAGCTAAGGCCAACCAGCCCATGCCCAAGCTCTACGTTGCCCCGACCATGACCCCCAACGCCTTCGCTACCGGCCGTAACCCCCAGAACGCCGCGGTCTGCTGCACCGAGGGAATTCTGCAGCTGCTCGACGAGCGCGAGATGCGCGGTGTGATTGGCCACGAGCTCATGCACGTCTACAACCGCGATATTCTGACCGGCTCCATTGCTGCCGCTATCGCCTCCGTCATCGGTACCATTGCCCAGTTCGCTACCTTCGGCGCCATGTTTGGTGGCAACCGCGAAGAAAACCGCGGTGGCGGCCTCATCTTCACCCTGCTCATTGCCTTCCTGGCTCCTCTGGCCTCGGCCGTCATGCAAATGGCTATTAGCCGCACTCGCGAATATGATGCCGACGAGGACGGCGCCCATCTTACCGGCGACCCGCTGGCGCTGGCGTCCGCCCTGCACAAGCTGGAAAACGGGGTGTCACGCTACCCCATGAACCCCGATAACCGCCAGACCGCAGGCGCTGCCTCCATGATGATTGCTAACCCCTTCCGTGGCGGCAGTTCGATTAAGAACCTGATGGCCACCCACCCGCCCATGGCTGACCGTATCGCCCGCCTGGAAAACATGGCCCGTCAGAACGGCCAACTCTAACCGGTAGGTCACGGTCGGCTTCAGTTGACCGTACAAATCTGAACAGGTCAAAGAAGAGCTCCCCACCTGCCCGGGCAGGTGGGGAGCCTTATACCTAGGTGCGGACGCCCCTATGGGGCAGGTGCCTAGCGGTAGTTGACGAACTGCAGGTCAACCTCAAGGTCGGCGCCCTTGAGCAGGGCAATGACGTCCTGCAGGTCATCGCGGGACTTGGAGGTTACGCGCAGCTCATCGCCCTGAATAGTGGCCTTGACTGACTTGGGGCCCTCTTCACGAATGAGCTTAGAGATTTTCTTGGCCTGGTCCTGGGCGATGCCCTCCTTGATAGAGGACTCAATGCGGTATTCCTTGCCAGATGCGTAGGGGGCGCCGGAATCAAGGGACTTGAGCGAGATACCGCGCTTGACCAGCTTGGACTGGAAGACATCGAGCACAGCCAGGGCACGCTCTTCGGAGTTAGCCTTAATCAGGATTTTTTCGCCGGAGAAATCAATCTCAGCGCCGACACCGCGGAAGTCGTAGCGCTGGGCTACTTCCTTCTGGGCCTGGTTGAGGGCGTTAGAAACTTCCTGCTTGTCAACCTTTGAAACAACGTCGAATGATGAATCGCTTGCCACGGGTGCTTACCTCTTTGCTTGTAGATGGGTGACCGTGCCCCTGTAGACCGCTAGCGGGGGAGGGGCGCTTACCTACAAAGGTACCCTGTTTTGCGGGGGCTATGCAGGTTCTCGCAATCGTTATGAAACTGTGACACCATTCTCAGCTAAAGTTCATCTTGGTTTGGAAAGATGAAGCTATGGCTGAAAAAAAGACAGCTGCCCACGCTGCAGCCGGCCTACAGCCCGGCTCAGGAACCACTCCGGCAGCGCACCAGGTACTAGCTGTAACTGACGAGACCATGCAACGAGCCTACGAGGCTCTCCTTGCAGATTTGGTAGCAGACGGCTTTACTGCCGCCGATGCAACTGCCCCCGCGGGCGGCGGCTCATCTGAAGTCGAACGTGCCCCAGATTTTGCCCGCGGGCTAGGGCAAACCCTGCACGATGCTGATTTAGTCGCCAGATTCGAGGGCGTGAAAGAAAACCTCTCCCGCGAAATTCGCGGCGGCATGTGCACCCCCGACCAGGCTTATGCCTACCTAGAAAACCTTGAAATATCGCTCCTGCTAGAGCAAGAAGCCCTGGCAGCAAGCTCTGCATCCAACTAGCCTCACCCCGACTGGCGTCCGCTCTCATAGCGCGCCAGTCGGCCCACTTAAGTGGTCTTTGCAACAAAAGCCACTTTCGGTTTGGCAAGCTGCCTAAAAGCGTGTAAAGTGTTCTACTGTTCGCTCAAACGAACACATTCAAGAAATTGAATACGGCAGATTACCCGAGCGGCCAAAGGGGGCTGACTGTAAATCAGCTGGCATTGCCTACGGGGGTTCAAATCCCTCATCTGCCACAGCAAAATCCCGCCTCACACGAGGCGGGATTTTTTTATTCCCATCGTGGGCTAGCTTCATTATCAGAGAAACCGGCCACAGCTTTTAGACAAGCCCCGATAAAACCGGTAGCGTGTTTCTCATGGCAACCATTGAAATTACCCAGGAAAACCTGACCCAGAACGTCGAAAACTCAGACATCCTCTTCCTCGACTTCTGGGCCGACTGGTGCGGCCCCTGTAAGCAGTTCGGCCCCATCTTCGAAGCTGCATCTGAAAAGCACGCCGACATCACCTTCGGCAAGGTCGACACCGAAGACCAGCAGCAGCTGGCCGCCGCAGCAGGTATCACCTCTATCCCCACCATCATGGGTTTCCGCGAGGGCGTTCTCGTCTTCTCCCAGCCCGGCGCCCTAAACGCCCAGCAGTTCGACCAGATTATCGACGCTGTTAAGAATCTGGATATGGCCGAGGTACATAAGCAGGTTGCCGAGGCTGAAGCAGCCCAGGCTGAGCAGGCCTAAGGCCACTAACTTTCTTTATATAAGTCGCCCTCCCCTAACTAGGGGAGGGCGACTTTGTCTTAGAAGGAGCGCATATCCTGCGGGGTATACCGGGGGCCGCGGCGCGGATCGCTGATCCCGGCAGCCTTAATGAGGGCCACGACCCGCTGGCGGTGCCCGGCATAGGGGGCAAGTAGCTCCACCATGCGGGCGTCATCGCCACGGGTGCCATCGAAGGCGTAGGTGACGTGGTGGGCAAGGTGGTAGTCGCCCACGCTGACGGCGTCGGGGTGGCCACAGTAGCGTTGCAGGGTTTCTGCGATAGTTCAGGGGCCAAGGCCGGGAACCGAGTTCAGCGCCCGGGCAAGCTCGCTCACGCTGTGCTGGGCGGCAAACCGCTCGAAGGACTCAGCCCGGTTCGCATAGTGCACCATGGCAGATGAACGGGAGCGGTCAAAACCTGCGCGGTGGTAGGCCCAGTCAGGAATCTGGGCAAAGACGGACGCCTGCGGGAAGCTAACAAGACCCGGCGGCTGGTCGGGGAGCCCGGTTACAGGAGCTGGTTCACCGTACTGGCGTAGCAGGGCCCGCATACCTCCCATGGCCTCGATGCCGGTGACCCGCTGTTCGGTGATGGCCAGTAGCAGGTTCTGCGAGAGCAGGCCTACAGAGGGTAGCCGCAGCCCCGGTGCTTCGGCCCGGGCCCGCACCAGCCTAGCTGGTAGCTGCCCCCAGGCCTCTGAAGCGTAGAAACCGGCCCACCGGTCCTGCTCACCTACCCAGCCCGGCACGCGTGCCGCAAAAGCTTCCAGGGCGGACGCGGGCGAGGTGCCACCGGCAGAACTATCTCCCGCCCAGATTGTCACCTCAATCGGGGCGCGCAGGTCGGCGGGGTGCGTCCTGGCAAAACGAACAAGCAGACCCACCCCAGCTTCGCGGGCCGTCGCCCAAAAAACAGGCCCAGCAGGCCCGGCTACCTGACGAAAGAGGGGGTCGAAGGCCCCGCGCTGTAGGGGAGCAAAGGTCTGGCCTAGGTGGACCCGGTGGGTTGGTTCCAGAACAAAATGCGCGCGCAACATGCTCACCATCGTCTCACACCCGTTCTACCCGGCCCACAGACCCACTTTGCTGTCTATACTCGTACAAGACGCCGCACCCGTGGCACCCACCCCAACCTCAGACGAAGAAGGCGCATGAGCTCCTCCCTACTGCCAGCAGAAGCCCACCCCCTCAGGGCGCGCATGAGCGCTGCCGCCCTGGCCCTAGCTGTTTTTGCCCTCTACAGCGTCTACTCCTGGCTACAGTGGCGGCACTACGTGGTGCCATCCTGGGACCTGGGCATCTTCGCGCAGCTGGCTAAGGCATATGCAGCAGGGGAAACTCCGATTGTTCCTATCAAGGGGGAGGGGTTCAACCTGCTGGGCGATCACTTCCACCCCGTCACCGTGCTGCTGACCCCCTTTTACTGGCTCTGGCCTACACCCGCCACCCTGCTCTATGTACAAAACGGGCTGGTTGCCCTGTCTGTCTACCTGCTGGTGCGGTTTGCCCAGAGAATCCTGGCCCTCTGGGCAGCCCTGGCCCTGGGCCTTGCCTACGCACTGAGCTTCGGCATTCAGCAGGCTGTAGCCGTTCAATTCCACGAGGTGGCCTTCGCCCTGCCCCTGCTCGTCATGAGCCTGGGCTACCTGGCTATGACCCGCCTGGCAGACGCCCCAGCCCCCCTGCTGCGCCGCGCTATCTACTGGGCAGCCCCCCTGGTCTTCGTCAAAGAGGACGTCGGCATCACGGTTTTCGTGATCGGGCTCGTCGCCCTGGCCCGCACCGGCTGGCTCTCAACCGCCAGCAGCATAGCCTTCCCCTCGGCGTCCGCCCCGGTACGCCCCCGCCGCGAACGCTACCGCACCCTGCTGCGCTCCTGGGCCAACACCCCAGTGGTCGCCGAGGCCAGCCTGCTCATGCTCTGGGGCATAGTCTGGCCCCTGCTCGCTATCGGCCTTATCCTGCCCCACTTCAACACCGGCGGAGTCTTCGACTACTCCGACAAACTCGACATCGCAGAGGCTATCGGCGACCCCCTCGGCGCCTTCGCCCAGCTCCTCTACCCCTGGCAAAAAACCGCCACCCTCGGGCTGCTCCTGCTCACCGGCGTCCTGGCCTGGACCACCAGCCCCCTCGCCCTCATCGCAGCCCCCACCCTCATTTGGCGCTTCCTCTCACCCCAAGAGGGCTACTGGGAACCCACCTGGCACTACAACCTGGTGCTCATGCCCATCGTCTTCACCGCCCTGCTCGATGTGCTCGCCCGAGCCGTTGCCCGTACGCAGGTCCCCGCCTATCAGCTCGGGGCAGCACCCGCCGGGCGCACCGTCCGCACCATCTTCGCGACCCTGCGCCACCGCGCCCCGGTAGCCCTGCCCGCGCTCGCCCTCATCGTCAGCCTAGGGTTCCTGCCCAACCAGCCCCTGGCCCAGCTGGCTGACCCGGACTTTGTCACCACTGAGCTTTCTACCACTGACCGGATGAAGGCCGAAGCCGTCGCCGCTATCCCAGAAGGCACCACCGTAGCTGCCGACCTCTCCGTCCTCACCTACCTGGTGCCCAACCATACCGCCTACTGGATCGGCCACTCCGGGGCACCTGGCCCCGACTACGTGCTCGTCGACAAACTCGGCAGTGCCTGGGGCGGCACCCCGCCCACCAGCGCCGTCGCTTACGCCACCAGCGCCGTCGCTTACGCCACCGGCCGCTACGGTGCTGCCACCTACGTGCACTACCGCACCATCGGCAGCATCGACATCGCCGTCCGCACCCGCTAGCTGTACCCTCTGTCACCACCCGGGCCCAAAACGCCCAAACTAGGGTAGAGTTAAAAACGTAAGACTCGGGAACCCCCGACCATTTCTCTTCAGCGCCCATGCCCGCTACTGGCACACAACCACAGGGCCACGCGCGTTCAACGAACATACTTAGGCTAAGCAGACCGTTGAACCTTCGACTAGAGAACCTGATGTGTAATCAGCTCGCCCAAGCGCGCACCCCTGATAGCCAGCGCCCACGAACCGAAGACCTCTGATCTTTGAGGCCCCTCGCGAGCATTCCACGGGGATACCCGTACAGCACCTCCACCTCAGTGAGAGTGCTGAAACCCCACTCGATGAGGACAACATTGACTGAAAATACTGCCGTTAACGCAGAAACCGCAACCGACGCCATCTTCCAGGAACCGGTTGTAGACACCCCCACCCAGCAGGTAGAAAAGGACGAGGACGGCGGCACCCGCTTCACCGACCTAGGCCTGGACGCCCGCGTCCTGGCAGCCCTCGAAAAGGTCGGCTACGAAAAGCCCTCACCCATCCAGGCTGAAACCATCCCCCTGCTGCTTGAAGGCCGCGACGTCGTTGGCCTAGCCCAGACCGGCACCGGCAAAACCGCAGCCTTCGCCCTACCTGCCCTCTCAACCCTGGCAGAACTGGCTGACATCAACGGCGTTTCCAAGGACACCCAGGTGCTCGTCCTAGCCCCCACCCGCGAACTGGCCCTGCAGGTTGCCGAAGCCTTCTCGTCCTACGCAACCGAAATGCCCGACTTCACCGTGCTGCCTGTCTACGGCGGTTCACCCTACGGCCCCCAGCTGGCAGGCCTCAAGCGCGGCGCCCAGGTCGTTGTCGGTACCCCCGGCCGCGTCATCGACCACCTGAAAAAGGGCTCCCTGGACCTCTCCAACCTGCAGTACCTGGTACTGGACGAAGCCGACGAAATGCTCCGTATGGGCTTTGCCGAAGACGTAGAACAGATCTTGGCAGATACCCCCGACTCCAAGCAGGTTGCCCTCTTCTCAGCAACCATGCCCAAGACCATCCGCAAGATCGCTGAGCAGTACCTCAACGACCCCGCCGAGGTACACGTCAAGTCAAAGACCACCACCAGCGCCAACATCCGCCAGCGCTACATGCAGGTCATGCACTCCCACAAGCTCGAAGCCATGACCCGCGTGCTTGAGGTCGAAGACTACGATGGTATCATCGCCTTCGTCCGCACCAAGAAGGAAACCGAAGAAGTCGCCGACAAGCTCAAGGCCCGCGGCTACCAGGCTGCCGCGATCAACGGCGATATTCCCCAGAACCAGCGCGAACGCACCGTCGAAGCCCTGCGCGATGGCCGCATCGACATCCTGGTCGCCACCGACGTCGCCGCCCGCGGCCTCGACGTCGAGCGTATCTCCCTGGTCGTCAACTTCGACATCCCCCACGACACCGAATCTTACGTGCACCGCATCGGCCGAACCGGCCGCGCAGGCCGCGCCGGTGAAGCCATCCTCTTCATGACCCCGCGTGAAAAGTACATGCTGCGCCAGATTGAAAAGGCAACCCGCCAGCAGGTCGAGCAGATGCACATGCCCACCGTTGAAGACGTTAACGCCAACCGCAAGCAGAAGTTCGCCCAGCAGATCACCGACACCATCGAAACTGAAGATCTCAGCTTCTTCCGCGAACTCATCGACGCCTACGCTAACGAACACGACGTTGAAGGCGAAGAAATCGCAGCAGCCCTGGCAGTCATCGCCCAGCAGGGCCGCCCCTTCCTGGCCGAAGAAATGCCCGAACCCAAGAGCAAGAAGCGCGACCGAGACCGAGACTTCGACCGCGCCGACAAGCCCCGCGGCGGCCGTCGCCACTCCGAAGAAGGCATGGTCGACTTCAAGCTCAATGTGGGCCGCTCCTCCCACGTCTCACCCGCAGCTATCGTCGGTGCCCTCACCAACGAAGGCGGCCTCAAGGGCAAGCAGGTCGGCGCAATCGACATCCGCCAGCACTTCACCATCGTCTCCCTGCCCGAAGCAGAACTGCCCGGTGACTTCTTCGACCGCCTGCGCGATACCCAGGTAGCCGGTGAATTCATCAACATCAAGCGCGACCGCGGCCCCAAGGGCGGCGGAGGCGGACGCAAGTTCGACCGCGACGACCGCGGCTTTGGTAAGAGGGACTTCGGCGGCAAGAAGAAGTTCGACGGCAAGAAATTTGACCGTGACGACCGTTTCGGCAAGAAGGACTTTGGCGGCAAGAAGAAGGGCCGCAAGAAGTTCTAAGGATAAGGTTCTGCAGGCTCGCGCTCGCTGCCGACCCTCTCGCTGGTTCGCTGACGCTCACAAGCGATTCACGCCAGCCCCGCAGCCAGCAGCTTCGCTGCGAGCCTGCGCCCCCTTACCCATAGAGCACCATTTCAACTTGTGCCCTAGAACACCCAAAAAAACAGGTTCTAGATTTGCGTCTTCCAAAGGTTGTACCGTAAGCTAATATCTGTTGCCCCGATAGCTCAGTGGTAGAGCGCCATCTTGGTAAGATGGAGGTCCCGGGATCGATTCCCGGTCGGGGCTCTGTATGAGCCCAAAAGTTCATACGTGGCGGTGTAGCTCAGCTGGTTAGAGCGCACGACTCATAATCGTGAGGTCGACGGATCGAGCCCGTCCACCGCTACGCCCCGATAGCTCAGTGGTAGAGCGCCATCTTGGTAAGATGGAGGTCCCGGGATCGATTCCCGGTCGGGGCTCAGATAACCTGTCAAGCATTAGCTTGGCAGGTTTTTTGTTTGTAGAGTGGTCTCATGGCTATTAACCAAGAGATCGTAGGCCGCACCTACCCGGCCGCAGAGCCCTATTCTGTAGGCCGCGAGAAAATCCGTGAATTCGCTACAGCCGTGAAGGCCACCAGCCCCCTGCACTTTGACGTGCAGGCCGCCCAGCGCGCAGGCTACAGCGACCTGATTGCCCCGCCCACCTTCGCCATTATTCTGGCCCAGAAGGCAGACGCCGCCCTGATTGGTGACCCCGAAGCCGGTATCGATTTCTCCCGCGTGGTCCACGCTGACCAGCGCTTCACCCACCACCGCCCCATCGTAGCGGGCGATGAGCTGCTCACCGAGGTGCACGTTGATTCTGTGCGCGTCATGGGAGCCGGCGCTATGCTGACCACCCGCGAAGAAATCACCACTGTAGAGGGCGAAAAGGTCGCCACCTGCATCTCATCCCTACTGGTTCGGGCGGAGGACTAACCCATGGCTATCTCTTTTGACTCCCTTGAAAAGGGTGCCGAGATCGGTGCCCGTCAGATTCCTGTCACCCGCGCTGACCTGGTGGCCTACGCGGGCGCGTCCGGCGACTTCAACCCCATCCACTGGAACGAGCGCTTCGCAACCGCTGTGGGCCTGCCCGGTGTCATCGCCCACGGCATGTTCACCATGGGCGCTGCCGTGCAGCTGGTAACCGACTGGGTAGGCGACGCCGGTGCGATTGTGGACTACCAGACCCGCTTCTCCAAGCCGGTTCCGGTACCCGATGCTGATGACACGGCCTCCCCAGCTACCGGCGGAAACGTCATCTCGGTTGCCGGTAAGGTCGGTGCCCTGGATGCGGACGCCCGCACCGCCCGCATCGACCTGACCGTCACCGCCCCCGATAGCGAGGGCAAGGAGCAGAAGGTGCTGATGAAGGCCCAGGCTCTCGTGAAGCTCGCTTAGCGCCCCCAACTTGCGGACCAAAGGCGCCCGTTCAGAGATTGAGCGGGCGCCCTGTTGTGCACGACCACTAGAATAGACAGCAGGACACAAACACACTGACGCGCCCTCTTAGCTTTACTACGAGAGAATCGACCTTACCCACCATGGCACATAACCCCCGCACCCAGCTTTCCGACCGGCAGATTAAGACCTGGTACAGGGCTGTGCTGGGGCTTTTCTTTGCCAGCGGCCTGGTCGTTTCTGCCCTATTGACTCGCCTGCCCGATGTGGCTAACGGGCTGGGGCTGAGCTCCGGGCCCATGGGCTTGCTGCTGCTGGGTATGACCATCGGCTCCTTCTGCGCCGTGAGCTTCTCAGGTGCCTTCGTGGCCCGCTTCGGCGCTATCCGCTGTATCGCGGCAGCCTACATCACCACCGTCACCGGCATGCTCCTGATCGGCCTGGGCGTGCACCTCGCCAGCGTTCCCGTGACCCTGCTCGGCCTCATGCTTCAGGGCTTGGGCAGTGCTGTCTCCAACGTGGCCTCCAACGTGCAGGGCGTAGCCAACGAGCGGGCACTGGGGCGCTACGTCACCCCCATCATGCACGGCTTCTTCTCGATCGGCACCGTAGCAGGTGCCGCCATCGGCACACTCGACACCCGCCTGGGCGTACCCTTCGCAGTTCACATGGCCTACTTCGCGTTAGCGGTTGCTGCCCTCGTCCTCATCTCCCTCAAGTTCTGCCACAGCGAAAACTACGGCCAGGACGACACCCAGGCCATCGCCGCCGTCGGCTCCTACCGGGTACGCGACGCCTGGCGCGACAAACACACCATCCTCATCGGCCTCTTCGTACTGGGCATGGCCCTGGCCGAAGGCTCAGCCAACGACTGGGTCGCGCTCGCCCTCACCCACGACTACGGCACCAGCAACACCATCGGGTCCCTCGGCTACTTCACCTTTGTGGTGGCCATGATGGTGGGGCGTTTTGGCGGCACCGCCCTGCTCAACCGCTTTGGCCGGGTGCCGGTGCTCCGCACCACCTGCTCGCTCGCCATTATCGGCCTAGCCCTCTTCATCTTCGCCCCTACCGTGCCCCTGGGCTTTGTCGGCCTGCTGGTCTGGGGCCTGGGAGCCTCCCTCGGCTTCCCGACCGGCATGTCAGCTGCCTCGGACGACCCGCTCAAGGCCGCCGTCCGCGTCTCCGTTGTCTCAACCATCGGCTATGCGGCCTTCCTGGGCGGCCCGCCCCTGCTGGGTCTACTGGGGGAGCACTTTGGCATCCGCAACGGCCTGCTAGCCGTACTCGTTTTCGTGGTCATTTCACTCCTGCTTACCAGCCGCCTGGACGCCCTCAAGCCGGGCAACACCGTCCACACCGAAAAGCTCTAGGCGCGTTAGCTGCCAGGACGCCCGCGCCCAGCTCCCAGAGCCCGGTGAGCACACTGGCAGGCGGCATTCGGGCTAAGCCGGTAGAATGGGCACCGTGACTGACAAGCTTTTAAGTGAACTGACCACTGCCGCTGTGGGTGGCCCTGCCCGTCTCTTCGTTGAGGCCACCAGTGAACAGGAGATTATCGACGCCGTAAGTGCCGCCGACCGTGCCGGAGAAGACCTGTTGGTGGTGGGCGGGGGCTCTAACCTGCTGGTAGCCGATGAGGGCTTTGACGGGGCAGTGGTGCACATAGCTTCAACCGGTATTGAAACCGTGAGTGACTACGCCTGCGGCGGCACCACCCTGCGCGTGCAGGCAGGCCACACCTGGGACGACCTGGTGGCCTACGCTGTAGATCACGAGCTCTCCGGTATTGAGGCCCTCTCCGGTATTCCCGGCACCGTGGGCGCCACCCCCGTGCAGAACGTGGGGGCCTACGGCTCTGAGGTCGCCCACACCATCGCCTCGGTTCGCACCTGGGACCGCGAAACTGGCGGCTACAAGACCTTCGCTAACGCCGACTTGAAGTTCGCCTACCGCGACTCGATCCTCAAGCAGTCCACCGTCAACGGGTCTCCCCGCTATGTGGTGCTGACCGTAGACTTCCAGCTGCCTCACGGCTCCCAGTCCGCCCCCGTCCGCTACGCTGAGCTGGCCCGCCAGCTGGGTGTTGAGGTGGGGGAGCGCGCCGACTCCCGCCTGGTGCGTGAAACCGTGCTGCGCCTGCGCGCAGGCAAGGGCATGGTGCTGGATGCCGCCGACCGGGACACCTACTCCACCGGCTCCTTCTTCACCAACCCGATTGTGGGGCAGGACGTCGCAGCCCAGCTGCCCGAGGACGCCCCCCGCTACCCGGCCACCACCCCCGCCGGTGAACCCCTGGACGGCATGGTTAAGCTCTCTGCCGCCTGGCTGATTCAGCACTCCGGGTTTGATAAGGGCTTCGGCCTTGAGGGCGAGGCAGCGGAACTTGCCGGCGGCCGGGCTTCGCTCTCCACCAAGCACACCCTGGCTATCACCAACCGCGGGGGTGCTTCGACCACCGATATTGCGGCTATTGCCCGCGCTGTGCGAGCCGGGGTGGAGGAAAGCTTCGGGGTGCGCCTGGTACCTGAGCCTGTGGTCGTTGGGTTTACTCTCTAGCGCAGGGCGTCATGAGCCTGGAGAAAGAAATTGAGAGTGGGCAGGGTGGACGCCTCCACCGGCGTATGGAGCGCTTCCGCGCCTTTATGGGGCGGCATGCCGCCCTGCTCTTGCTCTACCGCCTGCTCATTATCGGGCTAGGTTTTTTGTGCATCGTCGCCGGTCTTATCATGCTGGTGACGCCCGGCCCCGGCTGGCTTTTTATCTTTATGGGCATGAGCCTGTGGGGCACCGAATTCCACTGGGCCCACCGCCTAAACGTATGGGCGAAAGCTAAGGTGCTGAATGCCTGGCGGCAGATTCAGGCTAAGCGGCACCGGGCCCACCGCCGTCGCACCGCCGCCCGCTGGGCCAGCCGCAGCAACCGCAGCCACTACTGCCCAACGGGCTGCCACTACAGAGGAACGTAGAAGTTCTAGCTTTCGAAACCCAGCATATGATCCAGAGTCTCGTGAATCTGCCGATCTTCAAAGCCCAGCTTGCGCATGGCGGTAATGTACTTCTCGGTCAGGGTCTGCGCCTTGTGCGCGGTTGAATCCAGAGCCGTAATAAAGGACCCTGCCCGGCCGTGGGTCTCAATGGCACCGGCAGCCTCTAGCTCCTTGTAGGCCTTAGCCACCGTGTTTACGGCCAGCCCTGTTTCGGCAGCCAGCGCCCGCATGGGCGGCAGCCTATCCCCGGCAGCCAGCACCCCGGAAGCCCGCGCCGCAATAATTGCCCGCCGCAGCTGGGAGTAGGGCGGGACGTCCGACCCCTTATCAACCCTAAAATTTAAAGTACGGATGCCCCCGCACAGCTCCTCGTGGGAGTCGTGAATCGGGGGCATCTCGTTCTTGGTCATAGCACCAGTCTAAAGGGTACCGGTCGCAATCTTCAGCATGCGGCGCACAGGTTCTGCAGCGCCCCACAGCAGCTGGTCACCCACGGTGAAAGCAGAGATGTACTGGGGGCCCATGTTGAGCTTGCGAATGCGGCCCACCGGGATATCCAGGGTGCCGGACGCTGCAACGGGGGTCAGACCTTCGACGGTGGCGTCCTTGGTGTTGGGGATAACCTTTGACCACTCGTTGTCCTCATCGATAATCTTCTCGATTTCTTCAACGGTCAGGTCTTCCTTGAGCTTCAGGGTCAGAGCCTGGGAGTGGGAGCGCATGGTTGCAATACGCACGCACAGGCCGTCAAGAACCACGCGGTCATCGCCCTCAAGGCCCAGAATCTTGTTGGACTCAGCCTCAGCCTTCCACTCTTCGCGGGACTGGCCATTGCCCAGGTCAGAGTCAATCCAGGGAATCAGTGAACCGGCCAGGGGAACACCGAACTGGGTGGTGTCGAGGTCGCCGGAGCGCTGGAGTTCCAGCACCTTGCGGTCGATCTCAAGGATGGCGGACGCGGGGTCGTCCAGCTCGCTTGCTACGTGACCGTTGATATCACCAAACTGCTTGAGCACCTCGCGCATGTGGCGGGCACCGCCGCCGGAGGCAGCCTGGTAGGTCATGGAGGTACCCCACTCAACCAGTCCCTGCTTCCACAGGCCGCCCAGGCCCATGAGCAGGCAGGAGACGGTGCAGTTACCGCCGATGAAGTCCTTAACCCCCGACTCCAGGCCGCGGTCGATGACGTCGCGGTTGATGGGGTCAAGCACGATGACGGCGTCATCGTTCATACGCAGGGTTGAGGCGGCGTCAATCCAGATACCGCTCCAGCCGCGTTCGCGCAGCTGGGTGTGGACTGCCTTGGTGTAGTCGCCACCCTGGGCGGTCACGATGACGGGTAGCTTGGCGAGCTCGTCGATATCGTGGGCGTCCTTGAGGGTGGACTCTTCGAGGGCGCCACCGAAGGTGGGGGCAGTAGAGCCGGCCTGGGAGGTAGAGAAGAAGACCGGGTTGATACCCTTGAAGTCACCTTCTTCGAGCATGCGCTTCATGAGCACGGAGCCGACCATGCCACGGTAACCAACAAAGCCTACGGAATCACCAGATGTAAAAGTCATGGTTTCAGTCTAGCTTTTACCGGCTCCCGGTGCAGGGTCTGGAACCGCATGGTGAGAGGGAGCTTCTCACCGGCGGCGGTTAGCGCATAGCCCCGTTCTGAGCGGACGGGCGCGCCCTCGGCTACCAGTGCCCAGTCGGCGCCCAGCTCAGGGGCGTAGGTATCACCGGGAATCTCCTGCTCAAAGAGGGTGCGTTCCACCCGGGCTACTTGCCCACCCGCTACTCCCGGTAGGTCAGTGCGGCCCAGGACTTCGGCGTAGAGGGAGCCGCCGCCAATGACCCAGTAGGTGGGGGCGTCCGGAGCTAAACTCTGTGCCGCCCCCAAAGCCGCATCGAGAGAGGCAGCCCAGACGGCGCCGTCCCTTTCTTCAACCTGCGAGACAGAACGCGTAATCACAAGATTGAGCCGCCCCGGCAGGGGGCGGAAACGGGGAGGTAAGGACTCCCAGGTCACCCGGCCCATAATGACCGGGGCCCCCAGGGTCAGGGCCTTGAAATGGGCTAGGTCCTCGGGGGCATACCAGGGCATATCGCCGTTACGGCCAATCACTCCCTTGCCTGCCTGCGTCCAGATAGCTGCTAGCTCGGGCAGGGTACCCGAGCCGCTTACCTGCTCACCGTTCACTCTCAACTCCTTGGCCCTAGACCGCAATCGGGGCCTTAATGAGGGGATGGTGGCGGTAGTCCACCAGCTCAAAGTCTTCAAACTCGTAGTCAAAAATTGAGGGCTTCTTATTTTTAATGCGCAGGAGCGGGTAGGGATAGGGCTCGCGCGACAGCTGCTCGGTCACCTGCTCGTAGTGGTTGGAGTAGATGTGGCAATCCCCGCCGGCCCAGACGAACTCACCGGGTACCATACCCACCTCTTCAGCAATCAGCTGGGTCAGCAGGGCGTAGGAGGCAATGTTAAAGGGCACTCCCAGGAACATATCGGCAGACCGCTGGTAAAGCTGGCAGGAGAGCTCCTTCTGGCCGTCCTCCCGGGTTTTCACGTAGAACTGGAAGAGGGCGTGGCAGGGAGGCAGGGCCATGTCGTCCACCTCAGCCGGGTTCCAGGCAGAGACAATATGACGGCGGGAATCGGGGTTGTTCTTGAGGGAGTCAAGCACCTTGGCGATCTGGTCGATGGCCTGCCCGTCACCGGTCGGCCAGGAGCGCCACTGCACCCCGTAGACCGGGCCCAGTTCGCCGTCTTCATCCGCCCACTCATCCCAGATGGTCACGCCGCGCTCCTGCAGCCAGCGCACGTTGGACTCCCCGCGCAGGAACCAGAGCAGCTCAATGACCACCGACTTGAAGTGCACCTTCTTGGTGGTAATCAGCGGGAAGCTCTCAGATAAGTCAAAGCGCATCTGACGGCCGAAGACGCTCTTGGTGCCGGTGCCGGTGCGGTCGGCTTTCTCATCGCCGGTCGCCATAATCTCGCGCAACAGGTCTTCGTAGGGGGTAGGAATAACAGTCATATCTTCTTTAATCGTCAAAAGGCTTAATTTGTTCCAGCGACACCACGGTCTTGGGGTGGGCCACAGACACCTGCAGCACCCACATTTCCCCGGGCTTGAGGTAGGGGTCATGCACGGGCAGGTGGGGGCGTAGCTGCTTATTCAGGTGCCCGCGCAGAACCTCAAGGACGGTGGGCAGCACCGGGCGGTGGGTGCAGAGCATGACCGACTTATCCCGCTTCTCAAAGAGAGACTCAATCACCTTACGGGCGTGCTTGGGCGCCCGGGCATGGTGGGCTTCGGTCAGGGCCCGCTTCTCCTTGATGGAAATACCGGAGGCCTTTGAATAGGGGTAGACCGTCTGCATGCAGCGCACCCAGGGGGAGGAAATGATGCGTTCGGGCTGCCAGACATCCAGCAGGCGTCCTACCGCCAGAGCCTGGCGCTTGCCGGTAGCAGCAAGTGAGCGCTCGCCTTCGGCCCCGGCCCAGCTGGAGCGCGGTTTGGCCTTGGCGTGGCGGACGATAATCACGGGGCGGGTGCGCAGATTCTGCGCGTGGGCCAGGGCCAGGAAGGCGTCGAGGGGTTCTTTATCGGCGGAGTTAGTGAGCATGGTGCGGGCCTGTTTGGGGGTGACCCAGCGTAGCTCGTCCACTTCGCCATCGTCGGCAACGGCCTTCTGCCCGGCAGGTGCTTCGGCCACCCAGTAGTAGACCTCCTTGGGCTTGCCCTTGACCTCGTAGGCGGTCACCGCCAGCGGGACGCCGAGGGTGACGTTGAGCCCGACCTCTTCACGGATTTCCCGGACGGCGGTTTCGGGCAGGGTCTCACCCGGGTCCTGCTTGCCCTTGGGCCAGGACCAGTCATCGTAGCGGGGGCGGTGGATGATGAGTACCTGCACTTGGTCGTGGTGCCAGCGCCAAATGATGGCACCTGCTGCGTTGATAGCTGCCCGGTTGTGGGGGCCCCGGCTGAGCGAGAGCGCTCCGTCGTGGGTATGGGCGGCGTAGAAGGTCTCGGTGTGCGGCATATGGGAAGCTCCGTGGGGGTGGGGCGGGCATTCAGAATGTCCTTGGGTTAACCGAATGTTAACCCAAGGATATTCTATGCCCCTTAGCTGTGAGCGGTGGGCAAGGCGCGGACGGCTGTGCCCGGCTTAGGCTCGCTTGTTGCGTTTCTGGTCGCGGCTAGCCAGGTAGTAGGCCTGCACATCGCGCAGGGGTGAGCCGTCGGCTGCCAGGTGGTGGCGCTCCCAGGTGCCGTCTGACCCCAGGTGCCAGTTGCTCGTCTTTTCTGAGAGGTAGTTGTCGAACATATCGAGCAGGTACTTGATGTGGGCTTCTGCCTTCACGTGCACCAGGGCTTCGACACGGCGGTCGAGGTTGCGGTGCATCATGTCTGCTGAACCGATGTAGACCCTGGGGTTGCCAGCGTTTTCGAAGGTGAAGACGCGGGAGTGCTCAAGGAAGCGACCCAGGACTGAGCGCACCTTGATGTTCTCGGAGAGACCGGGGACGCCGGGGCGCAGGGCGCAGATACCGCGAACGACCACGTTGACCTCAACCCCTGCCTGGGAGGCGCGGTAGAGGGAGTCGATGATGGCCTCATCGACCATGGAGTTGCACTTGATCTGAATCTTGGCGGCGTGGCCCGCGCGCTTGTGCTCGATTTCCTTGTTGATGTTGTCAATCAGGCCCGAACGCAGGGAGCGGGGGGCAACCAGCAGCTGCTTGTAGGTGGTCTTGGGGGCGTAGCCGGAAAGCTGGTTGAAGAGGCGGGAGACGTCCTCACCGATTTGCGGGTCGCAGGTGATGAGACCGAGATCCTCGTAGAAGCGGGCGGTGGAGGGGTGGTAGTTACCGGTGCCGATGTGACAGTAGCGGCGCAGCCCGTCCGCCTCTTTACGCACAACCAGGGAGAGCTTGCAGTGGGTTTTCAGGCCCACAATGCCGTAGACCACGTGCACGCCCGCGCGTTCCAGCTTGCGGGCCCAGTTGATGTTGGCTGCTTCGTCGAAGCGGGCCTTAATCTCAACCAGGGCCAGCACCTGCTTGCCGGCTTCGGCTGCCTCAATGAGGGCGTCCACGATGGGGGAATCGCCGGAGGTGCGGTAGAGGGTCTGCTTAATGGCGAGGACGGCCGGGTCGGCCGCGGCCTGCTCCAGGAAGGCCTGCACACTGGTGGCGAAGGAGTCGTAGGGGTGATGCAGCAGGACGTCGTGGTCGCGAGTTGCGGTAAAGACGTCGGCTGCCTTGGAAGTCTCATTAGCGTTGAGCCAGCGGGAGGTGTGGGCTATGTGCTTGGGGTAGTGCAGGGCCGGACGGTTGGTCTTGGCGATATCAGATAGGCCACGCAGGTCGAGGGGAGCGGGGAGCTTGTACACCTCGTGCTCGTCGATGCGCAGCTCTGAAACGAGCAGGTCAAGGATGGTGGGGTTGATGGTGTCTTCAACCTCCAGGCGCACCGGGGGGCCGAAGCGGCGGCGCAGCAGCTCGGTTTCTAGGGCCTTGAGCAGGTTCTCGGCGTCGTCTTCTTCAACTTCAAGATCTTCATTGCGGGTCACGCGGAAGGCATGGTGCTCCACGACCTCCATACCGGGGAAGAGCATGTCAAGGTGCTCGGCGATAATAACCTCAAGGGGGATGAAGCGGACCTCGCCTGAGGAGGACTTGACCGCGCGGGAACCGTCAACGGACACCATGCGCTCGATGGCTTCGGGCACCTTGAGGCGGGCGAAGAGCTCCTTGCCGGTCTGGGGGTTGCGGACGATGACGGCCAGGTTGAGCGACAGGCCAGAAATGTAGGGGAAGGGGTGGGCCGGGTCAACAGCCAGGGGAGTGAGCACAGGGAAGAGCTCGGCGCGGAAGAAACGGGAGAGGCGCTCCTGCTCAGTGGAGGAGAGGTCTGCCCAACCGACGATACGGATATTTTCCTTCTCCAACTCGGGGTAGACCTGCTCGTGGAAGACGCGGTACTGGCGCTCCTGCAGGGCATGGGCGGCCTCGGAGATCTCTTCCATCTGCTCTTCGGGCGAGAGCCCGGCTGCTGAGGGCACGGCGATGCCGGTGGCGATACGGCGCTTGAGGCCGGCCACGCGCACCATGAAGAACTCATCCAGGTTGCTGGTGACGATGGAGAGAAAGTTTAGGCGCTCTAGCAGGTAGAGGTTGGGGTCTTCGGCCAGTTCGAGCACGCGGGTGTTGAACTCGAGCCAGCTGATTTCGCGGTCAAGGAAGCGGTCGCTGCCGAAGTCGCCTTCGAGGTTGGGCTGCTTGATTTTTTCGCCCACGTCAATGCGGTCTACGCGGGTTTCAGCGCGTTCGAGCTTGTTAATATCGCCGTTGATATGGGGGTGGGCCGGGGGTTCCGCCGGTGTGGTGGTCATGGTCTGCCTTTCAGTGCGAGGGGTGGTGGTAAAGATGGTAAAGATTAGGGGTGGGCGGGTGCGTACTGTCGGTCGATGGTGAGGGGCGTAAAGCCGAGGGAGCGGTAGAGGGCTACCGCGGCGGTGTTGTCGGCATCGACGTAGAGCACGATGCGCTCAAGGGGAGTGCTGGACTCGTCCGCAGCATCGGCTAGGTAGGCCATACCGGCTAGGGTCAGGGCCTTACCCAGCCCCTTACCCTGCCAGGCCGGGGCGATGCCCACCGCATAGACTTCCCCTTCGGGGCGCTCGCCCTGGCCGGTAGGAATCTTGGTCCAGTGGAAGCCTGCCAGCTGCCCGTCCTTATCTACCGCCAGGAAGAACCCTTCTGCCCGGAACCAGTCAGAGTCGGTGCGGGCCACAAGGTCATCAAGGGTGAGCCGCCCCTGCTCTGGGTGGTGGGCAAAGGCCTGCGCATTGACCTGCACCCAGGCCTCAGCCCGGTCGGGGGTATAGGTGGTCAGCGCTAGGTCAGCGGGGAGGGGGCGGGCCTGGGCAACGGCGCGGACGCTCGCCCGCGCCTCATCGGTCAGGGCCAGACCCAGCTTGTAGAGTTCCCGGGTAGGGCGCCAACCCAGCTTATCGGCCAGGTGGGTTGCCGCCTGCAGGGCAGGGCTAGACGTATCAGAACCACCGTGTACCCAGGCCCGAAGCGGTTCATCACCGGTAGCCTCAACCGCCGCGCCTATGAGGGCCGAACCAAGGCCCTGGCCACGGGACTTGGGGGCAACAGCGGCCTCCAGCACCCAGAGCTCACCCTCCCTCACCAGGGCCGCAAAACCTAGGGGTGCACCAGCCTGCCGGGCCTCAAAAAGCTGCACACTGGCGTCCGCCCCCGCAGCTGCCTTGCGCAGCTCGACAAAGGTCTGCTCAGAAAAGGGGGAGGCGCCGTCCTGCCGCCGGGCCAGCTCAGCCAACCGCTCAAAATCAGCTAGCACAGCACCCGAAACCTTGGGTGAAACAATTTCATAGACCACACGCGCCTCCTACACACATCGCAGTTCCTCTAAGCCTACCGAGAATCCGACCGCGCCGAGTTAAAGCTATACCCCACGTTGCGAACCGTCGTAATCAACTGCTCATGGTCAGGGCCCAACTTGGACCTCAGACGGCGAATATGCACATCCACCGTGCGCGTACCACCGTAGTAGTCATAACCCCACACCTCAGAGAGAAGCTGGGCACGCGTAAAAACCCGCCCGGGGTGCTGCACCAAAAACTTCAGCAACTCAAACTCTTTATAGGTCAGGTTCAGAGGTGAGCCCTGCAAACGAGCCGAATACGAGGCCTCATCGACCGTGATACCACCGGCCCGAATCACTGTGCTCTCAGGCTCAGCCTCCTCAGCCACATGCGCCGTCAGCAACCTCAAACGGGCCTCAAGCTCAGCCGGACCCACCGACTCAAGCACGATATCGTCCACCATCCAGTGCGGCGCAACAGCAGCCATACCGCCCTCGGTGAGCACCATCAGCAGCGGCGTAGCAAAACCAGACCCCTTCAGGAGCTGGGCACAGTTACGGGCCGCCACCAACTGCTCACGGGCATCTACCAAGACCACATCGGGCCCAGCAGCCTGAACCATGGACGGCGCAGCGCCCAGAGGAAGAACAGATATCTGATGAGCCAACAACCCCAGCGACTGAGCGACATCGGCGCCATCGGTCGCAGAATCACTCAATACGACAATATGCAGCACGCTCATACACTCCCTAGAACAGGTCAACTCAAGCACCAGTATAAAACGCAGGCCACAGACGTTGATAAACAGGTTCGTAATACGGGAAGATAAGAAGAAGCCCGGAACCCGCACCACCGGCCCACCACACAGCGAGATGAAACCCCAGAGTGACGACTAAAGACCCCACCCACACCCGAGCTATCCGCACCTTCGTCCCCGAGCTCACCAAGCTCCGCCGGGCCAGGCAAAAAACCGTCTACGAAGGGCCCATCGGGCGCATCGGTACAACCCCCCGCTCCCGCTACACACTGGTGGCACTCTCAGCCCTCGTCACCCTCATAGCACTGGTCATCACCGCAGCTACCTCACCCAACCTCGCAGTACTCACCGGGCTGGGCGCCGTCCTTCTCATCGCAGGTGGCTGGCCCGCAGCCACCGGCATCGCTGAACTGCGCGGACACCGCCGCATCACCTCCCACTCCGTCATCGTGCTGGTATCGGGCGTAGCCTCCCTGCTCTACTCCTGGCTCAACCCCGGCAGTTCGCCCCTGGCCTTCCTACCCGCCATCGCAGCGGTGGGCGTGGTCGCAAGTTTCATGGTAGAACTCGCCCGCGGCGAAGGCGCTGTGGGCCGCTTGGAGTCGGTCATCAGCTGCGTCTCGGGTGTGCTCGCCTCGGTATCGGTAGCAGGCTGGGTGGGTCTAGCTATCCTGGCCAGGAACGTTGAAACCGCCTACCCCGTCATCACCATCGGCCTGGCCGTCGGCCTGCTGCTGGGTCTTATCGGCATCCGGGTTGTCTCGGCAGGCCCCAAGGAAGGGCCCCGCCGCGGCGCCGTCACTCTGGGCGTAACACCCGTAGCATTTATCGGCGTCATCGCCTATGTGTGTGCGACTTTCCTCACGCGCGTGGTAGGGTAGCGGTATGAGTATTCTTGCACTTGAAATTTTCTTCCTCGTCCTTCTGGGCCTGGCAGGTCTGGCGATCTTCACCTGCATCGGTTTCGTACTCACCGGCCTCTTCCGCGGCCAGAAGTAAGCAGCCCACAGGCTTATCAGCACCGGTCCCGCGCACTGTTGCGCGAGGGCCGGTTTTCTTTATATTTCGGGCACCTAAGGTGAAGGGAGCAGTGGGGGCGCCCCGGCAGACGACTGGCTGGGGCTGGCATGAATCGCGTGCGAGCTCTGCGAGCCTGCGAGAAGGTTAGTCGTCAGAGGGGCGCCCCTCGCTGCTTATACCTGCCCCTCTCCTCGGACTGGTTTGCCGATTACACTGGTGTATATGGCTATTGAAATTCCCACCAACCTTACCCCCGAACTCGTACCCTTCTCCTGGCTGCTGGGCACCTGGGAGGGTACCGGCTCCCTCTGGTACGAGGGTTCAGAATCAACTCCTTTCGGGCAGATTATTACTTTCAGCCAGGACGGCCTGCCCTTCATTGAATATCGCGCTGAGAGCTTCCTGCTTGATGACCAGGGCCAGAAGCTGCGCACCATCACCGTTGAGACCGGCTTCTGGCAGATTGACCGCCCCCAGGTGGACGGCGACGTTGGCCCCGGCCTGGTGCCTGCAGATGTGGTCCCCGTACACCAGGATGCCGAGTCCGTTGAGTCCCTGCGCAACGAGGACGGCGGCTTCAACCTGCTGGCCACCATCGCCCACCCCGGCGGCCTGAGCGAAAACTATGTGGGCATGATCAAGGGCCCGGTCGTTCGTATGCAGACCGGCAACATGCTCAAGGACGACATCACCAAGGAATACGCTGGCTCCGTGCGCCTCTGGGGCCTGGTCAACGGCAACCTCATGTGGGACTGGGAAACCGCCAACCCCGTCACCCGCAAGCTGGAGAAGCACGCTTCGGCTGAGCTGCGTAAGACCTCATCCATGACCGGTGAAGACCTGGGCACCACCATGTTCGGTGGCGAAAACCTTGCAGGTGACCAGTAGTGACTGCCTACCGTAGTCCCCTGCTGTCCCGCCCGGGTGCTTTTGCGGCCTCCGGGGCGGACGCGGGGGTGGCTGCCCACTACGGCGACCCGGTTGCTGAGCAGCGGGCCCTGGCCCGCCGCGCCAGGATCACCCTGGTGGACCGCTCCAACCTAGGTGTGGTGACGGTTGCGGGCGATGACCGGCTGAGCTGGCTGACCACCCTCTCAAGCCAGGTGCTGACCGGCCTGGGGGAGGGGGGCAGCGCCGAGTTGCTGCTGCTGACCCCCCAGGGGCGGATTGAGTTTGCTGCTTTCGCCGTTGAGAAGGACGGCGCCGTCTGGCTGATCACCGAACGTGACCAGGCTGCTCCCCTGGCTGACTACCTCAACCGCATGAAGTTTATGCTCCGGGTAGAGGTAGCCGACCGCACCGACTCCTACGCTGTCCTCGAATCTACCCTGGACCCCCGGGAGGCTGACGGCGCGGACGCCGTGCTGGCAGGCGGCACCGTCTGGGTAGATCCCTGGGGCGCTGGTATTGCCCCCGGGGGTTACACCTACGCGTCCGCTGGGGAAGAGGAGCACCCGGCGTCCGCCTACTGCCGCTACCTGACCATCGTGCCCGCCCACCGTCTACTCGATGCGGTTGAGGGAGCACAGCTAGCCGGGGTTTGGGCTGCTGAGGCCCTGCGCATTGAGGCCTGGCGGCCGCGCGTGGGTATGGACTCCGACGAGAAAACTATCCCCCACGAGCTCGACCTGCTCCGCACTGCCGTCCACCTGGATAAGGGCTGCTACAAGGGCCAGGAGACCGTGGCCCGCGTGCACAACCTGGGGCACCCGCCCCGCCGCTTGACCTTCCTCGACCTGGACGGCTCCGAGCACACCCTGCCCGCTGCCGGTTCTGCTGTGATGAACGGTGAGAAGAAGGTGGGCACCGTGACCTCGGTGGCCCTGCACCACGAGGCTGGGCCTATCGCCCTGGCCGTCCTGAAGCGCTCGGTTGACCCCGCTGCTACCCTGCGTGTCGTTGACGGGGGCGATACGGACGCCGACGGCAACCCCGCCACCACCCAGTACGCTGCCGCCCAGACCGTGATTGTTGCTCCGGACGCCGGGCAGATGGCAGGACGCCGGAACAGGGGGGACTTTCTGCGCTAAGGTTCTCTGAACCCGCACCACGGTAGACACGGCGCAGACACAGCACAGACACGGTAAAGCAAGAGCCGATAAAAACGACTGCCTCCCCAAGGATCCTTGGGGAGGCAGTCGTTTCTAGTGTGAGGTGTGTGGCCTAGCGGCCGAAGAGAACCTTAGCCTCTTCGTAGCGGTGGACCGGAACGGTCTTCAGGCCGTTGAGGGCCTCAGCGAAGTCAACGCGCTTAATCTCGGTGCCCTGCATGGCAACCATCTTGCCCCACTCCTTGTCGTGAATCATATCGACAACCTGGATACCCAGGCGGGTTGAGAGCACGCGGTCAAAGCCGGTGGGGGCGCCACCGCGCTGGATATGACCCAGGGTGGTGTTACGGGTTTCAATGCCGGTGATGCGCTCAATTTCCTGAGCAACCCAGTCGCCGATACCGCCCAGGCGGGGGCGGCCGTCCTTCTCCTGACCCTTACCAGCCATTACATCGTCGAAGCCCTCGGGGATGAAACCCTCAGCAACAACAATCAGGGGAGAGCGGCCGCGGTCGTGAACTTCCTTGACCCAGCCGGAAACCTCTTCCATTGAGACCTTGACCTCGGGAATCAGGATGGCGTGGGCACCGCCGGACATACCGGAGTGCAGGGCAATCCAACCGACGTGGCGGCCCATGACCTCAGCGACCATGGCACGGTGGTGGGACTCACCGGTGGTGCGCAGGCGATCCAGGGCGTCGGTTGCGATGGAAACGGCGGTGTCGAAACCGAAGGTGTAATCGGTTGCCTGCAGATCGTTATCAATGGTCTTGGGAACACCAACCACGGGCAGACCCGCGTCAGCCAGGCGCTTAGCACCGGCCAGGGTGCCCTCGCCACCGATAGCGACAATAGCGTCGATACCGTTGCGCTCCATCATGATTTCGATGTTCTCGGGGCCACCCTTAGGGCCATCGAAGGGGTTAGTACGGGAAGTGCCCAGAATGGTGCCACCGGTACGAGCCAGACCACGAACCTTGGTGCGGGGCAGGTCCATGAAGTCGCCTTCAACAACACCGCGCCAGCCGTCACGGAAGCCAACGAACTCGTCGCCGTAGGTCTTGACGCCATTGAGCACAGCGCCACGGATAACAGCGTTCAGGCCGGGGCAGTCGCCGCCGGAGGTAAGCAGACCGATCTTCATGGAGAAACTCCTTGTGTTATTCCTGGTGGGGAATGATGATGGTGACCCTGTTGGGTTTTTGCCCGTTTAGGCAGCCCAAAGTGTGGGTCTTTGTTGGTTTCTATTGTAGTAAAGAGGGGTTGCGTTGGGTAGCTGTGGGGTAGGTTGCGCTGTATGTTTTGGGTCGCTGAGTAAGAGTCAAATACGACTTTAGGGGCGGGAGGGATTCTAGTTTCTGGCGCTCCGGACGCCCCTTTGCCGACTAACCTTCTTGCTGGTTCGCTGGCGCTCACAAGCAATTCATGCCAGCCCCAGCCAGTCGGCTCCAGGGGCGTCCGGAGCGCCTTACCTGGAAATCTGCCCTTTCGTGCATATCCGGTTAACAGAAACGCCCCTACCAACAGCCCAATAAATGTGTGGTAGGGGCGTCCTGCGTACCACTGAGGCGCACGCGCCTGTATACCCGCGTCAGGCAAACTACTCTGCGGTTGCCAGCAGCTTCTGCATGCGGGCCAGGCCTTCGGCGAGGTCTTCATCGCCCAGGGCGTAGGACAGGCGCAGGTACCCAGAGGGGCCAAAAGCCTCACCGGGAACAACCGCTACTTCGGCCTCTTCCAGAATGATTTCGGCAAGCTCAGCGGAGGTCTGCGGGGTTTTGCCCGCAATGGTCTTGCCCAGCAGGCCGGTGACGTCGGCGTAGGCGTAGAAGGCGCCCTTGGGGGTGGGGCAGTGGACGCCCTCGATAGCGTTAAGCCCCTCAACGATAGTCTTGCGGCGGCGGTCGAAGGCCTTGTGCATCTCGTTGACGGCGTCGAGGGGGCCCGAGACAGCTTCAAGTGCTGCCAGCTGGGCGATGTTGTTGACGTTAGAGGTCATGTGCGACTGCAGATTGGTTGCCGCCTTGGTGATGTCGGCGGGGGCAATCATCCAGCCCACGCGCCAGCCGGTCATGGCGTAGGTCTTGGCCACACCGTTGAGAATGACGGTGTTCTCAGCCAGGGCGGGCACAGCCTTGACGATGGAGGTGAAGGGCACGCCGTCGTAGGTGAGGTGCTCATAAATTTCATCGGTGAGCACGATGATGCCCTTCTCCAGCGCCCACTCGCCAATAGCCTTGGTTTCTTCGGGGGTATAGACCGCACCGGTGGGGTTAGAGGGGGATACAAAAATCAGGGCCTTGGTGGCGGGGGTGTAGGCTGCCTCCAGCATGTCGGGGGTGACCTTGTATTCCTTGTCGGCTCCCGCGAAGACCTCGATAGGGTTGCCGCCAGCCAGGCGGATAGCCTCGGGGTAGGTAGTCCAGTAGGGGGCGGGCAGCAGCACATCGTCGCCCTCATCAATGACGGTGGCAAAGGCCTGGTAGACGGCCTGCTTGCCGCCGTTGGTCACGATGACCTGGGAGGCGTCAATATCGATACCGGAATCCCGCTTGGTCTTCTCCGCAATAGCCTGTTTAAGTTCGGGGAGGCCTGCGGCCTGGGTGTAGCGGAAGTTGGCGGGGTCCTCGAGAGCCTTGCGGGCGGCGTCCACAATGTAGTCGGGGGTGGGGAAGTCGGGCTCGCCCGCACCAAAACCGATTACCGGGCGTCCTTGCGCCTTGAGGGCCTTAGCTTTAGCGTCAACGACGAGGGTGGCCGAGGGGGCGATAGCGCCAATGCGGCGTGATACGCGGGCAGTCATGGGGAGGTTCTCGCTTCCGTCCTGCGGGCAGGACCGTCGGGTTATGGCAAATAAGGGTGCGGACGCCAGCGCGACGGCTGGCACCTAACCCTTAAATCATAGGGTGGGCGGGTGCCTAAAGAGAGGCTGGCACGCACCAAATTGCCAAAGCAAAAAATATGTTCTACAGTAGATAACGTTGTTCGCAACCGAACAGCTTTAGGTCTGTGCCCGTGATGGGTTTCGAACCTCCTTGAAGGGGTATCCTTCAAAGGGCGGTGGCTCAATTGGTAGAGCAGCGGTCTCCAAAACCGCAGGTTGCAGGTTCGAGTCCTGTCCGCCCTGCTTCAAGCCTCACAGGTTTATTTGTCAATCGAACAGTTCATGTTCATGATGAGTCTAGAAAGGGGCGGGCCTACCATGGCTAAATCAATCGCCGCCAGGACCGCCGAGTCTGAAGAACCAGGTGCAGAGAGGAAGCTGGGCTTCTTCGGCCGTATTTTCCAGTTCTTGCGCGAAGTTATCGCGGAACTCAAAAAAGTCACCACCCCCACCGGTAAAGAGCTGGTGCAGTACGTGATTATTGTTCTTTTCTTCGTTGCTTTTATGATGCTCTTGATCTCGGGCCTAGATTACGTTTTCGGTCAGGGAGCCTTCTGGATTTTTGGTAACGGCATCAACTAGAAGCACGAAGCTAGGCCGACGGCGGCCTAACCCGTAGAATCTTTTGTGTATGTAGGGCGTGCGCGCCTTCAAGTAAACCCCAATGACGAAAGCAGGAGAGCGTGTCCGAGCAGGAAGTTGCACCTGAAACCGAAGAGGTCGTAGAACCCGCAGAGCAGGCAACCGAAGAGGGCCACGAGGCTGTTGAAGTAGCAGCCGCTGAGCTCGTCGAAGAAGCCACCGAAGCTGAAGAAGCTGGCGAGCCCGCCGTTGACCCGCTCGAAGAGTTCAAGGCTAAGCTACGTCGCCAGGAAGGTGAATGGTTCGTCATTCACACCTACGCCGGCTACGAGAACAAGGTCAAGGCTAACCTCGAATCCCGTGCCCAGACCATGAACGCTGAAGATGACATCTTCGAAGTTCAGGTCCCCATGGAAGAGGTCATGGAGGTCAAGAACACCACCAAGAAGCTGGTTCGCCGTGTGCGCGTCCCCGGCTACGCTCTGGTGCGTATGAACCTGACCGACGAGAGCTGGGGCGTTGTACGCCACACCCCCGGCGTGACTGGCTTCGTGGGCCAGGACGCCTACAATCCGGTTCCCCTGCGCCTCGATGAGGTTGTCGACATGCTTGCTCCCGTCTTTGAGGCTGAGCAGGCAGAAGCAGGTGCCGCTCCCAAGGCTGCCCCCGCTGTTGAAACCGGCTTTGAGATTGGCGAGGCTGTCACCGTTAAGGAAGGCCCCTTCGAGGGCATGCCCGCAACTATCGCAGAGATTAACGCCGCAGCCTCATCCATGGTTGTGCTGATTTCCGTCTTCGAACGCGAGACCCCCGTGACCCTGAATTTCTCACAGGTGTCGAAGATGTAAGACCTCTTGAGTCTAAATTAAGGAATCGCCTCCTACCTGTTGGTAGGGGGCGATTTTTGTCAAGAGTATTGACATTAAAAGGTGCTGTATGCCACTCTATAGTCATTAGGCAAAGATGCCTAATCTTGCTAGGCAATTTTGCCTTGTAAGTTTAAGAGAAAGGATGAAGGCATATGTCTTCACACAAATCTACCTGGGGGGGGCTTGTCGCAGTAGCCAGCCTTAGCCTAGGGCTTCTGACTGTAACTTCTCCAGCTGCACAGGCTGCGGTTTTCCACTGCCCGACCTCTACTATCTGCGTCCATGCAGATAATAATTTTGGTGGGGCCCGGCAGGACATTAGTGGATTCGCTGCTTACACGGATTTAAATGGGCATCTGCATGATAAGGCATCGTCATGGATCAACGCCAACAGGTACGTATCGATGGGAATTGGAGAATGGCGGCGAGGATCAGGTGAATTCATCGCTCAGACTCTTCCTCCTGGCTGGTATGAAGACAACTTGGGACGCAATGCCAATTTTGACAACAAAGCAGATTTTGTCAAACAAGTTTAAATCGTAATAACATTCTTCAATGCTTGATGTGCCCGGTATACACCTAGCTGCTACCGGGTACATCGGGTTTATTACAGGGAGAAATCATGGTTAAAAGAAGCAGTATCCATAAGATTCTTGTGGCTGTTTTGGTTTCTGCTAGCCTCGTCGGGTGCGGAGTCTCAAACGAAACTGACTCAACTGCAGGCAGTGAATCTAGCGTCGACATCAAGGCTGCCTCATCGCCAGATAGCCAGGCAATTGAGAAAGTCAATACCTTATTCAGCATGGCACCTGCCGCCCAGCAGGCCAAAGAGGTAGCTACTGCCCAGTGCTTACAAGAACAAAACCTCACCTGGCCACAACGTCCTACAAGTCAAAGTTTTAGTATCCGTTCTCAACTCTCACCCAGTCCGCTGAGTCCTGAGGACGCACAGCAATATGGTTACCAGACGCCAACCACAAATGTTGAGCAAAACCTACCGGCGATAGACGACGCTTCCTGGGCTGCATATATGGGAAACCCAGAAAACGGCGGCATAAGCGTTGAGGGGGTGCCAGGAGCAATCGCTGCCGACGGTTGCCTAGCCCAGTCTTACAAGGCAGTCTTTGGCAGTGCTGAAGCCGGAGTACTTTTTGAAAGCGGTATTCTCAACCTGCCCCTACCCTATGTGAACGCAGTAAAAGAGGATGAAAGATACTCTGATCTGATTGGTCTGTGGCGTACGTGCATGAAGGACCATCATGGGGTTGAAATCGATAATCCTGATTTAGCAACTATTGACACCAGCATGGATTCCCATCAACTGGCTATTTACGATGCCCAATGTCGCCAGCAAGTGAACTTTGAGGAGGTCACAACAGACATCCTCAATGCTTACCTAACTACTTTCCTGGCCGATAATGAGGGCGTTATTGACCAGCTCACCCAAGCTAAACGGATGGCGGAGAAAAATGCTCCCGAGATTCTGAGCAAATCATAAGATATGGTGAACAAAAAAATCTGGGTTTTACTGACCTTGCTCTGTATGGTAGTTACCGGAGCGACGGTATATATAGCCTCTTCCTTTAAAACTAGCGAGCAGAAAGCCGCTGAAGCACAAACGCCAGAAGCTAGCGTGATTACCGCTAGTGTAGAAAACCGAACCCTCGAGAACATTCTTCCACTAGTCTGCTCGGTTGACTACACCGACCAGCGCGAGCTCACTGTCACTAACGCTGCTCCCGGTGCCCAGTACACCAGCGTGGACATCGTCCAGGGCGAAGAGTTGGGCAACGGGAGCTTGGTCGCCGAGGTTAACGGCGCACCGGTCTTTACCCTCCTGGGTGGCTTCTCCCTCTACCGCGACCTCACCCTGGACGCCCAAGGGCCCGACGCCAAGCTCCTCAACGATGCACTGGTAGCCCTGGGCTACCAGCTCCCACGGGTTGGCGCTGACATAGATACCGTCACCGAGGAAACTTACCGGGCGCTGGGAGTTCTCTACACCAGCTTCGGCTACAAGCCCCTGAGCAAAGAGGAGGCAATCCCGGCAAGTTCCTTTATTGTGCTTAACAACCACGCAACCGTTATATCTAAGCCCCGCTCAACCGGGGACGTCAGCTTTGAGGCGCTTGCCCTGTTGAGTTCCGGGCAGAAAGAACTCGCCTGCAAACCAGCGACCGGCACTCTGAGCCCAGACGCTGCCACCGGTCAGAGGCTCCGCCTCAATACCGGTGCCACAGTAACCTATCTCGTAGAAGTCAAGAGCGAAAAGACAAGCACCGGAGCCAATGCAGGTTCAGTTTCAGAGGCACCGGCCGTCCCTAACACACAGACTGGAACTGATACCGGTACTAAGTACGTTGCCGTTCAGGTGCCCGAGAGCGATTTGGGCGGGCTGAATCGTTTCAACGCTGAGCTGATTCTGGACTCATCGCCCCAGGCCGGGCTGGTTGTTCCTTCCAGCGCTCTCTTCACCACGGGGCAGGGGAGCATCGTCAAACTCCAAGAGGGCACTGAAACACGGGATATCACCGTGCGCGTCACTTTTAGTGCTAACGGCTACAGCATGATTGAAGCAGACCCCAGCACCGGGCTGACCGAAGGTAGCCAGGTTGTGATCTCCACCGGTACATCATGAGCCCCCAGCCCCTGATCGAAACTCGCGAGATTCGCCAGCAATTTGGCACCGCCGAGAACCCACTGGAGATTCTGCACGGGATTAACCTGACCATTCAGGCCGGAGAAATGGCTGCCCTGCTGGGCACCTCCGGCTCGGGTAAAAGTACCCTGCTCAATATCCTAGGGCTCCTGGCCCGGGCCAGTTCCGGTAGCTACACTCTGGGTGGAACCGATATCTCCGAGATGGAGGCCAAACGGCTGGCCGATGTCCGGCTCTCCCAGGTAGGGTTCGTCTTTCAGTCCTTCCACCTCATTGCCCACAAGAACGTCACAGAAAACGTAGAACTACCCCTGCTCTACCAGGGCGTACCCAAAGCAGAGCGTCGCCGCAGGGCTATCGAAGTTATCGACAGGCTGGGGCTAGCGCATCGGGCAACTGCCCGTATAGAAACCCTCTCCGGCGGTGAGAAACAGCGGGTAGCTATTGCCCGCGCCGTGGTGACCCGACCCACCGTTCTCCTGTGCGATGAGCCTACCGGCGCCCTAGACCAGAAACGCTCCCAAGAGGTCATGGACCTCCTACGAGAAGTTACCGGAAAGAACCAGGCAACCCTGGTCGTCACCCACGACCCCGCCATCGCAGCCCGCTGCGACCGCAGCTTCTACATAGAAGACGGCCTCATTCTTGAAGAAACCCGACCAGCAGAAAAAGCTGGGCAGGGCAGAGAGCCGGTAGTTGCTACCTCCAGCCCAGATACCGAACCAGAACCCCAGACCGCCCCGAACCCGGCAGTGGGGAACTTACCCCGCTTCCCCTGGGCTAAGCCTGCTCTGCTTGAAGCCTGGCAAGCTACCTTTGCCCGTCTGCGCCGTAACCTCTTCACCATGCTGGGAGTAGCCCTGGGTGTTGCGGCCCTGACCCTGACTGTGGGGCTCTCCAACACTATCGCCGGGCAGATATCTGAGGCCTTCGACATCTACCAGGCCAAGAAAGTTACCCTGCACCACAGCGGGCAAGAAGCCCCTACCGCTCAAGAAGCCCAGAGGCTGGTAGACAGCTCCGGCTACCAGAACCTGGCCGATCTTAACGGTGTAACTGGGCAGGGCGCCTACCGCATCATCAACGAAGTGATGGAGGTCCGTTCCACCCCCTACCGGGAAGAGAAAATAGCGGCACCAGTAATAGCAGCCCAAGAATCGGTGTTTGCTGTACAAGAACAAAACCTGGTGCAAGGCCGCCTCTTTGACCAGGGGCATAACCAGCGCGGTGAAACCCTAGCCGTGGTGGGTGAAAGCCTGCTCAAAAAACTGGGCCTGAACTGGCAAGAAGGCCTGGTCATATACCTGGAAGGGACACCGGTTACAGTCATCGGTGTGGTGACAGAAAACAGTGCCTCAGGTTCCTACTACGGAGCCATCTACCTTCCCCTCAACACTGCCACCTATCCCGACAGCACATCCCTCGACATCGTGCTGAGCGTTCAACCGGGAGCCGCCCAACAGATAGGTAAAGAGGCCCCCTACGCCCTATCGCCCAACAACCCCGCTGCCTACAGCGCCAGCATCCCGCCAGCCCCAGAGACCCTAAAAAATGCGGTAGACGAGCAACAAAAAACCCTGCTCATCGCAATGTCATTAATTACCCTGGTCATCGGGGCCGTAGGAACCATGAATACCTTCCTGGTAGGGGTAATGGAACGCCGTCAAGAAATAGGGCTGCGGCTAGCCATCGGCACCAAGCCAGCGGGCATCACCTTACAACTGGCGGTTGAAACCATTATTACCAGTCTCCTAGGAGCCTTCGCCGGGGTACTCTTTTCCATCAACGCCATTGCCCTAATCAGCCTCTTTAACTCCTGGACCCCCATCATCAGCCCGGCAGTAATCGGCCTGGGGGTGGGAGTTGGCCTAGTCCTAGGCCTTCTGGCCGGAATCTACCCGGCCCGCAAAGCCGCCCGAATCGACCCTATCGAATCCCTTACCCGCCTGTGAGCAAACACCCAGGGGCAGGCGTCCGCCCCGCAATAGCTTTAAAGCTCAGACCGTACTAAGATGGAAGACTGTATGTGCGCACCCACGCCGGTGCGCCCCTACACGGTGCCGCCGCCGCCATGGCAGCACCACCGCCCGGTGCATACTCCTGTGCGCCGGTCCACCAGCTAAGAAAAGGACCAAACACAAATGGCTCCCAAGAAGAAGGTCGCAGGCCTCATCAAGCTGCAGATCCAGGCAGGCGCCGCTAACCCCGCGCCCCCCGTTGGCCCCGCACTCGGTGCACACGGCGTCAACATCATGGAATTCTGCAAGGCCTACAACGCAGCCACCGAATCCCAGCGCGGCAACATCATCCCCGTAGAAATCACCGTCTACGAGGACCGCTCCTTCACCTTCATCACCAAGACCCCTCCCGCAGCACAGCTCATCAAGAAGGCAGCTGGCGTTGCTAAGGGCTCTGGCGTACCCCACACCCAGAAGGTCGGCTCACTGACCCTGGATCAGGTCAAGGAAATCGCCCAGACCAAGATGGAAGACCTCAACGCTAACGACATCGACGCCGCAGCGAAGATCATCGCCGGCACCGCCCGCTCCATGGGCATCACCGTCGAAGGCTAAACCCCTTCCACCCCGCCCACTGCGGGGAACCGAGGTTCACACCTCACCCAAAGACAATTGTTAGAGTCTCCCACCCGGGAGGCATGTGGCAGAGCCGAGCGCGGCTCACCAAAGACCACACCTGCAAAGGAGAAAAGCAGATGGCAAAGCGCAGCAAGGCGTACCAGGCAGCTGTAGCCAAGATCGAAGCGGACAAGCTCTACGCACCCGCCGAGGCTATTGCAGTAGCAAAGGACATCGCGGCAGACAAGCCCAACTCAACCGTTGAGGTCGCACTGCGACTCGGCGTTGACCCCCGCAAGGCAGACCAGATGGTACGCGGTACCGTCAACCTGCCCAACGGCACCGGTAAGACCGCCCGCGTTGTAGTTATCGCAGCCGGCGAAAAGGCTGAAGCAGCAGAAGCAGCTGGCGCTGACTTCGTTGGCTCAGACGACCTGATTGCAAAGATCGCTGGTGGCTGGACCGACTTCGACGCAGCAGTTGCAACCCCCGACATGATGGGCAAGGTTGGCCGTCTGGGTAAGGTTCTGGGTCCCCGTAACCTCATGCCCAACCCCAAGACCGGCACCGTCACCATGGACGTTGCTAAGGCAGTTGCAGACATCAAGGGCGGTAAGATCGACTTCCGCGTTGACCGCAACTCAAACCTGCACTTCATCATCGGTAAGGCTTCCTTCACCGCTGAGCAGCTGACCGAGAACTTCGAAGCAGCTCTCGAAGAGGTTAACCGCCTCAAGCCCTCATCAGCTAAGGGCCGCTACATCTCAAAGGCAACCATCGCCACCACCTTCGGTCCTGGCGTTCCCGTTGACCCCTCAACCGTAGCCTAAGTTTCTTAGACCCTAACGGTTACTCAAGGTAGGCTCCCCGCGCATAGGTGCGGGGAGCCTGCCTTTTTGTTGTGGCGGGGAGGCGGAGCGATGGCGAAGCAAGGGCGGGGTGCGCGGACGCCCGGGTCTAGCTTTCACGGACACAGCCAGCTATTCTTGTGGTCAAGAGCACACCCCTTTCAATGATGTCTGGAGGCCCAACTCCCGTGTACCGCGTCGCCTACTTCCCTTACCCGCGTCCGTCCGACCTGCCCACCTACCGCGACGAAAAGTCGCTCTACCCCGGGTTGCTGGCCCTGCAAGAACCGGTGAGCCAAACCGTCTTTCTCTACCGCCTAGAAACCCTGTACGAGGGGGACTTTCCCACCGACTACACCATCTATAACTATGCTGGTGGCCCCTTCGAGAGCGAAATGCGCATCAATATTTCCGCCCTGTACTCTGCAGAAGAACGCGGGGACGGTGAACCCATGTATCAGTTTGAAGCGCACTCCCGCTTCGAAGACCGCGCTGGAAAGCTTATCTCGCAGGGGCTACTGACCCGCACCGGCGAAATCCGCTGGGACGAACAAGATCCCGGCCACTGGCTACACCCGCAGGTGAAAGCCCTGATTGAGTACCTGGCCCAGGCCCCGGCCAAAGCCCCTGAGACCATCGAAGAAGGGCAGGTTATCACCTGGGACCTCCCCCAGCTTCTGAGCGAGGAGCTGACCATCACCGAACATAACTTCGAGCGCCACCTGCCCCACTGGTTCGCAGCCCAAGACACTAACGAATATGGCTGGTTTGCCTACGCCCCCGCTACAGGCGAGACCTATCCGCCTGAAAAACCTCCCTACTCACTGGTGCACATTATGCGGCCCCGCCAGGTCGTTGACCGCTATGAGGCGGACGGCACGCCCCACCTACTCGGCTACGTCGCCCACGTTGAGGGCGGGGTGCACGGCGTCCTGAAATGGGGAAAGAACCTTGAGCCGACCTTATGGGAACGGCAAGACGAGGTAGGGTTAGCGCCGGGATTCACCGGTACAAGACTCCCGGCCTCCTGCCGTGTTCTCATAGAGGCAGGCCAATTGCGTTACCCCGACTCCCGAATTGATTGACCTGCCCTAACGAGCGTGCGTCTTATCGCTGAGCGTGCATCTATCTGCGGCACGCTCAGCGATAAGGTGCACGCTCGGCCGAATCAGGGATGCGCTGTGGTGGGAAGGTTACGGTTAGGGCCTACCGCGCAACCGTCGGGCATAATAGAGGTCATGACCAGCCCCGCCCTTACCATCACCGGCCTGACCAAGCGGTTTGGTGCGTCCGCAGTGCTTAGCGGAATTGACCTGACTGTGCCCGGTGGTAGCCTACTTTCCCTGGTGGGGGAGTCGGGGTCGGGCAAGTCCACCCTGCTGCGCATTATTGCCGGGCTGGAACAGGCGGACGCCGGTCGCGTGCTGTTCGGCCACCGGCCGGTAGGCGTTGGGGGAGGTACACGTATCAAGGGCTCGGCCAAGACCCGGCAGGCAGGGGCCGTGCCGGTGGGGTTTGTCTTTCAAAAGCCCGTGCTCTACCCTCACCTGAGCCTGGAAGAGAACATCCTCTTCGCCCAGCGCCTGCGCGCTCAGGAGCAGGTGGACCGCGACCACTACCTTTCCCTCGTCGATACCCTGGGCCTGGGGGAGCACCTGCGTAAGAGGCCGGTGCAACTGTCGGGTGGCCAGGCCCAGCGGGCCGGTATCGCTCGGGCCCTGGTGCGTAAACCCGCGCTGGCTCTCTTCGATGAGCCGCTCTCTAGCGTGGATGAGCACCTGAGCGAAGCGATCCGCGCTGACCTGCTGACCCTGCACCACCAGCTGGGATTCACGGGTATCTACGTCACCCACACCCCCGACGAAGCCCTCGCGATGGGCCAGCAGCTTGCGGTACTAGAGGGCGGACGCCTGGCCCAGGTTGCCGCCCCGGGGCAGGTGCTGTCCGCTCCGGCGTCCGCGCAGGTTGCCCGCCTGCTGCACCCGCTCTACAACGAGCTAGAGGTAGAACGGGACGGGCAAGTAGTGCCGGCTGGTATCTCTGCCCACGGCTTTGAGCGGGCGGACGCCGGTAGCCCGGGGGCCCTACCGGTACGGGTGCTGGGCGTGCTCACCCATACGGTAGGAAGCCGTTTTAGCCTCGAAACCACTCGGGCGGTAGAGCTGCCGCACCCGGACGGTGCCGTGATCATTCCTGCCGGTAGCCCGCTCACCGCTGTGCTGCCAGCAGTTCCCCACGATGAAGGGCAGAGACTGTCTCTGGTTCTTCGCGAAGGTGCCTTGCACTGTTTCTCAGGGCAGAGCTAGTTTGTACCATGTGCTGACCAAAAAACCTGCCTCATCTGGTCTGCATACGGTACAAAGGTGATAGAAGCGGTGGTTTTAAGTGATTAAGCACCCTTAAACCCGGTTTTAACTTGCCAGGGCCCCGCAAACCGTGGTTAGATGAAGTAACCAAAGACCGCCGGTCTGTGCCTTTTACAGGTACGATAAGGGCCAACTAGCCCACCTGCGTAGGTGCCGATAACAGAATACAAACCAGTTTTTGCTGGGCTTGTATTATGCCTCGATGCCTGCGCGTCGGGGCATTTTTTGTTGGCCTGGCGGGATAAGAACTGGAAGGAACACCATGGCAACACAGGATAAGATTGCTGCCGTCTCTGAGATCAAGGAACTCCTTGAATCCTCAAACGGCGTAATTCTCACCGAGTACCGTGGTCTCACCGTTGCACAGATGAAGGAACTTCGTCGTGCACTGGGTGCTGAGACCGAGTACGCCGTGGTAAAGAACACTCTGACCGCTATCGCGGCTAAGGAAGTTGGTATCGACGCATTCGATGGTCAGCTCCACGGCCCCAGCGCAATCGCATTCATCAAGGGCGACTTCATTGATGCTGCGAAGGGTCTGCGTGACTTTGCCAAGGCTAACCCCCAGCTGATCGTTAAGAGCGGTTACTTCGAGGGCGAAGCTCTCGACGAAGCTGGCATCAACAAGTTTGCAAGCCTCGAATCACGCGAGGTACTTCTTGCAAAGGTCGCAGGCGGCGCAAAGGGCGCAATCGCAAAGGTTGCTCGCACCGTTGACGCTCTGCGTATCAAGCTCGAAGAGCAGGAAGGCGCAGCACCCGAGGCCGAGTAATCGTCTCGTCTCTGCCCACCGCACAGACTTCGGCCCACTCGCCTGGGCCACCCCACAATTTTCAAGCTCGCAGGCTGAAATACTGAGGCTTGCAACTGAATCAAAGAAGGAGCCAATCTCATGGCTAAGCTTTCAATCGAAGAACTCATTGAAGCATTCAAGGAACTGTCACTCGTTGAGGTTTCCGAATTCGTTAAGGCATTCGAAGAAGAATTCGACGTAACCGCAGCTGCCCCCGTTGCTGTTGCTGGTGTTGCTGGCGGCGACGCTGGTGCTGCTGAAGAGCAGTCAGAATTCGACGTTATCCTCGAATCAGCTGGCGACAAGAAGATCGGCGTTATTAAGGAAGTTCGCGCCCTTACCTCACTGGGTCTGAAGGAAGCTAAGGACCTCGTTGACGGCGCTCCCAAGCCCGTTCTCGAAGGCGTTTCCAAGGAAGACGCAGAGAAGGCTAAGGAAGCTCTCGAAGGCGCTGGCGCAACCGTCACCCTCAAGTAAGTTTCTTACTTTTCTTATCTTTGGCGCAGGGGCGGCACCCGTTATGGGTTGCCGCCCTTGCGGCTTTTTGTTTAAGGACGGACGCCGCCCCCACCTCTTCCCTTGCCTGCTGGTTTTAGCTGATGGGTGGTGAGAAACCCACATCCGTCAGGGCATGGATAAATCACCACAAAGGATTCCCCGGCCCACGCGGCACCTGCCCCTGCTGCTGCACATAGACCCTCACCTTCTCCAAAGGCGCCCCACCAGTTGAAGCTACAAAATACGACGGTGACCAAAAATGTTCACCCCATAAAGCCCGCTGCACCTCCTCAAACCCAGCAGCTCGCACCCGCTTAGCAGTGTTGGTCTTAATAGCTCCAATCAGGGTAGATAAAGAAACCTTGGGCGGGTAGGTAATCAGCAGATGAGCATGGTCTTGATCTGTATTGAACTCATCTACCACAACATCAAAACGCTGGCAGACCTCGCGAGTAGTCTCTTCAATCAGAGCATGGACACGTTCGGTCATCACTTTTCTGCGGTATTTGGGGGTCAAGACAATATGAGCATGCAAATCATAGACCACATGCCTACCACGCCTGTAATCATCTTTATTCACAGCATTTTTCCTTATTGTAGGGTATATAATTCTAGGTAGTATTTTACGGTAGATTGGAGGTGAACCATGAGTAAGCAAGGGTACAAAACGAGGATCTACCCCACCAGCGGGCAAGAACAAGATCTAGCGCGTATCTTCGGCTGCGTCCGGTTCATCTTCAACCAGTACACCACCTACCGCGACTACGAATACGAGAATCAGGTACAGCAGCGTAAGACCCACTCACAATTACGCTCTATCTTGACCGTCAGTAATAAAAAGACGGCCTTCCCCTGGCTTACCCAGGCACCAGCAGGGGCCTTGCAGGAGTCCTGTGCTCAGGCTAAAGACGCCTACGCTGCAATGGTGAAAAAACGTGCCGCAGGCAAGAAAGCAAAAACTCCCAGACGTAAACGTAAGGGGGCGCAATCGTTTCGCCTACCTGGGGCAAACTCCTTCAAGATCAAGGTCTATGACGCCAAGCGTGGGAAGTTTAAGCTCTATATCCCCAAGGTTGGCTGGGTCAAAGGCAAGGCAGGGCGCAATGTGGAGACTGCCACCAGCCTCACTATCAGCAAAGACAGTACCGGCAAATACTGGGCCTCTTTTATCCTCGAAGCCCAGCCCCACCCTGCCGCCCCTGCCCAGGCTGCCGGTATTGACCTAGGGCTTACCCACCTTGCTGCCATCACCACCACTAGCGGGCGCAGGCACAAGATTGACACCCCGCAGTTTTATCGGAAAAACCAGCGCAAACTTACCCGTGTTCAACGCAAGTTTGCCCGCACTAAGAAAGGCTCAAACAACCGCGCAAAAGCTGCCATTGCTGTAGCTAAAGTCCACCAAAAAACCCGCAACCAGCGCAATGACCACCTGCACAAACTTACCTCTACTATCACCCGTGAAAACCAAGCAGTGGCAGTAGAAACACTGAACGTTGCAGGGCTGTCGCGCACCCGGTTAGCGAAATCAATCAATAACGCTGCCTGGGTAACACTCATCAGCATGTTGGACTATAAACTAGCTAACGCCGGCGGGAGGCTTATCAAGATTGATAGGTTTGCCCCCACCACCCAAACCTGCTCTGTGTGCGGGGCACCAGGGGGCAAAAAGGCGTTAAATATCAGAACATGGGTGTGCTCCCACTGTAATACCCACCTTGACCGTGACTACAATGCAGCGGTCAATATCATGCTCGCGGCAGGGCTTGTCGAGAGCTTAAACGCTTGTGGAGAGGGTGTAAGACGTCAGCTTGCTGGCGCTGTCCTTGTGTGAAGCAAGAACCCATCGAGGGCTAGCTTGTGGTGGTGATGGTTGGTGATGAACTCGCCTGGTCGGAATCGTAAGCTGGTTGGTAGGAAGCCTCTCCCTTGAGGGAGGGGAGGAAGTCACTTAGGCTGGGGCCATGGGTAAGACTCTGATTCGTGCTTTCTGGTGCCTGTTGCTGGCTGCCGCTCTGGCCTGGCTGGCTATCCTGATGTGGCCGGGGCACCCGGTCACCTCCTGGCTGACCACCCGCCCGATCATAGCCCAGGCCGTCGCCTTCCCTGCCCTGCTCGCGGTGGCTGGGGCGGGCGTCCTGATTGTGGCACTACCGGTGGCACTGCGCCGCGCAACCGGCGGAGCTACCCGCGCCCTTGCCGGGCTGACGGCGGTAGTCTGTGCCGTTTCTAGTCTGCTGGCTGTCACCGACCCCTACGGGGCTGCGCGCTACCAGGCGCGCGGGGTGCCCGCTATTGGGTGTGTCGATATGCAGGCCTACCGGGTCACTACCTACAACGCCCTCGATACCCTGACCGACCAGTCCCTGGCTCGGTTGCTGGCCGATGAGCCGGATTTTCTGGTGCTCCCTGAAGTCTCACCCGATACACCCGCTCTTGCTGGCGGCGTTTCGGGCTACCAGGTGTTCGCCTCCACCAGCGGAAAGGCCCACATCGCACCGACGCTGACCCTGGTGAGCGACCGGCTGGGCACCTACACCGCGCAGGAAGTGCCTATGACCTTCGGCGCCCTGATGCTGGCTCCTGAAAATGACGATAGTGGTCACCCCTCACTGCTTGCGGTGCACACGGCCCCGCCCGTCCCCTCATACATGCAGCAGTGGCGCGATGACCTAGCCACCATCGACCACCTGGCTCGCGCCGAGGGCCGCCCTGACCTGATCGCCGGCGACTTCAACGCGACCCTGCTCCACGGCGGCCTGGCCAGTTACGCGGGAGCGCGCTCACAGCTGGGTGCGGATGCCGCCCTGGCCACCCACCGGATCGAGGGCACCTGGCCGGTAGGTGGAGTGTTAGGAATGCGGGCCCCGATTGACCACATTATGGTGATGCAGGGGCCACCTGCTCACAGCGAGGATATAACCTACCAACAGGTGGGCAATTCTGACCACCTGGCAGTGAGTGCCGTCGTAGACCTTTGCAGCTAGGCGCGTGGGCTAGCCCCTATCACAAGCTGGAATATTTGCCGGTCTGCTCTGTGCCCCATAGACCTAAGGCTCCGGGGAAGGCAGGGGGTAAGCTGGATATGATCAACGATTGACAGACCCCCGCTATCGCACTCACCCAAGGAGCCCCGCGTGACTAAGCCCGGACGTCCGGACGCCGCCGAACTGCTGGCAGCCGCCGAGCAAGCCTATGCCACCTACCACGAGCAGGTGTGCACCGACCCTGACTACCCGGCCCTGCACCTAGCACCGCCCGTGGGCCGCCTCAATGACCCCAACGGGCTGATCTATCATGAAGGCACCTACCACGCCTTCTACCAGTACTCCCCGGTGCACCCCACCCGCGCCGTCTTCTGGCGCTACGCCACCAGCGACGACCTCACCCACTGGCAGGACCGCGGCACCGCCATCGCCCCTACCGACTGGTTCGATAAGAACGGCTGCTACTCGGGCTCGGGTTTTGTGGGCGAGGACGGCACCTTTGAGTTCTTCTACACCGGCAACGTCAAGGACGCCGACGGCAACCGGGAGGCCTATCAGGTACTCTTTACCTCACCCGACCAGGGAAAGACCTTCACCAAGCAAGAGGTCTTTCTCAACGGCCCCGAAGAGGGCTACACCGCCCACTACCGCGACCCCCACGTGATTGAACGCGAGGGCACCTGCTACGCCGTCATTGGCGCCCAGCGCGAGGACAAAACCGGTGCCGTGGTGCTCTACTCCTCACCCGACCGCCGCACCTGGACCTTCGAGGGGGAGCTCACCTTCTCAGATCCCGCCCTGGCCAACCTGGGCTACATGTACGAGTGCCCCGGCCTGATTCAGCTACGCGACGAAGAAACCGGAGAACTTAAGGACGTGCTGATTTTCAGCCCCCAGGGCATGGAAGCTGACGGAGAGAAGTACAACAACATCTTCCAGACCGGCTACATCGTGGGTACCCTCACCGGCACCCACTTTGAGGTCACCACCCCCTTCACCGAGCTGGACGCCGGTACCGAGTTTTACGCCCCCCAGTGCTTCCACGGGGTGGGGCAGGACGGCTCCCACGCGGTGCTCCAGGGCTGGTTCGGTAATGCCGACCAGGACGACCACCCCTCGTGGGAGAACCACTGGGTTCACATGCAGACCTACCCCCGCCGCCTTACCCTGCGTGCTGGCCGTATCTACCAGAACCCCGTGGAGCAGCTTGATAGCGCCCTGGCGCCCGCTCCGGTAGTGCTCGCGGCACACGGCGAGATTGCAGAACTGGCGGACGCCCGCGTCTGGCGCCTGCGCGGTGAAGTAGCGGTAGCCGAGCCTGTACAAATTATCGTTGAGGACGCTGCGGGGCAGGCCCTGGCGCTGACCCTGAGCGAGGCCGGTGCCCACCTGGACCGCACCGGCAGCCGCTACACCGTGGGCGGGGCAGAACGCCACCGCACCCTAGAGCAGAACTCTACCCGCACCTTCGACCTGCTGGTCGATGCCTCCGGAACCGAACTCTTCCTCGATGGGGGAGCCGCCGTCTTCTCATCCCGCACCTACTTCACCGGAGCCAAGCGCACCGTCCGCCTGGTAGCAGATGAGGCGGCCGTACTGGGCCTTGAAGCTGCCCGGCTTGTAAAAGACTAGGGGAGAGGGGGCCGGTGCCTTAGTGCACGGGGCGAAAAATTTTCCGTGACCTGGCACCGGCCGGGCTCAGCAAGACCTGTCTCACAGGTTATCGGCGGTGGTAGGCTGGTGGAGACGCCGCACACAGCGGCCCTACCACTCCCAAGCACTATGAGGTGACAACCATGGCAGGCTTCTTCAAAAAGCTCTTCGGCGGTAGCGACGATACCGCAGCGCAGACCCCCGCTCCCGCAGCTCCCCCCGCTGCGGCACCGTCCGCCGCTGGCGCGTCCGCTCTGACTGCCCACATGAACGGTACCGTTGTCGAGCTTGCCGGCGTGAGCGACCAGATGTTCGCCTCAGGCGCCCTGGGCCCCGGTGCCGCCATTGAGCCGACCGCAGGTATGGTTGTGGCTCCTGCAGACGGCGAAGTAACCGTCGCCTTCCCCACCGGGCACGCCTTCGGCATCCGTACCGCAGACGGCTTGGAAATCCTGATTCACGTAGGCTTCGATACCGTGGAACTGGACGGCAAGTTCTTCGAACCCAAGGTCAAGAAGGGTGATACCGTCACCCGCGGCCAGGTGCTGGTGGAGTTCGACCTGGAGCAGGTCAAGGCTGCAGGCTACCCCGTCACCACCCCGCTGGTTATCACCAACGCCAAGAGCTCCGTTGCCGACCTGACAGTTGCCAACGCAGGAAGCGACGTAGCAGCCGGTGCTGACTTCATCACCGCAGCTCGCAAGGGCTAAGAAACTTTAGCTTAAATGGCAGGCGCCTACTCCCAGTGCGGGAGTGGGTGCCTGTCTGTTTTTGTCTGCGGTGAAGCCAGGTGGGGTTGCTTCCCGGCAGCCTTGGTTTTGTCCCTACTTTGCCTTCCTGCCCGTCCTGATAGTAAGGACGAGCACGGGGCAGGTTGCTTTGCGCTACACCAGTACGGGGGTGCCCCTACATCTTGGCTCGTGACCCTCTTGCTCCTCGCCTAGGGGCTCGTCGCAATTCACGCCAGCCCCGAGCCAACGAGCTGAGATGCAGGGGCACCCCCTCCGTAGAAGGCGCAAGGAAAACTCTCTCTAGAGCTTTCTTGACCGGGTAATCTTGAAAGGTAACACCGTACCCAGGAGGATTCCATGCCCGAGCAAACCTACGACTTTACCGTGCGTGAAGCGACCGAAGCTGACTACCCCGGCGTGATTGAGGCGCTGACCAATGCCTTTGAGCACGACCCGGTCATGAACAAGGCTATGGGCGGGGACGGCCGCACCGAGACCGTCCGCGGGCTCTTTGAGTTTCAGCTACGCACCACCTACGCCCCGAAGGGCACTATCGATATCGCCGTCACTGCCGATGGTAAGGTGCTGGGTGCTGCCCTCTGGCTCTCGCCGGAAGCCCAGAAAGGTAACCTGCTGGCCGACATTAAGGCCCTGCCCGACTATTACCGGGTGCTGGGGAAGGGGCTGGCCCGTGCCACCGTCACCGAGTTACGCCTGCTGGCGGCCCGCCCAAAATTCGACCACTGGTACCTCTACACTATCGGTGTGCACGAGGACGCCCGCGGGCACGGCATCGGCTCCCACCTGCTGGATTACCGCCGCGAGCGCCTGGGCGAGGTGCCCGCCTACCTGGAGGCTTCTACCTACCGGTCAGCTTCTCTCTATGCCCGCCACGGGTTTGTTGAGCTTTTCCGGTTTAAGGGCGGCAAGCCTGCCCTGGGCATGTTGCACCCGGCTCCGGTGACCCAGGTGTCGCTTCATGACCACCACCGGAATAAGTAATATTCTTTTTCCTCTGGTTCAGGGGTGTTCATGAGTGAGCTCTGTGTCAAAGAATAGAAATCGCGGAGAAGTCGGGCAGGGGACGTTAGCTTACGCCACCGCGTTCTCTGCCCAGAGCAGGGAGCGGGTGCTTGATCCCTCATGAAGGCTCACCGGTAGTGTATCGCTGCCGGTGAGCTCTTTTTCTTCGCCGTTCATGGCGTGCATGAGCTGGGCGACGGCCCGCTGGGCCATTGCGTCGATGGGCTGCACCACGGTGGTTAGCTCGGGCAGGAGAGCCCGGCTGGTTTCGGTGCCGTCAAAGCCGATGACCTGTAGGTCCTGGGGCACCTGCCGGCCGCTAGTGCGGGCATAGCCCAGCACCATGGCGGCGTAGACATCGTTTGAGGCGAAGACAGCATCAACCTGCGGGTGCTCGTCGAGGTAGGTGAAGATGCGCTCGCGTTTGGTGGCCTGCGGGGTGGTGAAGCCCAGTTCGAGGATATGCGGGGTGTAGCCGGCTTCGGTGACCGCTAGCTGGTAGCCGCGCTGGCGGGCGTTGTCGAGGGAGACGGTTGAGGTGATGTGCAGGATATTCGTGGCCCCACCGTCAAGAAGTAGGTGGGTGGCCCGGTAGGCCCCGTCGAAGTTGTCGCAGCTGATGTTGGGGCCGCGGCCGGTGTGCTGGCGGTCGATGGTGATAAGGGGAGCGCCCAGATGGGGAAAGTTGGCAACAACCTGGGAGTGGGCGCCGGTGATAACGCCGTCGACCTGGTTGGCTATGAGCATATCGAGGTAGCGCTGCTCTGATTCGGGGTGGTCGTTGCTGTTGCAGAGAATGGTCTTGTAGCCGATGTCGGCCAGGTGGGATTCGATGCGGTAGGCCATTTCCCCGTAGAAGGGGTTGGCGACGGAGGGGAAGACTAGGCCGATGAGCTGGCTTTTTTGCCCCTGGAGGGAGCGGGCGATGGCGTTGGGCCGGTAGCCGAGTTGCTGCATGGCGTCGAAGACTTTGACGCGGGTGGTTTCGGAGATGTAGCCCCGGTTGTTGAGCACACGGGAGACCGTGGTGGGGGAGACGCCTGCCAGCGCAGCGACATCGCCGAGTTTTGGTTTGGGCACGCGGGGCTCCGGTCTGTTGAGTTGGGCTCGGGTTGTTCTCAATTATAAGTCCTGTCTAACAGGCGCAGAGAAGTGTTGAGCTGTGTGACGGGGCGTTTTTGCGATGCTTCTTAGAACGGGGTAGCGCGGTGGGGCTAGTGGGGCAGGGGGAGGTAGCTAACAGTACTGCCTGCTGCCGCACCAGCCGGCGGGACGAGGGCGAGGGCGTCGGCTGTGGCGAAGGAGGTGAGCATGTGGGATTGGGTTTTGGGCAGGGGAGTGAGGGCTGCCTCGTGGGGCGAGGGGCTGAGGCTGGCAGGTAGCAGGCGCAGGTCGTGTTTGCGGTAGCCGGGTACCTCATGGGTGAGGACGCCGGTGGGCAGCTCGTCTAGGGGGGCTGCGGTGGCGCCGGTGAGCCAGGGAGTGAGGTAGGAGTAGAGGGCGGTGTAGGCCGCAAGGGGGTTGCCGGGCAGGCCCAGGACGAGCGGTGCTGCCAGGTTGCTGCTGGCCGGTAGGTGGGCGGCTAGGGCCGGGTGGCCGGGGCGGATGGCTACCGATTCGAAGAGGTAGCTGGCCTGAAGGTCGTGGAGGGCTCGGCGTACCCAGTCGGCGGTGGAGGTTGAGGAGCCGCCGGTAATGAGGAGTAGGTCGGCGCGGGTTGCGGTGAGCCAGTCGGTGAGTTTGGCTTTGCTATCGGGTAGTCGGCAGGTACTGGTGACTGCCGCCCCGAGATCTTCGATGATGGAGGGGAAGGCCAGAGAATAGGCGTCACGCACCTGGCCGGGGCCGGGGAGACCTGCGGTAATAATTTCGTTGCCGGTGTAGGCGATAGCTACGGTGGGGCAGGCGGTTACGGTCAGGGTATCGAGACCGAGGGTGGCAAGGGCGCCGAGATGCCGGGCATTAATGCAGGTGCCCGCAGCAAGTACGCTGCTGCCTGCGGGGAGCTCTTCGCCCGCCCGGCGGATGTCGGCCCCCGGGCTGGGGTAGCCCTGCCCACTAAAAAAGCGGGGATCGGGGCTGAGCGTGTTGCCTTCTCGCAGGCCGTGTTCCTGGCGGATGACAGCTTCAGTACCGGGGGGAAGCAGCCCGCCGGTCAGAATGGGGGTTGCCTGGCCGGGGGCGAGGGGGAGGGTTTTGCGGTGGATGTTCTCCCCGTCGGCAGCTGGCGGGTGGGTCAGTACCTGCCAGGGCGGGGCCCCGGCGGTGGCGTAGCCGTCCATAGCTGAGGAATCGTAGTGGGGAACGGGCAGCAGGGCACGGGCATCACGGGTTAGGGTTCTGCCGACGGCTTCAGCGAGGGGAATCTCTTCTTCGGTAAGGGTAAGGGCCTCCCCTGCCCGGTGCAGGAGCTGCCTGGCCTGGTGCCAGCTGGTGTGGTGCACGGTGGTCCTCCTTAGGGCTGGGGCGGTGCCTGGGTGTAGCCTGCGGAGCGGGCGGCCTCCCAGGTATCAATATCGGCGGTCAGGTCGACAGGTAGCTCTAGCTCTGCAGGTTCAAGGGGGCTGAGAAAGCGGCGGACGGAGGCGTTGGCGGTATCCCCTGCAAAGGCAGGAGCAAGAGCCGCGGCCCGGTAGATGCCCAGCAGGGGTTGGGTGATGCCCTCAGAGACAGCCCAGTAGCCGGTGACCTCATCCGGTGCGGACGCCGCCTGCAAAAGTAGAGGCACAGCGGCCCGGGCTCGGGGCAGGTCGCAGGAAAGCACCAGTATCCAGTGGTGGGAGAGTGCCGAAAAGTCAGGCTGGGTTGCTGCCAGGGTCGCAAGCCCGGCAGAAATACCGGCTGCTGGCCCGCTAAAAGCTGGTTCTTCCCGGGTCTGTAGGACGCCCGCGGGCAGGGGGAGCTCTGCCGGTCCGACGACCACGCGATACTCCGCACCCGTGCAGGCGGCGAGAACTCCGTCGAGCAGGGTGTGCTCACCGTTGGAGAGCAGGGCCTTGGGCACCCCGCCCAGGCGGGAGGAGCGTCCGCCCGCTAGAATCAGGGCCGAGTAGCTGGGGGTGTTCACCGGGTTTTCCTCCTAGCCACCGGCAAAGGGCGGAAGTACGTCCAGGCGCTTAGCCTGTTTCAGGAGTGCCGGGGCATCGAGCTGCTCGTCGGTGGCGGCAACCCCGTCGACGAGGAAGGTGCAGCGCGGCAGAATATCGGCCAGGGTCTGGCCCGAGGGAGTGCTACCGGTGAATTCTTCTGCCAGGTAGGTACGAATCCCGGCAAGAGTTGGGGCAGGTAGCTGGGCTGGATCGAGGGTGAGGCTGGGGCGGCCTGCTGCCGCCCGGGCTGCGGCGAAAAAGTTAATCTGCATAGAAAGTCCTTGAATCTTAGCCGCCGATGGCGCTCATTGATCGAGTAGGTTGGGTGAAATCGGGGGTGTCGAAGCCGACAGTGTCCTTGCCGTGGGCCTTGGGCTTGGCCCACATGGCTCCGCGCCAGATCTGGGCCAGTTCAGCATCGCTGGCCCCGCCGCGCAGGGCACCCATAAGGTCGGTCTCGGTCAGGGAGAAGAGGCAGGACCGCACCTTGCCGTCGGCGGTAATGCGGGTCCGGGTGCAGGCTGAGCAGAAGGGCTCGGTGACCGAGGCGATAATGCCCACCTGACCTAGGGGGTCTGCTGTACCGGCGTGACCGAGCGGGTAGACGTCCCAGAGCGCTGCGGGTGAGGCCCCGCGCGGACGCCCGTGGGGCAGCAGGTCGTAGTGGTCGGCTAGGCGCTGGCGAATCTGCTCGGCGGTGATGGTGCCTTCGCGCGTCCAGTTGTGGTCGGCATCCAGGGGCATCTGCTCGATAAAACGGAGCTGGTAGCCCCCTTCCAGCGCCCAGGCAAGGAGCTCGTGGCCCTGGGTGTCGTTGACCCCGGCCATGAGGACAGCATTAATTTTGAGGGGGGTGAGCCCGGCTGCTGCTGCCGCCTCAATTCCTGTGAGCACGGAGGCCAGCTTGTCTCTGCGGGTGAGCTGGGCAAAGGTTTTGGGGCAGATGGTATCGAGGGAGACGTTCACCCGGTTGAGCCCGGCTGCTGCCAAGGCGTCCACTTTTTTCTCAAGCCCTATGCCGTTGGTGGTCAGGGCGATGGGCAGGTGGGGGTGGTCGGCGCGGACGGCTGCGATAATGTCGGCCAGATCGGCTCGTACCAGGGGCTCGCCGCCGGTGAAGCGTACCTCTTCTATCCCTAGATCCTGTACGCCCACCCGTACCAGGCGGACCACCTCATCGAGGGTGAGAAGCTGGCTGCCCGGGAGCCAGTTGAGCCCCTCGGCGGGCATGCAGTAGACGCAGCGCAGGTTGCACTTGTCCATGAGCGAGATGCGCAGGTCTGTGGCGGTTCTACCCCAGCGGTCAGCGAGAGGCCCGCTGGTGGGCGCCCCCTGCCGGGTGGCGGCAGTCAGACCACCGGTGACCACGGGGATCGTAGAACCCAGGGGAACCGGGGGAACGGGGGCGGAGGATTGGGGCATACCCACACTTTCACAAATCTTAATCAGTATTTCAGATGTAATATTTAGCCTATCGAAACCGGGTGAAGAACACCACCTGGCTCTACACTAATCTATAGAAATAAACCAGCCCAGGCTACTGTTACCCGCGCCAGGAGGACTCGTGCGCCGCCCCATCCTAGCTATCCTGCCCCTCGTTCTTGCCCTTGCGGCCTGCGCCCCCGGCTCACCGGCGTCCGCCCCCGAGAGCAGCCAGGGGAGTATCGGTGCGGACGCCCCCGTGCAGGTCTTTGCGGCGGCCTCCCTGGGAGCTGTGGGCGATGAACTCATCGCAGCCTACCGCCAAGAAAACCCGCAGGCCGACATCACCGCCACCTACGCGGGGTCATCCCAGCTAATAACCCAGATGGCCGAAGGGGCCACCCCCGACCTGCTGATTACCGCCGATAGCACCACCATGACCCAGGCTATCGACACGGTTGAAGAACTGGCTGGTTCCACCCCTGAAACTATCGCCACCAACGCCCTGGTGCTGGCCACCGCCCCCGGCAACCCCGCCGCCGTCGATAGCGTGGATGACCTGGCTGCAAGCGGCGTCATGACCGCAATCTGCGCCCAGGAAGTACCCTGCGGACGCCTGGCCCACCAGGAGCTCAGCCGCCAGGGAATCACCCCTGTGACCTCCACCGAAGAAGCAAATGTCTCGGCGGTCGCCACCAAGGTGGCTACCGGCCAGGCGGATGCCGGCTTTATCTACTCCACCGACGCCACCGCCCTCTCGGCCACCGAAGATATTACTGTCATCGACCTGCCCGACCTAGAACGCAACGCCTACCCCCTTGCTCTGACCGCCACAGGCCAGGCCAAGGAAAACGCCCAAGATTTCGCCAACTGGCTCGTCACCTCTGAAAAAGCTGCCCAGATTCTCACTGCCTACGGCTTCGAACCAGCCTAAACTAGGACTATGAGCACACCCGGCCCCGCACCCGCCCCGCCCCGGCCCGGCGGCAGCCCCTTTACGTCCGTACCGGCCCACGCTGTGCTCCCCACCCTGCTTACCCTGGCCCTGATTGCCGGGCCCCTGCTGGCCCTTCTGGTGCGGACTCCCTGGGGGAGCCTACCCCAGCTTCTGACGGAACCGGCTGCCCTGGGTGCGGTGAGGCTCTCGGTGCTCACAGCCCTGACGACCACCCTTATCTCGGCCCTGCTGGGCACCCCCACCGCCCTGGTACTTGCCACGGTACTCGAAAGATCACGGGCCCGCCGCCTGACCTGGCCCCTCTACGGGCTGATTTATACCCCTATCATTTTCTCCCCGGTGGTCTCGGGTCTAGCCCTGCTCTTCTTCTGGGGTAGACGCGGACTGTTCGGATCCTGGCTCGATACCGCCGGTATCTCGGTGGCCTACACCCCGCTGGCTGTGGTGCTGGCTCAAACTTTTGTTGCCCTGCCCTTCTTCGTAGCTACCCTGGTCACCACCCTGCGGGCCCTGCCACCAGAGTATGCCGAAATCGCCCGGCTTGAGGGGGCCAGCCCCGCGGAGGTCACCGCCCGGGTGCTGCTCCCGCTGGCCACCCCCGGCCTGCTGACGGCGGCCGTCCTGACCTTCGCCCGTGCCCTGGGCGAATACGGGGCAACCGTTACCTTCGCCGGAAATATCGAGGGCATTACCCGAACCATCCCCCTGGCCATTGAGCTGGCTCTGAGCTCCAACCGCATGGAGGCAGCCCTGGGCGCAGCTCTCATGCTTATTGCCCTCTACCTCAGCCTGCTCGCCGCCGGAGCCCTGGCCCTCTGGCTGGGACGACTGAAAGGAGGCCGCCCCTCATGACGCTGCCTACAGAAACCCCTGCAGAAAGCCTTGCCCGTCTGCTTCCCTCCGGCTCCCGTCTTCAGCCGCAGGTCTATGCTTCCTGTGTGCGCGACCTGGTGGCTGCCACCGTTACCCGCACCCCCTATAGCTTGCCCCTGGGGGAGGCTGCCGGGGCTCAGCTCGCTGAACCCCTCTACGCGCTAGCCCCCCAGCCCTCCTTCGCCAACTCCCAGATGGACGGTTACGCCCTCACCAGCGCTGCCGCCCGGGCAGCCCAGCGGGTTTTTCGGGTGGGACAGGATGTTCCTGCTGGGGCCACCGGGGAGGAGCTACCGGTGAGCGATACCCTGGTTTACCCGGTTATGACGGGGGCTCCGCTGCCGGACGGCTACACCACCGTTATCCCCGTCGAGCGCACCAGCCCTGTGGCCGGAGAGACGGACGCTGCGGGCTTCGTAGCTGAGGGCGGGCAGGTGGAGATTCCCCCGGCTGCCCCCGGTGCTTTCGTACGGGCTGTGGGTGAGGACGTTGCCGCAGGCCAGCTCCTGGCAGAGGGCGGCAGTCGCCTGACCCCGGCCCTCATCGGTGCCCTGGCCGCCCAGGGAATCGCGAGCGTGCCGGTCTACCGACCCCTTCGGGTGCAGGTGGTGACAGGTGGCGACGAGGTCGCTGGGGCAGACCGGGCGCCTGCTACCGGGCAGATTTTTGACGCCAACGGCCCGGTGCTGGCGGCCCTGCTTCATCAGGACGGCTGCACCACCGACCACCTATCCATCGGGGACTCGGTAGAAGATTTCTGTACGGCCCTGCAAGGTGCCCTAGCCCATCGGGTGCCCGACCTCATCGTGACCAGCGGCGGTATCAGCCACGGTAAATACGAGGTGGTGCGTCTGGGGCTGGCGGCTCTGGCTACTGCTCCTGCCGGTGGGGGGCGGGTGAGGGCTAGCTGGTTTGGCCATATTGCCCAGCAGCCCGGCGGCCCCCAGGGGCTGGCCCTACTCGAGGCCCCCGACGGCAGGGTGCTGCCGGTACTCTGCCTTCCGGGCAACCCGGTGAGCACCCTCATTAGCTACCACCTGCTCCTGCGCCCTGCCCTGGCCCACCTGGCAGCAGAAGATGAGCCGGACGCCTACGGCCAGCTGGTGCTCGATGCCCCCATCGCTGCACCGGCTGGAAAAACCCAGTACCGCCGCGCCCGCCTCACTCGGCAGGCTCGGGCGGACGGGAGCGTCCTCACCCTGCTGACTCCGGACGCCGCAACCGGCTCTCACCTGCTCCTGCAGGCAGCCCGCGCCGATGCCCTGGTGGAACTGGAACCGGGGCGCACCTACCGCGGCGGTGAACCGGTGCGGTATATTGCCCTGTGAGGTGCAGATAGACACCCTTGCCAGCAAATCACGTATAGTAAATACTGATTAATTTTGTGTTGAGAGGCTAAGCCAAGGACCATGACCGCCCCCACCCCCAACGGAAACCTCACCCACGTGCGTGCCGACGGCAGCGCCCACATGGTTGACGTCACCGAAAAGAACGAAACTACCCGCACCGCTATAGCCGAAGGCTACGTCATCACCCGGGCGGACGTCATCGACAAAATCTTCGACGCCGACCTGCCCAAGGGGGACGCCCTGCCCGTCGCCCGCGTCGCCGGCATCATGGCAGCCAAGAAAACCCCCGACATCATCCCGCTCTGCCACCCCCTACCCCTGGGCAAAATCACCATCGACTTCGAACGCCACCCCGACCGTGTCCGCATCGAAGCCCTGGTCAAAACCCGCGGCGTCACCGGCGTAGAAATGGAAGCCCTCAGTGCGGTCTCCGGCGCAGCCCTCACCGTCTACGACATGATCAAGGCCGTCGATAAGCAGGCCACTATCACCGGCCTGCGGGTCTTGGAAAAAACCGGCGGAAAATCCGGCGACTGGAAGGTGGAGCAGTGAGTAGCAGCTACACCCTGCCCGAGAACCGCACCGGCCTAGTGATCGTGGCCTCGACCCGGGCCGCCCGCGGAATCTATGAAGACAAATCTGGCCCCCTGGCCGTAGCCTGGCTGCGCGACCAAGGCTTCGACACCCCCGACGCGGTCGTCGTAGCGGACGCCGACGTCCCCGCCTACATCGACCGGCTAGTCGCTGCCGGTAACCTACCCACCTTCATCCTGACCAGCGGTGGAACCGGCCTCAACTCAGACGACACAACCGTCGAAGCCGTGCGCCCCCACCTCACCAAAGAAGTCCCCGGCATCATGCACGCCTTCTGGAATCAGGGCCTCAAAAATACCCCCGCCGCCGTCCTCTCCCGCGGAATCGCCGGCGTCATCGGCACCAGCTTCATCATGACCCTGCCCGGCTCCACCGGAGGAGTCAAGGACGGCTGCGCCGTACTCGAACCCCTCGTCACCCACATCTGCCGCCAGCTAGAGGACTATCATGACCACTAACCCCACAAGCCCTCACACCACCGGCCCCTCACCGGCCAACCCCTACGCCGGGCGTCCGCTCGAACCGGTAGATTCCACAGTTGTACACGCCTCCATCACCGAAGAGCCCCTCGAACCCCTCCTCGCTGCCGCCAAGCAGGCAACCATGACCCGCGCCATGGGCGCCCTCGTCGTCTTCGACGGCATCGTACGCGACCACGATCACGGCCAGCCGGTAGCCGCCCTAGCCTACTCCGCCCACCCCCAGGCATCTGATTACCTGGAAGAAACCCTGAACTCGGTGGCACACGAAATCCCCGGCGTGCGCCTCTGGGCAGCCCACCGCATCGGCCCCATCCCCATCGGAGAATCAGCCCTCACCGTACTTGCCGCTGCCGCCCACCGCGGCACAGCCTTCACCGCCTGCTCCCTGGCCGCCGACCGCATCAAGGCTGAGGTGCCCATCTGGAAAGAGCAAGAACTCACCGACGGCAGCGTGCAGTGGGTAGGAATCGATACGCCTACCGGCTAAGGCTTTCGAGTCGAAGGTATGAAATGGCAGGTGGGCCCAGCCCCACTCTAGAGAAAGACTTCCTATGACCTCTGAACTAACCTCGCTGGCATACCAGCTCTACGGGCGGCAGATGATCCTGCCGGAGCTGGGGCAGAAGGGGCAGGAAAAACTGAGCGCGGCAACGGTTGCGGTGCTGGGCGCTGGCGGGCTGGGCTCACCGGCCCTGCTCTACCTGGCAGGGGCCGGTGTTGGGCGCATTATCGTGATCGATGACGACACGGTAGAAACCTCTAACCTGCACCGCCAGGTGGTTCACTCCTACGCCCGGGTCGGGGCTTCCAAGGCAGATTCAGCAGCCCAGACCCTGCGTGAACTTAACCCTCTGGTTGCGGTCGAAACCATCAAGGAACGCCTGACCGACGCCAACGCAGAAAAACTGCTGGCCGGGGTAGATGTGCTGGTGGATGGCTCCGACAACTTCCCCACCCGCTACACAGCCTCCCGCACCGCAGCAGCCCTGGGCATTCCCCACGTCTGGGGCGCAATCCTCGGCTTTGACGCCCAAATGAGTGTCTTTTGGGCAGGGCACGGGCCGGTCTACGAAGACCTCTACCCGGCTGAGCCGGAACCCGGCACGGTGCCTAACTGCGCCACCGCCGGTGTCATCGGCGCGCTCGCCGGTGTAATCGGCACGGCCATGGCCATGGAAACTATCAAACTGCTGACCGGTATCGGCCAGCCTCTCATAGGTGAAGTGGGCTACTACACCGGCCTGACCGGCCGCTGGGAGTACATCCCCCTGGTCGCATCGTCCACCCGCGCCACTCCTGCATCTGCTTCCGGTGCGGACGCCAGTCATCAGGTAGCGGGGGAGGGGCAGGTGGCTGCACCTGCCCGTCCTGCCGAGCCTGCCCGTCCTGTTGAATCAGTGCCTCCACCTGCTACTGACTGGGAGCCTGCTACCGCCGAGCCTGACCAGTACGGCATGGAAGTCACCTGGGCCGATATTGCGGCTTCCGCCTATTTTGAAGGGGTGCCCCTGATTGACGTGCGGGAGCCGCACGAGCACCGGGCACTAGCCGTGCCGGGTAGTTTCAACCTGCCGCTTTCCCTGATTCGCCAAGCAGCCAGCGATACCAGTCTGCAACCTGCTATCGATACCGTGCTGCCCAGCCACCGGGGGCGGTACGCCCTCTACTGTGCAGCCGGGGTGCGCTCGCTTGAGGCTCTGAACCTGCTCACCGCCGCCGGTTTTAGTGACCTTTACAGTGTTGAAGGAGGCATTGACGCCTGGCTAAAAACGCAGAGCTAGGGCTTCTGTCTGCCCCGACCCGCTAAATATATGTATGTACGTATGATGCTTAATTAGCGAACTTTTTTATTCGGTATTTATTACGCAATATTTTGGGTAAACTGGTGCCCATGACACAGCAGGCATCACACACACCTGGGCCCGACGGGCCGCTCACTGACAAGCTCATCAAATTTGGCAAATTCTTCACCAAGTGGGACGAAACCGACGACGGCCGCGCAGCCTTCCTCAAAGGAGGCCGCGCAGGCGACGTTTTCTACCGCAACCGCTGGAGCCATGACAAGGTTGTCCGCTCCACCCACGGCGTCAACTGCACCGGCTCATGCTCCTGGCAGGTCTTCGTCAAAGACGGCGTGATTACCTGGGAAGCCCAGGCCACCGACTATCCCACCGTCGGCCCCGACCGCCCCGAATACGAACCGCGCGGCTGCCCCCGTGGCGCGGCTTTCTCCTGGTACACCTACTCACCGACCCGCGTGAAGTACCCCTACATCCGCGGTGTACTGCTGGAAATGTACCGCGAAGCCCGCGCTCGCCTGGGGGATCCCGTTGAGGCCTGGGCCTCCATTGTCTCGGACCCCTCCAAGCGCCGTGCCTACACCGCCGCTCGCGGTAAGGGTGGCCTGGTGCGCGGTACCTGGGCAGAAGCCCTAGAAATGGTGGCCGCCGCCCAGATTCACACCATTAGGACCTACGGCCCCGACCGCAACATCGGCTTCTCACCCATTCCGGCTAAGTCCATGGTCTCCCACGCCTCCGGTGCCCGCTACATCGAGCTCATGGGCGGTGTAATGACCAGCTTCTACGACTGGTACGCCGACCTGCCCGTAGCTTCACCCCAGGTCTTTGGCGACCAGACCGATGTACGCGAGTCCGGTGACTGGTGGGACGCCACCTACCTGATGATGTGGGGCTCCAACATTCCGGTGACCCGCACCCCCGATGCCCACTGGATGGCCGAGGTTCGCTACCGTGGCACCAAGGTTGTCTCTGTCTCCCCGGACTACGCCGATAACACCAAGTTCGCCGACGAATGGCTACCCGCCCAGCCCGGCACCGATGCCGCTCTGGCTATGGCCATGGGCCACGTCATTCTCAAAGAGAACTTTGTGGACCAGCGGGTGGAGTTCTTTGAGGACTACACCAGCACCTACACCGACTTCCCCTTCCTGGTCACTCTGGAAACCCGTGAAGACGGTAGCAAGGTGCCCGCCAAGTTCCTGACCGCCGCAGACCTGGCTGCTCACCGCGAGGTTGCCGATGCCGCCTTCAAGACTGCCCTCTTCAACCGCGAAACCGGTGAAGTTGTTGTGCCCAACGGTTCCATGGGCTACCGCTACAACGCTGAGGACGAGGGTAAGTGGAACCTTGACCTACAGGGGGTTAGGCCTGCGCTCTCTATCCTGGATTTGCCCCAGGGTACCCTGATCAGTGCCGCTGAAATCAAGCTCCCCGCTTTCGACGAGCCCTCAGGTCGAGGCAAGGTCGTGACCCGTGGCGTTCCCACCGTTATTGTGGAGGGCCACGAAGTCACCACCGTCTTTGACCTCATGCTGGCCCAGTACGACGTGGGCCGCCCCTCCCTGCCCGGTCACTGGGCAGAGAGCTTTGAGGACGCGGACACCCAGTACACTCCCGCCTGGCAGGAGGCTATTACCTCCGTACCCGCCGAAGCCGTGATTCGCACCGCCCGCGAGTTCGCCCAGAACTCCATCGACTCGGGTGGCCGCACCATGATTATCATGGGTGCCGGTATCTGCCAGTGGTACCACGGCGACACCACCTACCGCGCGATTCTAGCCCTGCTCATGATGTGCGGTGCCGAGGGCCGTAACGGCGGTGGCTGGGCCCACTACGTGGGACAGGAGAAAGCCCGTCCCATTACCGGGTGGGCACACATGGCTAACGCCCTGGACTGGTACCGCCCGCCCCGTACCCAGGCCGGCACCAGCTTCTGGTACATGCACACCGACCAGTTCCGTCAGGACGGCTACTCCGCCGACTCGCTCCAGTCGCCGCTGGCTAAGGGCGAACTGGCCGGGGTGCACACCGCTGACCTGTTGGCTCGCGCCGTGCGCATGGGCTGGACCCCCTTCTACCCGCAGTTCCCCGAGAACTCCCTGGATCTGGCCGATAAGGGCGCAGAAGCAACGGAGGCCGGTACCGCCGAGTCACCCGCTGACTACGTAGCCCAGCGCCTGAACTCCGGGGACCTGGAGTTCTCCGTTGAGGACGCTGACGCACCGGCTAACTGGCCCCGCACCCTCATGCTCTGGCGTAATAACCTGCTGGGCTCATCGGCTAAGGGTGAGCAGTATTTCCTGCGCCACCTGCTGGGTAATGAGAACGCCAACATTAGCAAGGACGCCGAGAACCGCCCCGATGAGGTACGTTGGCAGGACGATGCCCCGGTTGGCAAGCTGGATCTGCTGGTCACCACCGACTTCCGCATGACCTCATCGACCCTGTCATCGGATGTCGTTTTCCCCGCCGCTACCTGGTACGAGAAACACGACATCTCCTCGACCGACATGCACCCCTACATTCACGCCTTCTCACCGGCTATTAACCAGCCCTGGGAAACCAAGACCGACCACCAGATCTTCAAGGAACTGGCCTACGTCTTCTCCAAGCTGGCTAAGAAGCACCTGGGCGTGCGCAAGGACCTGGTCTCTGTGCCCCTCCAGCACGATACCCCCGGCCAGATTGCCCAGCCCGGCGGTCACGCCCCCGACTGGAAGAACCAGAACATCCAGGGTATTCCGGGCAAGAACATGCCGGTCTTTGCCGTGGTGGAACGTGACTACCCGGCCCTCTACGACATGTACACCTCGGTCGGCCCCCTGCTTTCTAAGCTGGGAACAACCACCAAGTTCGTGACCGTCGATGTGAATGACGAGCTGGCAACCCTAGCCCAAGAACACGGTGTCATGGGTAGCGGTAAGGGCGCGGGTCTTCCCGCCCTGGATACCGACGTCAAGCTGGCTGATACTATCTTGGCGCTTTCGGGTACCTCCAACGGCCCGGTTGCTCTCAAGGGCTTCAAGGCCCTGGAGAAGCGGGTGGGCAAAAAGATGCACCACCTGGCCGAGGGCAACGAAGAGAAGCGCATCCGCTTCCGCGACACCCAGGACCGCCCGGTTCCCGTCTTCACCTCACCCGAATGGTCAGGTTCAGAGACAGGTGGCCGCCGCTACGCCCCCTTCACCCTGAACATTGAGCAGCTCAAGCCCTTCCACACCCTGACCGGTCGTATGCACTTCTTCCTAGACCACGACTGGATGAGCGAGATGGGGGAGCAGCTCCCGGTCTACCGCCCGCCGCTGGATATGCACAACCTCTTCGGCGAGCCCGAACTGGGCGAAACCGGCGACCTCTCCGTTGCCGTTCGCTACGTCACCGTCCACAACAAGTGGGCTATCCACTCCTCCTACCACGACAACCTCTACATGCAGACGCTCTCACGCGGCGGCACCCACGCCTGGATGAGCCCGCAGGATGCAGCAAAGATTGGCGTGAAAGACCACGACTGGATTGAGTGCGAAAACACCAACGGTGTCTTTGTGGGACGCGCGGTGGTCTCCCACCGTATGCCCGAGGGTGTTGTCTACGTGCACCACGCCCAGGAGCGCCTGGTGAACGTGCCCAAGGCTGAACGCACCGGCAAGCGCGGGGGTATCCACAACTCGGTCACCCGCATCATGGTCAAACCCACCCACATTATCGGTGGCTATGCCCACCAGGCCTATGCCTTCAACTACCTGGGACCCACCGGTAACCAGCGAGATATTGTTTCCAGAATCCGCCGCCGCAAGCAGGAGGTAACCTACTAATGCGCGTTATGGCCCAAGTATCAATGATTATGGCGCTTGATAAGTGCCTGGGTTGCCACACCTGCTCCGTCACCTGTAAGCAGGCCTGGACCAACCGAGCCGGAACCGAATACGTCTGGTTCAACAACGTCGAAACCCGCCCCGGCCAGGGCTACCCCCGCCGCTACGAAGACCAGGAAAAGTGGAAGGGCGGCTGGGTGCTCAACAAGCGCGGCCGTCTGGAACTCAAGAGCGGTAACCGCTTCAAGAAGCTCTTTACCCTCTTCGCTTCGCCGGTCCAGCCCGAGCTTTCGGACTACTACGAGCCCTGGACCTACGACTACGAGAACCTGACCAGCGCACCGCTGGGTGATGATTTCCCCACCGCCCGCCCCAAGTCGCTGATTACCGGTGAGGATACCTCCATCGAGTGGGGCCCCAACTGGGACGATAACCTGGGCGGTGCCACCGAAAACGGCCACCTGGATCCCCTGGTGGAGAAGGTTCGCCAGCAGTCAGAAGAGAAGATTAAGTTCGAGTTTGAACGTACCTTCATGTTCTACCTGCCCCGCATCTGCGAGCACTGCCTGAACCCCTCCTGCATGGCTTCCTGCCCCTCCGGCGCTATCTACAAGCGCGAAGAGGACGGCATCGTGCTGGTGGATCAGAACCAGTGCCGCGGCTGGCGTCAGTGCATCACCGGCTGCCCCTACAAGAAGATTTACTTCAACCACAAGAGCGGCAAAGCCGAAAAATGTACCTTCTGCTACCCCCGCATCGAACACGGTATTCCCACCGTCTGCGCCGAAACCTGCGTGGGCCGCATGCGCTACATTGGCATCTTCCTCTACGACGCCGACCGCGTCACCGAAGCTGCCTCTGTACCCGATGAAAAGCAGCTCTACCAGGCACAGCTCGACATCATGCTCGATCCCTTTGACCCCGAGGTGATTCGCGAGGCAACCAAGCAGGGTATTCCTGACTCCTGGATTACCGCAGCCCAGAAGTCCCCGGTCTACAAGCTGGCCAAGGAATGGAAGATTGCTCTTCCCCTGCACCCCGAATACCGCACCATGCCCATGGTCTGGTATGTCCCGCCACTCTCACCCATCATCGACCTGCTCAAGGAACAAGGCCACGACGCAGAGTCCCAGGCCAACCTCTTCGGAGCCATCGACTCCCTGCGTATTCCCGTGGAATACCTAGCCGAGCTCTTCACCGCAGGGGACACCACCATCGTGGTCAACGTGCTCAAGAAGCTGGCCGCCATGCGCGCCTACATGCGTGACATCACCTTAGGTGGAGTCGGCAACGAGGACATCGCCCAGGCCGTTGGTATGACCGGTGCCGAAATGTACGAGATGTACCGCCTCATGGCCATCTCCAAGTACGAGGAACGCTACGTCATTCCTCCGGCCCACCTGGAAGATGCCCATAACCTGGAAGAAATCGGTTGCTCCCTGGACACCGACGGCGGCCCCGGCATGCTCTACGACGGTGCCTTCACCGACCCCGGTGACCGACCTGTTCCCGTATCAGCCGGTAGCTACGCCAACGCCCAGCGCGCCGACGGCAAGGTCGACATCTTCATGTGGGACGGCAAAACCCGCCCCGACTCCCTCTTCCCCGATACCTCCGGTAGCAAGAAGGTCTAGGCGTGGCTGGTTTTTTCTCCAAGCTCCTCAAACGAACCCCGGCTGAGGTAGAACCCGAGCTACCGGCATCGGGCGACCCCTTCGACATGGACTGGGGGAGCGGTGCCCCCGAGGACGCTGTGATCTACCAGGTCACCTCCGTGCTCATGCGCTACCCCTCCGAAGAGACCCGGGCCCTGCTACCCGAACTCACCCAGCTTGCCGCTGAAACCGGCAACACCGACCTGATAGAAGGTGTTGCCGCCATCAGCCGCTGGTACGAAGAGCACAGCCTTGAAGAAATTCAGGCCGAGTACGTGCAGGAATACGACCTCTCCCGCCGCCACGCCTTCCACCTGTCCTACTGGACCGAAGGCGACACCCGGCGGCGCGGTGAGGCCCTCACCCGATTCAAGCAGATGTACCGGGACTCCGGCATGGTCACCACCCTGCACGGGGAACTACCCGACTACCTGCCCATGGTGCTGGAGTTCACCGCCCTGGTGGACGCCCGCGCCGGCCGCGCTGCCCTGCAGGCCTACCGCCCCTCCCTGGAGCTGCTACGCCTGGCCCTACGGGATGACAACCTGCCCTACTACGAGCTCATCGAAGCGGTCTGCCAGACCCTGCCCGGAGTTTCCCCTGAAACCCAGGCAGACGTGCAGAAACTTGTCACAGCAGGCCCGCCCGCTGAAGCCGTCGGCCTAGCCCTGGCCCCCGGCGACCCCCGCCTGCTACCCCTTTTGCTGCCCCACGAACAGACACCCGGCGCCACCGTCGGCGCCGACCACAAGAACGGAGCCCACCTGTGACCACCACAGTCAACGCCCTCGACTTCTTCCTCTGGGGCATCTTCCCCTACATCACCCTCGCCATCGTCATCGGCGGTACCATCTGGCGCTACAAGACCGACCAGTTCGGCTGGACCACCCGCTCATCGCAGATGTATGAGTCCAAGCTTCTACGCATCGCCTCACCCATGTTCCACTACGGAATCCTAGTGGTCCTGGTAGGCCACATCGTGGGCCTGGTTATTCCCAAATCCTGGACCGACGCCGTAGGCATCTCAGAGCACTTCTACCACCTGAACGCCCTCATCCTCGGCTCAGTCGCAGCGGTCGCCACCCTCATCGGCCTCTTCGCCATGATCTACCGCCGCCGCACCAGCGCCACCGTCTTCCGTGCCACCACCTGGAACGACAAGATGATGTACGTGGCACTCACCAGCGCCATCGTCCTCGGCTCGGTCGCCACCCTCTTCAACGCCATGGAAATCGAGGGAGAGCACAACTACCGCGAAACCGTATCCGTCTGGTTCCGCTCCCTCTTCTACTTCCAACCCAACGTCGAAGCCATGGCCAGCGCCACCACCTCTTTCCACATCCACGTGGTCGTTGCCATGATCCTCTTCTGCCTCTGGCCCTTCACCCGCCTGGTCCATGCCTTCACCGCACCCCTGCACTACATCTTCCGGCCCTACATCGTCTACCGCTCGCGGGGCAAGCGTAACCACGCCCGCGGCTGGTCGCCGGTAGGCACCGCAGACTCCGTGAATAAGGACGCCCGCACGGTCGAGCGCCAGCACCACCACCACTAAGGAAAACACCATGTCTACTACGGCTGTTGCTGCGAAAGATCCGCAGCTTGCTGGCCAGTTTAAGTACGTCATTATGGCGGCTCTGGCCTCCATGATTGGCTTCTGGGGCTGGACCATGATTGGCCCCCTGGCCAAGTACTACACCGAAACCTACGGTCTGACCGAGGGGCAGCGCTCCCTGCTGATCGCTACCCCGGTGATTGTTGGCTCCCTGGCCCGTATTCCGGTGGGTGCGCTGACCGACCGCTTCGGTGGCCGCATCATGTTCACCATCATGCTGACCCTGACCGGTTCAATGGTGCTCATTACCGGCCTGGTGGGGCAGATGGGTAACTTCTCCCTGCTTCTGCTGGCAGCCTTCTTTCTGGGCATTGGCGGTTCTATCTTCGCGGTGGGCATTCCTTTCGCCGCGGCCTGGTTTGAACCCCACCGCAAGGGCCTAGCCACCGGTATTTTCGGCATGGGCATGGTCGGTACCGCCTGCGCTGCCTTCTTTAACCCCCGCATGCTGGCTGCCTTCGGCTACTTTCCCACCCACGTCATTATGAGCTGCGTAGCCCTGACCTACGCCGTCATCGTCTGGCTCTTCATCCGTGACTCACCCGTTATGAAGGCCCGCACCCCCGAGCCGGTTCTACCCAAGATTCTGGCTGTGTCTAAGAAGCTGATCACCTGGCAGCTCTGCTTCATCTACGCTGTAGTCTTCGGTGCCTTCGTAGCTTTCTCGAACTTCCTCTCTACCTACATGCAGAACATCTACGGCTACGAGGCTGTTGCCGGCGGTACTTTTGCTGCCATGTTCGCGGCCTGCGCCGTGCTGGCCCGCCCCTTCGGCGGAGTCGCAGCCGATAAGTTCGGTGGCAAGCTCACCACCCTCATCGTTTTCGTTGCTATGACCGTGCTGGCTATCTGCATCGCCTTTGAGCCTGAGAGCACCGCCGTGAACACCCTGATTCACGGGGTCATGGCTCTCTTCGTGGGCTTCGGCACCGGCACCATTTACGGCTGGCTGGGTAAGGTCGTTCGCCCGCAGGACACCGGCACCGTATCGGGCCTGGTCTCAGCAGCCGGTGGCCTGGGCGGCTACTTCCCGCCCCTGATCATGGGAGCTGCCTACACCGCCTTCGGCAACTACTTCTGGGGTGTTCTGGCCCTGGGCGCCACCTGCGTCATCTCCATTGTGGTCTCCCTTTGGATGGCTTCAGATAAGAAGGCTGCCCGTCCCGCCTAATCTCATACCCCCTCAGCTATGAGGGGATATACTCCGAGGACGCCCGCGCCCTGTTTTCCTGCCTTCGGGCAGGGAAGCGGGGCGCGGTTGCATCCGCCTTCTGATGCCGCCTGCATTGAGGCGCGAAAGCCGCTCATCTGGTGCTCGAGGTGTAAGGTGTGGCACAATAAGGGTTGATAAAACTATAACGCCGTTACAACTGGTGCGGGAGAGACCGTACACACCCGAGGTTGAGGGACCACGGGCACCGGCGCCGAAGGAGCAAACCCTCCCCGGGAAACTCTCAGGCAAATGTACCGCTCAGTTAGGCAACTCTGGAGAGGGGCATCAAACCCCCACCGAAGGGGCAAAATTCGCTCCCGCTACCAAGCGTGATGGGTAGCTGCGAACCAAAACTCTCAGGTTTTAACAGAGCGGGGAGGGCACCACCACAGGGCACCCCTGTGGGCAGGTTTACCCTCTACCCCTGGAGAGTTTCATGTCATTCATCGACCGCCACCTTGGCTCCCGTTCAAACGACCAAGAAACCATGCTCTCGGTGCTGGGCTACGACAGCCTCGGCGCCCTCATCAACGAGGTCATCCCTTCCAATATTCGCCTAGAGGGCGACCTCAACCTGCCCGCCCCCCTGTCCGAGCTTGAGGCCCAGAACAAGATTGCCTCCTACGCCGCTCAGAACCAGGTCAAGCACCAGATGATTGGTGCAGGCTACTACGACGCCATCACCCCGGCCGTCATCCGCCGCAATATCCTCGAAAACCCGGGCTGGTACACCTCCTACACCCCCTACCAGCCCGAAATCTCCCAGGGCCGTCTTGAAGCTCTGCTGAACTTCCAGAACACCGTTATGGAGCTGACCGGCCTGCCCATCGCCAACGCTTCCCTGCTCGATGAGGCAACCGCCGTTGCCGAGGCAGCTGTCATGATGTACCGCGCCAACCGCAAGGTTAAGAACGGCTTCTTCGCTCTCGATGCCCGCGCCCTGCCCCAGACCCTCTCGGTCGTCCGTGGCCGCGCCGAAGCCCTGGGTATTCCCTTCGTGATTACCGACTTTGCTGACGGCCTGCCCGAAGGTGACCTCTACGGCGTCATTATCTCCAACCCCGGTCACGACGGCGAAGTGCGCGACATCGAGCCGCTCATCAAGGCCGCCAAGGACCGCGGCGCCCTGGTCACCGTCATTGCCGACCTGCTGGCCCAGACCCTGCTGACCGCCCCAGGCCACCAGGGGGCTGATATCGCTGTTGGCTCCTCCCAGCGCTTTGGCCTGCCCTTCTGGTACGGCGGCCCCCACGCGGCCTTTATGGCCGTTTCTAAGGGTATGGAACGCAACCTGCCCGGCCGCCTGGTCGGTGTCTCTAAGGACGCCTTCGGCAAGCCTGCCTACCGCCTGGCCCTGCAGACCCGCGAGCAGCACATCCGCCGCGAAAAGGCCACCTCTAACATCTGTACCGCCCAGGCCCTGCTGGCTATCGCTGCCGGTGCCTACGCGGTCTACCACGGCCCCGAGGGCCTGCGTGCCATTGCCAACAGCCTGCACGACAAGGCCGCCCGCATTGCTGCTGCCGGTACCGCAGCCGGCCTGAAGCTGGTCCACGAGACCTTCTTCGACACCGTCGCCTTTGAAGCTAAGGGCCGCGCCGACGAGCTAGTCGCCAAGGCCCTAGAGGCTGGCATCAACATCCGCCGCCTCTCAGCCGACCGTATCTCTATCTCGGTAGGCGAATCCCACACCGAGCAGGTACTCGAAGACCTGGTTACCGCCCTGGGCGGGGAACTGGGGGAGACCGACGCCTACGAGCTACCGGAGGCCCTGCTGCGTACTGACGACTACATGACCCACCCGGTCTTCCACCTCTACCGCTCTGAGACCTCCATGATGCGCTACCTGCGCTCCCTCTCAGACAAGGACCTGGCCCTGGACCGCACCATGATCCCCCTGGGCTCCTGCACCATGAAGCTCAACGCAGCAGCCGAGATGGAACCCATCTCCTGGCCCGAGTTCGCCTCTATCCACCCCAATGTACCCGCCGACCAGGCTACCGGCTGGAAGGCCCTGATTGACGAGCTCTCTGCCTGGCTGGTTGAAATCACCGGCTACGATGCCATCTCCTTGCAGCCCAACTCCGGTGCGTCCGGCGAATACGCGGGCCTGCGCGCTATCCGCGCCTACCACGAGGCCAACGGCGACACCCAGCGCACCGTCGTCCTGATTCCCATGAGCGCCCACGGCACCAACGCCGCCTCTGCCGCCCTGGCGGGTCTGGCAGTTGCCGGTGTTGCAACCGCCCCCGACGGCTCCATCGACGTCGAAGACCTCAAGGCCAAGATCGAAAAGTACGGCGACACCATCGCCGGCATCATGATTACCTACCCCTCCACCCACGGTGTCTTCGAGGAGCAGGTCGTTGAGGTCTGCCAGCTGGTGCATGACGCCGGTGGCCAGGTCTATGTGGACGGCGCCAACCTCAACGCCCAGATGGGCCTGGCCCAGCCCGGCAAGTTCGGTGGCGACGTCTCCCACCTGAACCTGCACAAGACTTTCGCCATTCCCCACGGTGGTGGCGGCCCCGGCGTCGGCCCCGTTGCTGTTGGCGCCCACCTGGAGAAGTACCTGCCCGGCAACGGTTTTGAGGCGGACGCCGAGGGCCAGCTGGCAGATGCGCCCCTGCCCATCTCCCAGGCCATGTTTGGTTCAGCCGGCGTGCTGCCCATCTCCTGGATGTACATCGCCATGACCGGTGCCGAGGGCCTGCGCGCTTCCTCGGAGACCGCCATCCTCTCGGCCAACTACATCGCCAAGAAGCTGGGCTCCCTCTACCCCGTGCTCTACGCGGGTGAAACCGGCTTGGTAGCCCACGAGTGCATCCTGGATCTGCGCGAGCTGACCGCAGCATCCGGTATCACCGCCGAGGACGTCTGCAAGCGCCTCATGGACTACGGCTTCCACGCCCCCACCCTGGCCTTCCCCGTGCCCGGCACCCTCATGGTCGAGCCCACCGAGTCAGAGTCCCTGGCTGAGCTGGACCGCTTCATCGAGGCAATGACCAACATCCACGCTGAAATTCAGGAAGTCATCGACGGCAAGGTCAGCGCCGAGGAATCCGTGCTCCGCAACGCCCCGCACACCGCCGAGGTCGTCACCGCCGACGAGTGGACTCGCCCCTACCCCCGCTCCCAGGCAGCCTACCCCGTCCACGAGCTGCGCCTGAACAAGTACTTCACCCCCGTGGGCCGTATCGACGGAGCAGGCGGCGACCGCAACTTTGTCTGCGAATGTCCGCCCATGGAAGCCTTCGACCTCGAAGTCCACAGCGCCTAAGGCGAGAAAGGTCTAACCCCTATGTCACCCCAGAAAACTGCCCTCTACCAGGTCCACGCAGACCTGGGCGCCGCCTTCACCGACTTCGGCGGCTGGGACATGCCCCTCAAGTACACCAACGACGTTGAAGAGCACAAGGCTGTGCGCTCAGCTGCCGGTCTCTTCGACCTCTCCCACATGGGCGAATTCCGCGTCACCGGCCCCGACGCCGGTGCCTTCCTGGACTACGCCCTGCTTTCCAACATGTCGATTCTCAAGGTGGGCAAGGCCAAGTACTCCCTGCTTCTGGCTGAGGACGGCGGCGTCATCGACGACCTGATTACCTACCGTCTGGGCGAGGAAGAGTTCCTGGTCATTCCCAACGCCGCTAACGTGGCAGCCGACTACGAGGCTATGAGCGCCCGCACCGAGGGCTTTGACGTGCAGCTGGTGAACGAGACTGCCCAGACCTCCCTGATCGCGGTGCAGGGCCCTACCTCAGAGGCCATCCTGCTCGACATGGATCCCTCCGATGCCGAGACCATCACCTCGATGGGCTACTACGCCGCTGCCCCCATACGCTTCGGCGATATTGAGGCCTTGCTGGCTCGAACCGGCTACACCGGTGAGGACGGCTTCGAAATCTATGTCGCTAATGAGGATGCCGCCAAGCTCTGGGCTCTGGCAGCCGAGCGCGGCGAGAAGCACGGGGCTATTCCCGCAGGCCTCGCGGCTCGCGACTCCCTGCGTCTTGAAGCCGGTATGCCCCTCTACGGCCACGAACTGGGCCGCGAGATTACCCCCTTCGAGTCGGGAATGGGCAAGCTGGTCGAGATTGCCCTGACCAAGAAGTCCGCCAACTTCGTGGGTAAGGACGCCCTGGTCCAGCTCTCTGAGCAGACCCCGGCTCGTTCCCTGGTCGGCCTTAAGGCCCAGGGCAAGCGCCCCGGCCGGGCGGGCTCCAAGCTGGTAGACGAGAATGGCACCGAGATCGGTGAGATTACTTCGGGTATTCCTTCACCTACCCTGGGCTACCCCGTTGCTATGGCTCTACTGGCCACCGAGCACGCTACCGCAGGTGCGACCGTCAACGTCGATATCCGTGGTAAGGTTGCTCCCTTCGACATCGTCGAGCTGCCTTTCTACAAGCGCGAGAAGTAAGCCGCTCAGCGCGCCCCGTTTTAGAACCCTGTGCTACTGCCACCCCGTCACAACCGGCCTTGGACCGGTTGGTAGCACAGGGTTCTTTCTGACCTAGGACCCCTTGACACCCCGAAGGAATATCACCTATGGACCTCAACGACGCCCCCGACTACCTTTCTGATCCACCCCATTCAGAAGCGCAGACCAAAGCAGAAGCCCTGGACTATGACATCTCTGTCTTTGAGATGTTCTCCATCGGTATTGGCCCCTCCAGCTCCCACACCGTGGGCCCGATGCGAGCCACCAACCGGTTCATCGCCGAGCTGATTGACGCAGGCTCACTCAAGGACGTCACCCGGGTCCATATCGACCTCTACGGCTCTCTGGCCGCCACCGGCGCCGGGCACGGCACCATGAGCGCAGCCATTAAGGGGCTGGCCGGCTTCGTGCCCGAAACCATCGATATCGCCGCAGCCGAGGCCCTTATGGACCGCAACCAGGTAGACGGCACCCTGCCCCTGGCAGGCTACCCCTCAGCTGCCTTTGAGTCCGGTGCCCCCGGCCCCGAGGCAACCAAGGTGAGCGGGCCCGTCCTGACCTACAAGGAAGCCGATATCACCCTGCGTCCGCTCACGGTGCTGCCCCGCCACACCAACGGTATTAAGGTCACCGCCTACGCGGGGGAGAGCGTGCTGCTGGAGCGCACCTACTTCTCTATCGGTGGCGGCTTCATCGTTGAAGAACACGAAGAATCATCAGGCTCCACCGGGCTCTCCAGGGCTCCCTACCCCTTTGGGTCGGGCGAAGAGCTGCTGGACATGGCCAACAGTGCAGGGCTTTCCATCGCCCAGCTCAAGATGGAAAACGAAAAGACCGAGCGCAGCGAGAGCGAAGTGCGTGCCGGAATCCTGCATATTCGGCAGGTCATGAAGGAATGTATTGGCTCCTCCCTGGAACGCATGGGCTACCTGCCCGGCCCCCTCAAGGTGCGCTGCCGTGCTGGCCAGTGGCACCGCGACCTGCTGGCTGAAGACCCCAAGAAATCCCCCGAGTTTGCTATCGACTGGGTCAATCTCATCGCCCTAGCCGTCAACGAAGAAAATGCCTTTGGTGGGCGTATCGTCACCGCCCCCACCAACGGAGCCTCCGGCATTATCCCGGCTGTGCTGCACTACGCCCTCAACTACGTGCCCTCGGTGCGCCACCGCGGCCAAAAGGTCATTGATGACGCCGTGGTTGACTTCTTCCTAGCTGCCGCCTCCATCGGGGCCCTCTACAAGAAGCGGGCCTCCATCTCTGGTGCTGAGGTGGGCTGCCAGGGTGAGGTGGGCACCGCCTCATCCATGGCCGCAGCCGGTCTTGCCCAGGTCATGGGCGGTACCAACGAGCAGGTAGAAAACGCCGCCGAAATCGCCATGGAGCACAACCTTGGCCTGACCTGCGATCCCGTCGGTGGGCTGGTGCAGATTCCCTGCATTGAGCGCAACGCTATGGCGGCCTCTAATGCTGTTACCGCCGCCAAGATGGCCCTGCGCGGGGATGGCCAGCACCGGGTCTCCCTGGATCAGGTCATCGAAACCATGCGTCAGACCGGCGAAGATATGTCGCACCGCTACAAGGAAACCTCTATGGGCGGTCTGGCTGTCAACGTGGTGGAGTGCTAGCCGGAGTTTGCAAAAGTTGCAGAGATTGGGTATAGACAGCGCAAATGTTTTGCTGTAGCATGAATATTTGCGCTTCCCTAATCTTCTGTGCCTTCATATAGCGGTGGGCAGGTTGTAACAGGTTTTAAGTACGCCCCAGTACCCCGAACATCAATCTAGCCACTATCCCAGCACGGCACAGGTGCTATAACAGGCTAGTTTGCCTTTTCAACGGGTCCTTGAGTGTACCGCCCCTGGTGGGGGAGCGGGTACGAACAGACATGTCTGTGGAAGGATCCAATCTTGGTCGCCTCGAGCACCTCTAATACTGAAGCCGCTAACGGCGTAGGTTCGCAGCGCCGAATCTCATTCGCAAAAATTGCTGAGCCCCTGCAGGTTCCCAACCTGCTCGCGCTCCAGCTCGACAGCTTTGATCAGCTCGTCGGTAACGAACGCTGGGCAGCTAAAGCAGCTGTAGCAGCAGAAACCGGCGATACCTCCGTCAGCCAGACCTCAGGTCTTGCCGACATCTTCGAAGAAATCTCCCCGATCGAAGACTTCCAGGGCACCATGTCCCTGTCCTTCTCCGATCCCGAATTCGCCGACCCCAAGTACACCATGGAAGAGTGCAAGGATCGCGACGCGACCTACGCAGCTCCCCTGTACGTCAAGGCCGAATTCATGAACAACAACACGGGCGAAATCAAGCAGCAGACCGTGTTCATGGGTGACTTCCCCCTGATGACCGAATCCGGCACCTTCGTAATCAACGGCTCCGAGCGCGTCGTTGTTTCCCAGCTGGTTCGCTCACCCGGCGCCTACTTCGAAAAGACCGCCGACCGCACCTCCGATAAGGACATCTACACCGCGAAGATCATCCCTTCCCGTGGTGCCTGGTTCGAACTCGAAATCGACAAGCGCGACCAGGTCGGTGTCCGTCTGGACCGCCGCCGCAAGCAGTCCGTCACCACCCTGCTCAAGGCCCTGGGCTGGAGCGAAGCCAAGATCCTGGCTGAATTCGGTGAATTCGACTCCATCCGCGCCACCCTCGAGAAGGACACCGTCCAGACTCGTGAAGAGGCCCTGCTTGACATCTACCGCAAGCTGCGCCCGGGCGAACCCCCCACGGTTGACGCTGCCCAGAACCTGCTGGACAACATGTACTTCACCCCCCGCCGCTACGACCTGGCAAAGGTCGGCCGCTACAAGGTGAACCGTAAGCTGGGTATCGACACCCCCATCAACGACCCCTCAGCTTCTGTACTGTCCCAGGACGACATCGCAGCGATGATCCGTTACCTGGTTACCCTGCACGCAGGTGGCACCAGCATCAAGGGCGTCCGTGACGGCCAGGAAGTTGACATCCGCGTTGACGTTGACGACATCGACCACTTCGGCAACCGCCGCATCCGCGCCGTGGGCGAACTGATTGAAAACCAGATTCGCACCGGTCTGTCCCGTATGGAGCGCGTTGTCCGCGAGCGTATGACCACCCAGGACGTCGAGGCTATCACCCCTCAGACCCTGATCAACATCCGCCCGGTCGTTGCCTCCATCAAGGAATTCTTCGGCACCTCCCAGCTCTCCCAGTTCATGGACCAGAACAACCCGCTGGCTGGTCTGACCCACAAGCGTCGTCTCAACGCGCTGGGCCCCGGCGGTCTCTCCCGTGACCGCGCAGGCATGGAAGTGCGAGACGTGCACCCCTCCCACTACGGCCGTATGTGCCCCATCGAAACCCCTGAAGGCCCCAACATCGGCCTGATTGGCTCGCTGGCAACCTACGCCCGCATCAACCCCTTCGGTTTCATCGAGACCCCCTACCGTATCGTCAAGAACGGCAAGGTCACCGACGAGGTCAAGTACCTCACCGCCGATGACGAAAAGGGCAACACCATCGCTCAGGCCAACGCACCCCTGAACGCAGACATGACCTTCGCTGAAGAGCAGGTTCTCTGCCGTGCAGGCGACGGCTCAGGCGAAGCAGTGCTGGTAGACGCCGGTGAAATTGAGTTCATGGACGTCTCCCCCCGCCAGATGGTGTCTGTGGCAACCGCCCTGATTCCCTACCTGGAACACGACGACGCTAACCGAGCACTGATGGGTGCTAACATGCAGCGTCAGGCTGTGCCCCTGCTCGAATCAGAGGCACCTGTCGTTGGTACCGGTATGGAACGCTACGCGGCTCTTGACTCCGGTGACTCCGTTGTCGCTAAGAAGGCCGGTGTGGTCTCCGAGGTCTCTGCTGACCTGGTTGTCGTCCGCAACGACGACGGCACCACCACCTCCTACCCCATCCTCAAGTTCCAGCGCTCCAACCCCGGTAACTGCTACAACCACCGCGTTGTTGTTAAGGTGGGCGACCGCGTTGAAGAGCGCAGCCTGATTGCTGACGGCCCCTCAACCGACAAGGGCGAACTGGCACTCGGTAAGAACCTGCTCGTGGCCTACATGTCATGGGAAGGCTTCAACTTCGAGGACGGCATCATCCTGTCCCAGCGCATGATCTCTGACGACGTGCTCACCTCAATCCACATTGAAGAGCACGAAATCGACGCCCGCGACACCAAGCTGGGTGCCGAAGAGATCACCCGCGACATCCCCAACGTCTCCGAAGAGGTGCTCTCAGCTCTCGACGAGCGCGGTATCATCCACATCGGTGCCGAGGTTGAGGCCGGCGACATCCTGGTCGGTAAGGTAACTCCCAAGGGTGAAACCGAACTGACCCCCGAAGAGCGCCTGCTGCGCGCTATCTTCGGTGAGAAGTCCCGCGAAGTCCGTGACACCTCACTCAAGGTTCCCCACGGCGAGTCCGGTACCGTTATCGGCGTCCGTATCTTCGACCGCGAAAACGACGACGAAGACCTGCCCAGCGGCGTCAACCAGCTGGTCCGCGTCTACGTTGCCCAGAAGCGCAAGATCACCGTCGGCGATAAGCTGGCAGGCCGCCACGGTAACAAGGGTGTTATTACCAAGATTCTCCCCATCGAGGACATGCCCTTCATGGAAGACGGCACCCCCGTCGACATCATCCTCAACCCCCTGGGCGTTCCCGGTCGTATGAACATCGGTCAGGTACTCGAAGTTCACACCGGCTGGCTGGCCAAGCAGGGCTGGAAGATCGAGGGCAACCCCGCCTGGCTCGACAAGCTCCACAACTTCCCCAAGGAAACCGGCCCCACCAACGTCGCAACCCCCGTGTTCGACGGTGCCGGCGAAGAGGAACTGTTCGAGCTGCTGGACCACGCTAACCCCAACCGCGACGGCGACCGCCTGATCAACCGCTCAGGTAAGGCCCGCCTGCTCGATGGCCGCTCCGGCGAGCCCTTCCCCGAGCCGGTATCCGTTGGCTACCAGTACATCCTGAAGCTGCACCACCTTGTCGACGACAAGATCCACGCACGCTCCACCGGTCCCTACTCCATGATTACCCAGCAGCCCCTGGGCGGTAAGGCCCAGTTCGGTGGCCAGCGTTTCGGTGAAATGGAAGTGTGGGCACTGGAAGCATACGGTGCCGCCTACACCCTGCAGGAAATCCTGACCGTCAAGTCTGACGACGTTCACGGCCGCGTGAAGGTCTACGAAGCCATCGTTAAGGGCGAGAACATCCCCGAACCCGGTGTGCCCGAGTCCTTCAAGGTCTTGATCAAGGAAATGCAGTCCCTCTGCCTGAACGTTGAGGTCCTCTCAACCGACGGTAAGACCATCGAAATGCGCGATGTAGAAGACGAAGGCTTCCGAGCAGCAGATGACCTGGGTATTGACCTGTCCCACGCAGAGCCCAGCTCTGTCGAAGAGGTCTAAACCCTCACATCTGTTCGAACAAGACTTCAAAACACTAGGAAAGAGATAAGGACCAAATGTCCAACGAATCTTCACTTGGTTTGATGCGTATTGGCCTGGCGACCTCCCAGAACATCCTGGACTGGTCGTACGGCGAGGTTAAGAAGCCCGAAACCATCAACTACCGAACCCTGAAGCCCGAGAAGGAAGGCCTCTTCGACGAGCGCATCTTCGGCCCTACCCGCGACTGGGAATGCTACTGCGGTAAGTACAAGCGTGTGCGCTTCAAGGGCATCATCTGTGAGCGCTGTGGCGTAGAGGTAACCCGTGCCAAGGTGCGCCGTGAGCGCATGGGCCACATCGAGCTGGCAGCTCCCGTGACCCATATCTGGTACTTCAAGGGTGTGCCCTCACGCCTGGGCTACCTGCTTGATTTGGCCCCCAAGGACCTGGAAAAGATCATTTACTTCGCCGCCTACATGATTACCCATGTGGACGAAGAAGCCCGCCACGAGGATCTGCCCAACCTGCAGGCTGCCCACGACCGCGACAAGAAGGTCCTGCAGGACCAGCTCGCAGCCGACATCAACCTGATTGCCCGCGAAACCGAAGAGGAACTCGCCAAGATTGAGGCTGACGGTGGCAAGGCCGCTGAAAAGCGCAAGCTGCGTGACGCAGCTGAGCGCCAGATGGCGTCCATCCGCAAGAACGCAGAACGCGAAATCGAGCAGCTCGACCGTATCTGGGATCGCTTCAAGAACCTCAAGGTTGCTGACCTTGAAGGCGACGAAGCGCTCTACCGCGGTATGGTTGACAAGTACGGCATGTACTTCGAAGGCTCCATGGGTGCAGAAGCCATCAAGAAGCGTCTTGAGAACTTCGACATGGAAGCTGAAGCAGAGGCTCTCAAGGAGATCATCCAGACCGGCAAGGGTCAGAAGAAAACCCGCGCCCTCAAGCGTCTGAAGGTTGTCAACGCCTTCCTGACCACCGACAACTCACCGCTCGGTATGGTACTGGACTACGTTCCCGTCATCCCGCCGGAACTGCGCCCCATGGTGCAGCTCGACGGTGGCCGCTTCGCGACCTCCGACCTGAACGACCTCTACCGTCGCGTCATCAACCGCAACAACCGCCTTAAGCGTCTGCTGGAACTCGGTGCCCCCGAGATCATCGTGAACAACGAAAAGCGCATGCTGCAGGAAGCCGTTGACTCCCTGTTCGACAACGGCCGTCGTGGCCGCCCCGTTACCGGCCCCGGTAACCGCCCCCTGAAGTCACTTTCTGACATGCTCAAGGGTAAGCAGGGTCGCTTCCGCCAGAACCTGCTCGGTAAGCGCGTTGACTACTCGGGTCGTTCCGTTATCGTCGGTGGCCCCACCCTGCAGATGCACCAGTGTGGTCTGCCCAAGCAGATGGCTCTGGAGCTCTTCAAGCCCTTCGTTATGAAGCGCCTGGTGGACCTCAACCACGCCCAGAACATCAAGTCTGCTAAGCGCATGGTCGAGCGTTTCCGCCCCCAGGTCTGGGACGTCCTCGAAGAGATCATCACCGAGCACCCCGTGCTGCTGAACCGCGCACCCACCCTGCACCGCCTGGGTATTCAGGCCTTCGAACCCCAGCTGGTCGAAGGTAAGGCTATCCAGCTGCACCCGCTCGTCTGTTCAGCATTCAACGCTGACTTCGACGGCGACCAGATGGCAGTCCACCTGCCCCTGTCACCTGAGGCTCAGGCCGAGGCCCGCATTCTCATGCTGTCCTCCAATAACATCCTGAAGCCCTCAGACGGCCGCCCCGTTGCGGTACCTGACCAGGACATGATCATCGGTCTCTTCCACCTGACCACCGCCCGTGACGGTGAGAAGAACGAAGGCCGCCTGTTCTCGTCCTACGCAGAAGCCATCATGGCTATGGACCGCCACGAGATTGAGCTCTACACCAAGGTCAAGATCCTGCTGGACGACTTCGTACCCTACGAGGGCTGGGAAGCTCCCGAAGGTTACGAGCCCGGTCAGCCCGTGCTGGTAGAAACTACCGTCGGTCAGGTCATTTTCAACGAGACCCTACCCGCCGATTACCCCTGGTACACCGGCGTTGCCGACAAGAAGTCCCTGGGTGCCCTCATCAACGACCTTGCTGAGAAGTACCCCATGCACGTGGTAGCCAAGACCCTTGACGCACTCAAGAACACCGGCTTCTACTACGCTTCACGCTCAGGTGTGACCGTTGCGGTCTCCGATATCGCAGCGCCCCCCACCAAGCCCGCCATTATGGAAGGCTACGAGGAGCAGGCAGCCAACATCGAATCCCAGTTCGCCATGGGTCTGATCGACGACGTCGAACGCCGTACCGAACTGATCGACATTTGGACCAAGGCAACCGACGAGGTCGCCGAGGCCATGAAGGAAAACCTGGCTGAGAAGAACACCACCATTAACCGCATGGTCACCTCAGGTGCACGTGGTAACTGGATGCAGGTTCGTCAGATTGCAGGTATCCGTGGTCTGGTGTCCAACACCAAGGGTGAGATTATGCCCCGCCCGATTAAGTCTTCCTACCGTGAAGGCCTGTCGGTTCTGGAGTACTTCATCGCAACCCACGGTGCTCGTAAGGGCCTGGCAGATACCGCGCTGCGTACCGCAAACTCCGGTTACCTGACCCGTCGTTTGGTCGACGTTTCTCAGGACGTCATCGTGCGCGAGCACGACTGTGGCACCCGCCGCGGCCTGACCCTGCCCCTGATCGAGAAGGACGCCGCTGGCAACATCTCCCTGCATGAGAACGTCGAGTCTTCAATTCACGGCCGCGCTCTGGCTGTTGATGTTGTGGCTGAAGACGGTACCGTACTGGCTGCTGCCGGTGCTGATGTCTCAGATATCGTCATTGACGACCTGTTCAAGGCCGGTATCGAAGAGGTTCGCGTCCGCTCCGTCCTGACCTGTGAGTCAGCAGTTGGTGTTTGTGCCCTCTGCTACGGCCGTTCCATGGCTTCAGGTAACCTGGTCGACATTGGTGAGGCCGTCGGTATTATCGCGGCTCAGTCCATTGGTGAGCCCGGTACCCAGCTGACCATGCGTACCTTCCACACCGGTGGTGTCGCATCGGCTGACGATATTACCCAGGGTCTGCCCCGTATTCAGGAACTCTTCGAGGCCCGCACCCCCAAGGGTGTTGCCCCGATTTCTGAGGTCACCGGCCGCGTCACCATCGAGGACACCGACAAGTCCCTGAAGGTTGTTGTCACCCCCGATAATGGTGATGACCCGGTTGCTTACCCCGTCCTGCGTCGTGCCCGCCTGGAAGTTGCCGAAGGTGACCACATCACCGTTGGTACCCAGCTGGTCGCCGGTGCTGTTGACCCCAAGGAGATCCTGCGTATCCGCGGTCCTCGTGAGGCTCAGAAGCACCTGGTGGACGAGGTCCAGGGCGTCTACCGCTCCCAGGGTGTAGGCATCCACGATAAGCACGTTGAGGTTATCGTCCGCCAGATGCTGCGCCGTATCACCGTCATCGACTCCGGTGAGACCAACCTGCTCCCCGGTGAGCTGGTTGAGAACATCGCCTTCCAGAACGCTAACCGTGCGGCTCTGGCTGAGGGTAAGCGTCCTGCATCAGGCCGCCCCGAGATGATGGGTATCACCAAGGCGTCACTGGCTACCGAGTCCTGGCTGTCTGCCGC